>MDSZ01119020.1_pt1 | contig 19265 bp, 14 predicted proteins | sample 811201 | NCBI WGS metagenome assembly MDSZ01 (sample SAMN05326647, study PRJNA326480) | marine metagenome | isolation source: seawater | place: Indian Ocean: North | collected 2010 | reverse complement strand
TCCTCCGCCGACGCTCTGTGCGGCGACGTCTTCTTCTTCTTCTTCTTCTTCTTCTTCTTCTTCCGATGATGATGATGATGATGATGATGATGCAGGTCGTTACGGGGAGGCGAAATGATGTCGCGCGATTGCGTCCTCCTCCGCGCTCTCGGTCGCGACCGAAGAAGCCGAGGAGACAAAGCTTTGGCGTACTTTTCCGACCACAACGATGGTCTCGTCGTCGTCGTCGTCGTCGTTTCCATCGCTCTCCTCCTCCTCCTCCTCCTCGGCGTCTTTTCTCCGCCTTGGCTTTTTTGGGTGTCGAGAGAAGAGCGTTTTGAACACCTCCACAAAAAAATGATGATGTCTCTTCTTCTTTCCCATTGAACAAAAAAGCCGAAAAAAGGAAAGAAAAAAAGAAAAAAAAAAAAGAAAAAGAAAAAATCGAAAAAAAATGCAAAAAAAAAAAAGAAAAAATTTCAAAAAAAAAGAAACAAAAATCACAAAGTTCGTGTCTCCTCTCTCGTCGTCGTCTTCTTCTTCTTCTTCCCCTCTCTCTTCTTCGTCACTTATTACACAAATATTTCTCGTTCGATTTTACCTACTATACGTTCGTCTTTTGAGAAAAGCACGCGGTGGATCAGCCTCCTCCTCTCCTCGCGACGACGACGACGACGACGACGACGATGATGATGATGCTGCGCGGGGTCGTGTCGTCGGCGGTGAGAGACGCGGTCGCTCTCGCGGGTTTTTTCGGGGGAGGGACATCATCATCATCATCATCATCATCATCATTTTGGGGAAAAAAAGATGACGGGAACGATGGCGCGACGAACAACATCCTGTGGGCGTTCCTCGTGCTCGCGTGCGCGTCTTTTGTCGCGCACGAGGCGTTGCACGCGATGAGCGCGCGCGCGTTGCCGTCGAGATTTTTTTTCGGCGCGGAGAAATGGGCGCGACTTGCACCGCACCGACGGGCGCAAGTGCTGCACGCGCCGAACCAAATCCTCAACGGGCTCGTCGCCGGGACGGTCGTCGAGACGACGAGGTTCCCATCCGAGATGAAGAAAAACGGGAAATTTGACGTCGGAACAAGAACGACGAAACGCGGGGTCGTCGGAAAATTCATCACAAAAGTTTTAGGAGGAGGAGGAGGAAAACGACTCGGAAATAGGAAGAAAGCGGCGCTGTTTAAACGAAGCACCATCGTGGCGATGGCCGCATCGTGCGGGTATTTGATGTACGATTTCTTATTGCTGACGATTTTCGATCGGAAGAATATGCTCAGAGCGCACGGAAGACGACAGTATGCGATTTACGTCTTTCACCACCTGTTGCCGTTGTTGATGTGGCCGCTGGCGTTGCATCATGGGACGTTCGAGTATTTTGTCGCATGGGGAGTTCGGTCGGAGCTGAGTCAAGCCGCTATGGGTTTGAGAACGATATGCATTGGGATGGGAATTTTAGACACCGCGTTTGGCGTTATCGTGCAGTTGAGTTTTGTCGGGTTGTTCTTTTGGGTGAGAATGTGGCCTTTGTTGGATAACATCGTCTCGATAGCGAAAGCAGATTGGTTCGCCGAGAACGTTCCAAGGTGGCAGGTGCCGTTTGCCTGGATGTCGGTGCCCCTACCGTTGATTTTGAACGTGTATTGGTGGTTTATGATTATGGGGGCATTTTGGAAAGTAGTTAGCGGGGAAAAAAAAAGGAAGAAGGAAGCGTAGATAGCGGTCTAGGAAAACAATAATAGAGTGTACGCGAGGTCTCAGTTCGAAGCGAATTGATTATTTATTATTACTACTGTTATTTCAAGCGTGTCATCATTTTAAAAATCAATATTTCCGCCGCTCGTATATAAACGTTCAGGCGTCCACGACGTCCCGCTGATACTTTTTGTCGGTACGAGAAACGCACATTTGCGTTTCTCGTTCTTCTCGAATTCTTCTCGAGCTAATCCGACTGTTTTCGCGCGTTCTGTGATGCGTTTTTCGAGAATAGACACGCCCGAGAATGACTCGAACTCTTTAACGGACCTTTTATGTCCGATGTTAAACTTGTCGCCATCGTATATGATAAGCTTCCCACCGGCTGCGTCTTCCGAAACTGCACCTTCGCATACGATTTGAAAAATACGCCGGCGCGAATATTCGTTCAATCGCGTACGTCGATTGACCGCTTGCGGTGTCCCGTATCCGGCGTCGTAAACGGTCGCGTATAATAAACGACCTTTGCGTCTATCCTCGAGAAACGATTCGCGTCGGTGCCGCGGATCGTGACAGTGTAAAAGCGGTACGTTTGGAGGTGTTCTCGCGTCCCAATTTTTTGTAAATAACTTGATAGACGTGGACACTTCTTCGCCTAAATACAAAAACGGCGCGTGCACATCCGATGGACAGTCTCGAATGAATGCCTCACTGGGACCAAACATAAACAAATTCGAGACGAACGGCGACTTCAACGACCTTTCTGGTTTTGCGTGCAACTTGGACGCGGATAAGTGTGGAAATTGCTTCCCGAACGTGTGCGCGGTGAGCATAGCCGGGGCGTTTCTTTCCTTTTTCGCCGGAAAAATTCTTTTGCCGTACATGAACACGTGGTGATCCGTCTCGTACGTTTCCGGATTCAAAACGGGAGAAACTTCGAGGTCGTAGCCCAACGGGTGCGCGGTTAAGACGACGCCGTTCGTGTTTGTATTCTCTTTCTTGTTATCCTTCTCCGCTTCTTCCAACTCGCGAAGCAACGTCTCGTCCCAATCGGCGTCGAACGCCGTTTTCGCGTCAACGTATAACACGTGCGATTCACCGCCCCATAATCGATTGGCTAAATGTCTCGAATAACACGGTCCATCCGATGAATCCCAATTCACGTGCGTTTCTCTCACGTTCTTCAACCATGCCTTCTCCTTCTCGTTTTTGACGCCGTCGAAAATAGTGCGCACATTGTGTGCTTTCTTCTCCTTTTCGTCTTCAAACTGTTGCACTTCCAGCTGCACTTTCCTTACGTCGACCATTAGGTACTTCTCTGGATCTTGTTCACCTTTCATTTTAGCCGCTTCTTCCTCCGCTTTTGCGGTTATGCGATTGACCGCGTGGTGCAAGCGACAGACACATCGTTCGTGTTCGCCGGTTATCGAGGAGACTTCAGTGGTCGTTTCTGTTTTGTATTGCCAACAAATGCCGACGAATACTCGCGACGGGTCCTTGGCATTTTCGAATAAAGAGCGAAGGGTGTGCTGGGCTTCTAAATCGCGGTAAACGCTGAGAGAAACGAAGATGGTCTTCTTGGTTGGATCGCACGATTGTATTTTCGTCATCGCGGCGGTTGTCGTATTTTTGAGCGCTTGGTCAAGTTTTTCGCGCATGCTCGCGCATCCAGAATCGTGCCTCCAGAAATCGTTAGCGATGGTTTCGTACGCTTGTTGCGCTTTTAAAAGCTTCTTCTTGGAACCAGCCGCGTCCGGGTGACGCGAGACGATTTGGTTCAAATACGCGTCGCGGACTCTCGATTCGCCCGAGCCGAGTGGGATTTTCAGTTCGTCGTAAGCGCTTTGTAACGATGGATCGTATCCTCTCTTATGTTTGGGAGCTTCCGCGAGAAATGGAGCGAACATTGGGTCAGTTTGCCACCACCATAAAGAAGAAGAAGAAGAAGAAGAAGAAGGTGTGTTATTCTCACTTTTCGCCTCGTCCGTGGTCGATTGATTCTGTTGTCGTTCATTGCGTCTACGCGCGAGTGCTTCGAGACTCTTCTTTTGCCTATCTGATTTCGACGAAACCGGTAGCATTTGACGAATCTCCTCATAGTCGTCGTCGTCCTCATTATCACTCGAAGACGACGCGTACGCATCCTTATCGTCTTCGCTGTCGCTCTCTTCCATTCCATCGTTCTTGCCCAAGGCAACTTTGGGGAGATTGTACACCGGCGTAAAGCTCGAGGCGTCCGCGAGCGACAAACAACACGAGGAACACGACATCATCTTGATGTTACAAACGTTCCCACACATCCTACACCGCTTAAAGTTAAAATCTTTACTTGGTTTCTTCTTTTCCTTCGTTTGAGCACCACAACTTGATACATTATTATCAGACTGATCCATCGCTTTCGCCTCCTCTCGTTTAATTTGCGCCAACGTCATCATCTGTTCAATCGCTTCTAATCCCATGCCATCAATCATAGGTTTCTCGTGGAAATCTTCTTCTTCTTCTTCTTCTTCTTCTTCTGCTGCTGCTGTGTTCCTTTCCTCGAATTTTTTCTCCTCCTTATTTTTATCATCCTCGACATCGATATCATCCATCCCTCTCGGCACCGTCGTTGAAATCTCCCATTTCGGCATCGTACCCGGTTGCTGTCCTTCCATTCTTCCTCTCTCCTTTCTCTTCTCCTTCTCTCGTTCGCTAATTGCCAACTTCTTCTCGTACTCTCTCTCTTTTACCGCCAAATCTCGCAATTTCGGATGCACTTCGTCCACGAACGTCGCGTCTAACCGCAACATTTTATCCAACGCCTCTCTGGCGCGCGGGAACTCTCTCATCTTCTCCAAAGCTTCCGCACGTCGAAACAACGCCTTCGGAAACGTCTTTTTCGACAGATCGAAACTCACATCCGCGTGTTCTAACGCCAGTTTCGCTTTGTTCGTTTTCAGAAAACAAGCGGACAAATTCGCGTGAATTTTCGCCTTCTCGTCTTCCTCCGTCGCGTCTCTCAAAGCTCTTTGGAAAAACTCAATCGCGGTATCAAACTTCTTACTCTCAAAAGCCGTTCTCCCGCACTCCACATCGTTCGCCTCCACCTCTTCCGTGCCACCTCTCAGACCCTTCTCTCTCTTCTCCCTTTCTTTCGTCTCCTCCTCCTCTCGCTTAATCTCCTCGTACGCCGTTTTCATCCTCTCGAACGCCCTTCTCGACGACTTTGCCGACGACGACGCCCCATAAACGGAAGCGTCGGGGTGTAACCGTTTACAATTCTCCAAGAAAACCCGTCTCGCGCGCGCCGCAGAACTCCCTCGAGGTATGCCGAGCGCATCGTACGGGTTGTTGTTGTTGTTTTCTGCAAAAGTGTTCTCCCGTTCCTCTTTCTCGCGTAGTAAAGTCGTCGTCATCTCTCTTCCGTCGGCAAAGCGTTTTTTGCACTCAAAGCGCGCGTTTGATCTGATCTGAAATGATGTGTAAAAGAGTCTTCAAAACGAAAAAAGAGAGAAAAAAAAAAACAGGCGTTACTCATGATTTAGGGTTTGAACATGTAAGGCCTCAATTCCAGGATTGTTTAGGGACTCAAAGCCCTTTCTCCGTCGTCGTCGTCTTTGTCGTCTGCGTCGTCGTCGTATCTCTTTACGCCACACGCGCGGGGTGGGTACCGCACCGCTCACCGCTTTGCGAGAGAGAAAGAGACGGAGACAGACGGGAAGAAGAGCGGCGGCGAAAGAAGACGTCCGCGAAGGAGACGGGAGGAGAAGTGAGAGAGAGAGAGAGAGAGAGAGAGAGAGAGAGAGAGAGAAACAAACATGTCTGAGGTTCCGCCGTACGAGGAAGGTCTGCGCTCGGTCATCTCTTCCCATCGTCGTCCTTTGGCGATGGAAGGTGACGACGACGACAACGGGAAAGCCAGAGCAGAGGAAGACGCGGGAGGAGGAAAAGGAGGAGAAGGAGGAGGAGAAGAAGACGCGCGAGAACAAACGCGACGACACCATGCGACGAAGAGGAATACGACCACCGCGACCATTCCAATCGTTTCGGGAGGAAACGGATGGGACGGCGGCTTGAGAAGAGACACCTCGGGACTCTCCATCGCGTCCTCGCAAGGGAAACGAAGCCGCTCGGATTTGCTCGCGGCGGCGGCGGAAGAGGAGAAGGTCTGCGTGGTGGAGACCGACGACGCGGCGGCGGCGGCGGCGAAGAGCTTGAGGCCGACGAGTACAGCAGAAGCGATGAGAGTCGGAGCGACGAGCGAGGACCTCAGCCAAGCGGAGTTTGTGAACGGGTCGAATTCGAATAGTTTAGGCGAAAGTCCGACGACGAGGTTGGGATACTTGAACCAAGCGACGTTTGATTCGAATAAGAGTAAGAGAGGAGTTTTCGGGAGCGGTCATAACAATAGTAGTAGCACTACAAACGAAGGGAAACCGCCGAAGCACGCCGGGGGAGACTGTGGGACGCAAACAAACATGTTGGCGGAGAACTCCGCAGTTGCGAGAGTGGCGTTGGATGCTCATGCGGCGAGAGCGCCGAGCCCCGCGGAAGGCATGAACTCAAAGTTATTGAGAGTTCGGTCGATGGTAACGTTGGAAGGGACGGTGCCCGACTTATCCGCTATGGGTGGCGATTCGAGCGCCGAGGGCAGTTTAGAAGTGACGGACGACGAAGACACGTTGATGACAGACGAAGAAATGGATGTGCCATGCACCAGACACAATCAACAAGATGTTAAAGAAGTAGATTCACCGATGACGAAATCAAAACAAACGAGCGAAAATGACGGAGGGGCGAATCTGGATAGAAGCGGCCACTCGGACGGTTCCGTGCGATCCGCCGAAGACGGCGTGACGACTGAAGCGACTACTTTGGTTGGCAAACAACCCAAAGCAACGTTGAAGCCGCCAGCGCGTGTTATTTTCGGCGCGCACGAAGTGCAAGGACATAGACCGTACATGGAAGATCGGTACAAAATCATCGAAGATTGGAAATTTGAGTGCGCTGGGAAAATGAGTGAAAACAACTACTATAACAACAACAACAACAACAACAACAACGGACAACAGGAAAGAATAATCAGCGATAAGCAATACATTGGCGTGTACGATGGACACAACGGCGATTGGGCCGCCTCGTATGCTAAGGAGAAAATGCACACGCACTTGGAAAAATGTTCGTTCATCGCCAACGGCATCGCGCCGGATGCGCCACAACACGAACTTGAACAGTTTGAACTCGGCGTGAAAAATTCCTTAATCCGATCGTTTGTTGATTTAGACGAAGAAATCTTAGATGGTACCAAAGCTTTAAACAGGCGCGATGGTTCCACAGCCTCAGTCGTCTTACGCGTGTCCAACCATCTCTTTGTAGCGCATGCCGGCGATACCCGCATCGTCGTGGGCAAACGCTCTATGGGCCTCCACGACTGCCGCGTCAAAGCGTTAACGGAAGACCACAAACCATCGCTCCCGCGCGAACGCAAACGCGTCTACGACGAAGGCGGCCGCGTTGAATTCTGCGGCTGCTGGCGTGTCATCGCAGAAAACAGAGGTCGCAACGTTCGTGCGGCTTTAGCCGTCTCTCGCGCCATCGGCGACATCGATTTCAAGCGTCCGGAAAACAAAGGTGTTACAGCAACACCAGACGTCGATCGGATAACCTTAGACGATGAAATCGAAATCGTCATCGTCGCCACGGACGGATTATGGGACGTCGTCGGCGACCAAGACGCCATTAGACTATGCCGATCCGTTTTGAGGGGTCGATTCTCTGAGGATGCGTGTCGCAAAGCCGCCGAAGCGTTGACGGAAGAGGCATTGGAGAGAGGCAGCAGTGACAACGTAACCATAGTCGTCGCCTGTTTTCAGCATTAAAAATACAAAAAGAGAAAACATACTAAGAGGGAAAGAAAGCGCATGAGAGGGAGAGCGCGCGCGAGAGAGCGAGAGCGAGAGAAATATTTAGATTTTACGACGATTCCAAAGTCGTTATTTATGGTAGAAAAATTAGCACACGTCAGAACAAAACATAACGAACGTTTGTCGTCGTCGCGCGAGAAACATGCGCGCATCCGCGCGTCTTCTCTCCTTCTCTCTTTCCAAGCGGCGCGCGATCTCTCCCTTTTTCTCAAAAGCGCGCTCCTACTACTCCCAAACCGTCGCACATTTGCGGTCATTGGCATCTGAGAAAGAGATATTTCTCGTCGGCACGTCGCACGTTTCGAAACGGAGCGCGCAAGAAACCGAAGACACCATACGATTGATTAAACCAGACGTGATCGCGGTTGAACTGTGCGAAGAAAGATTGGACCAGCTGAAAGAGCAAATGAAAGAAGAAGGAGACGGAAAGAAGGAGAGAGAAAACAAAAGTTTTTTGCGAGATTTCTTTGCAATCGTAAAGAATGTCTCATCACAAAAATCCGACATGGGTGCTCTCGACGCGTGCTTAGCGATTGCATTAAAAGCCTTCTACGCGTCGTTAAAATCGAGCGGGATGGAACCCGGAGAAGAATTTCGAGTGGCGATACGAGAGGCGGCACGGTTGAACGCGAAATTGGTGTTGGCTGATAGAGATGTGAACAAAACGTTGATGGCATTACGAAGGAGCGTCTCAGTAGCGGACGTTTTCGGATGGTTCGTACACGGAGAGAAGAAAGGAGGACCATCATTACCTCCAGAGTTTGAGAAAATGGCACAGTCTCCTTGGAAGTCAGCGGATATGGAAGACAACATGGAAGCGATGAAGAATAGAAAAGCAGTCGCGCAAATGAAGAAATACATGCAGTTTCAATTTCCAAAGATAATGGCTGCCATGGTACATCAAAGAGACGACGTGATGGCAGAAGCGATTAGAAGGGAGAAAGAAGCTGAAAGAATCGTTATGGTCGTTGGATTAGCGCACGTTGATGGAATCGTGGAGAGGTTATCGGGTGAATACATGGAGGTTATGAACAGTATTGAGTGATGTCGAGACAACAATTTCAAAGCACGGTTAGAAACGAAAACGTCTTCTTACCTAATACTCTTTGCGTGGGATTCCCGCAACGGTTGTGAACGACGGCGGCAAAATCGTCGAGTAGTTCGCCATCTTTCACCTCTGATTCGGGGAGCTTCCCTGGAAATAACCCGGCTGTCAAACACGCTTGAAGATTACACGTCGGACCTCGATATTCCGCTCTCGACGTGTGCTCTGAAATGACTCTCGTCGGCGATTGGTACCGTTCAATTTTCGCATCTTCGCATCGACGTTCGCCATTCTCGAAAAGTTCACACGTCGCACCTTTCAAAATAATCGAATATGATGGAAACTTTACAGTTTGTGGAATCAACTTGGGTTCGGCAAATGCCGCCGGTCTACACACCTCAACTGCTTTTCGCAACGAGTCGCTCAAATCTCTCAAAAGAAAAGAGGAGCTCAACCATTCGTTGTTGTTGTCCACCCATTCCTGCAAACTGGATTCGACTCTTGAAGACGCATTATCATTGCTGCTCGATAACGATGTCGTTAGCGGTGATCTCGCGAGCTCGGATAAGAGTTGTCCGTCTCCAAAAAGAGCCGAACTATTGGTTGAAAATCTAGAAAATTCTTCGACGATGGATTTGATTTCCGCAAGCGCACGTTCTAAGAAGTTACTCTCGTTAGGTGGAGAACCATCGATAACTTGTCCTGTGATGCACGATATCACGAAGAAGAAAGAAATTATGAAGAAGAAATGCTTCTGCTTCATTCTGCGTCGATAAGACTTTTTTATGTAGGGAAAAAAACGCTTAGGCTGATGTGAAAAAGACAGCATTGAAGTGACAAGACAAGAGCGCGCGAAAGCAAGAAAAAAAAAACGCATTTAATGAACGCATGAAAACGTTCCCGAAACCACCACAGAGATGCTTTTGGCCCATAGGTACGATTAGGGGATGGATAGGACCGACGGGATTCTCCTCGAAATCGACGCCAGAAGAAGTGTTGAAGGATACCGATCTATCGAATAAACTCGTGATTGTAACCGGAGCGAACAGCGGAATCGGTAAAGAAACAGCCGTTGCGGCTTTTAACCATCGCGCACACGTGATTTTTGCATCGCGAAACGTCAAAGAAGCATCAGAAATTACGAAAGAATTGAATACGAAGTTACCAAAAGGTTCAGAACCCCGCGCGTTTGCGTATAAGCTGGATTTGAGTTCTCTGGAAAGCGTGTATACGTTTTGTTTGGAAATAAAAAAAAACTTCAACAGGGTGAACGTTTTAGTGAACAACGCGGGCGTCATGGGTGGTGACAAATTCGAGAGAACAGTCGATGGACACGAGCTCCAGTTCCAAGTCAACTATCTCGCGCACGCGATGATTGTACGAGAATTGTTTCCTCTCATGCGTAAAGTTGTCGGCGGCGCTCGCGTCGTGAACGTTTCTAGTCACGTGCACTTCTTCACGTATGCACAAGGCATCGATTTCTCAAAAGTTACTGGTGCCAGCGCGCACGTAAAATCAGATACGGCTAGAAATTACGGTCAATCGAAACTTGCGCAGATTATCTTTACCCGAGATATGCAAGCATTATCGACTGCTTCGAGACGAGCCTTTGAAAGTGACATTTATTTCTTTTCTGTGCACCCAGGCGCTATCGAAACGAAAGGGTCTCTTAAGCACGAAAACGGGTGGAAAGGTAGATTCTTACGAAGAGTTTCAAAACCGTTTTTGAAAACGGTAGAGCAAGGCGCATCGACAACCTGCTTTGCCGCGTTCCACAAAGACGCAAAGTTTTTCGCCGGGTATTACTTGGCCGATTGTAATTTTTTCCAAAGCTCGAAACAATCGCGCAACCGCGCCCTGAGAGAACAGTTACGCGAGGTTACCGAGAAGCTCCTTTCGGATTTTACGCATGACATAATAACGTAATAATGATGCTACCATGGTTGGTACCTAAGGTACCACAGTGGTACCAGGTGCCTGACACACTATGCTAAATTAGTATTACAACAACGCAAAACAATAAGTTACATATGAATAATCGTACATCCACCTCTCTTTCTACTTTTTTAAGTACTACCACTAACAACGTCTCGTATACACCTCCGTATATCCATACTCTTTCGCAAACGCGTCCACAATCTCCACCTCCAACCGCTCTCTCTTCACCTCTCCACCGACTAATTCCTTCAAACTCGTCACGTCCATGCCTTCTAATCCACATGGCATAATATGTTCCCTAAAAAACTCCAAATCCGTCTCGCTGTTCAGCGCGAACCCGTGACTGGTCACGCCGCCAGAAATCTTCACTCCGACGGCGCCTAATTTTTTCTTCCCAACCCACACTCCGGACATGTCCGACCCGTCGTTCTCGTTCTTCATTTGCCCTTTGGCGTTCGTAATGCCGTGTTTCTTTGCCACTTCAATCATTACGTTTTCTAATTTTTCCACGTATTTTCGTGCACCCAATTTCCTCTCTCTCAAATGGACGATTGGATATACCACAATCTGCCCTGGTCCGTGGTACGTCACGTCTCCACCTCTATCGCTCTTAAAAACGTCGCATTTTAACTCCTTCAACGTCGCTTCGTCCGTTTTGATCGATTTTAGACCGACCTCGGCCCTTTTGCCCACCGTCACCACCGAGGGGTGTTGGAGAATCAAAAGCGTATCCGGTACGAATGCATTTTTCCGCGCGCAATGGATGGCGGTTTGTAAGGATTGCGCTTGGCCGTACGGGACGAGCGATCGAAAGATCCGGACGCCGAGCTTTTTCGCCGTCGCCCCGCCGGCCATGGCGAACGGTGTGCTTTCTCTCACCCCGCACAGAAACCAGAGAGCACTCCCCAAAATGGGTGGGGGAAAAAAGTGGGGAATCCCGAGAGACCAGAGGAAAACACGTCACTCGAAGAGACGCGCGCGCGCGCTCTCTTTCGCGAGCGAAAGAGCCCCCAGGCGAGAGGACGCGGTGAAGATGTCGTCGTCGTCGTCGTCACTCCTCGCGTCTTTCCGCGCGTTGCGTGCATCGTCGTCGTCGTCGTCGGTACGGATGATGAGGAGTAGGTGTTTCTCTTCTCGCGCGGGAGATGATGATGATGGTGATGATGATGCGAAAGGAAAAGATGTGGATGTCGTCATCGTCGGCGGAGGACCAACGGGAGTCGTTTTGCGTTCCATGCTGTCATCTTTCAACGTTCAAAAATCGGTGGTCGTGGAACGGCACGCGCGCGCGTCGACACATCCGAAGGCACACTTTATGAACAGACGAACGATGGAGATTTTTAGAGACCAAAATGCGTTCGATTCGATGCGCGCGCGAGTGCGCGAGAAGATGTCAAAGGAAAAGAATTGGCGGCACTTTAGATACGTGACTGGAATATTGGATGAAAATGAAGAATTAGGGTCGGTGGATCACTTTAGCGAGGAAAGGATGGAAGTTGGGGAGAAATCGGCGTCGATGGAAGGGGTAGTGCACTTCCCGCAACACAAGTTGATGCCGTTGCTGTGGGAGAACGTGCAAAAGAAGGCGACCACAACGATGGATGATGATAATGGTGACGATGATGTATTTGTGAGAGGTGACGAGGTTGTTAGAATAGATAGAGTGAATAGCCATAATCAAGCGAGTACAAGTAATGGCAGTAATAATAGGTGTCGAGTGACTTTAAAATCAGGGAAGGTGTTTGAGGCGAAATATGTCGTCGCGTGTGACGGCGCGAGTTCTTTCGTGGCGACAAAATTGAACGGGCATAGAAAACCAAATGAAAACAAGTCATTCCCGACGCAAACGCTAGGCAACATTCACTTTGTCAGTCGCTCGCTCGCGAAAAGGATAGAAGAAAAAGGCAACGAAGCGATGTTGTATTTCGTGTTCAATAAGGATATCGTAGGGGTTGTCGTTGCTCACGATTTGTGCAAAGGCGAATTCGCGTTGCAGTTGCCGTACCACGCACCAATTCAGAATTTCAAGGAAATGTTTACGAAGAAAAACTGCGAGATGTATGTTCGAAATGCGATTAGTGGTGGTTATGAAAATGGCGCTGTAGTTGACGATATCGAGGTTTTGGACGTAAAATCGTGGACAATGGACGCGACAGTGGCAGACGTCGTGGTTGACGAAAAGCGAGCACCACGAATTGTCCTCGCCGGGGATGCCATGCACGCTTTCCCTCCCGCCGGCGGTTTTGGAATGAATACTGGGATACAAGACGCGCATAATTTGGCGTGGAAACTTGCCATTGCGGTACAAAATGATCAGGATCATGACGTCACCTCAGCGCTCCTCAACTCGTACGCATACGAGCGAAAGAAGATAGCATTGGAAAACAAACAATTAAGCACGGACAACTACGAACGCGTTTTGGAGATACCGCGAGCTTTAGGTTTAGAACCTCGTGCGCTGAATGCGCTCGTTTTAGCGTCCAATGCGCTGCCGGTACCGCAAGTTCTCAAATCGTTTGCGTTTGAAAAAATTTTGAGTGCCGGACGCATGCAAACGGTGCTTCTTGAAAGCGACAGGAAGAATCCTTTGGGAAAATATCGTCGCGAGGCGGTGAAAAAATTGTGTGGAACGTCCGGAGAGACGCTCAAGTTGAAGTTTCTAAACGAGGAGCTTGGATTTTCATACGCCGAAGGTGCCAAAGCAACAAATCCAAATGTCCTCGCTGTTGGGAAACGCATCCCGCACTGCGCGATATTAAATGACGAAGGAGATGGTATCATCTCAACGATCGATTTAGGTGGATCAAATAGTAAAAGCGAATGTCGATTCTTTGCCTTGGTGTCGTCTCGCGTGACGATAGACAAAGTTGTTGTGGAAGAAGCTCAAAAGATGTTGCCGAAAGGGGCTTCATTGGAGCTCGCACGCATCCTTTCATCATCGAAGGACAAAGCAGAGAAAAGGAAAGGAAACGTTGATATCTACGTCGACCAATCATCAAACAACGCGTGGACAAGCATTCTAAACGAATATACTTCGAAGAAGAAAACAAAACAAGTGGAAGTCATCCTCTGTCGCCCAGACGCGCACGTCGCCTTCATCGGTGCTTTCGGGCATCTTCCCTCTGCCGTACACGAAGCCGCGAGAGGTAATCTAGTCCTTTAGTATATTTAGCCATTGTATTGTAAAAATAGTTTATGTAGGTGTGGAATGCTTTCGTATACATGATACTGCTAAGGAGCAAACGCTTGTTCTTCGGTAATCTGGAACGAGACGCAAACCATTGCTTTGTTCGGCGCGACGTCTCGCACCTCGTGCACTTTCGCGTTTTTAATCGGACATCCCAGATGACCTTCAGCTCGGGAAATGACGTCTTGGTCGGTATGTCCCGGCGGTCGAAACGCGTAGGCGTGCACGGTTGGGAGTTTTCTATTTGACCACGTCGCCCGATCGAACGAGTGTTTAAGACAATCGAGAAACTCCACAGCGGTGGCGGGAAGGTTCATGATGATGTGATCAAACGTGGCACCGCTTGGCGGTGTGTTTGCATCCTCTCCTGCAATTAAAGTCGTGGACCATTTTGGCTTCGGTACTGACTTTTCCTCTAATCGTTTGCGCTTCTTTTCTATTTTCTTCGTATCGGTTTCTTTTTCGTCGTTTCCTTCGTTCGCGGTCTTCTCTCGAAACTTTTTCAATTCTTCCTCGTACGCGGAAATGTTCTGCATCCACGTCTCCTCCGGTCCATTGTTCTTTCTCACAGGCGTTAACAACGATTTAATAAATGCTCTCGCGTCCAGGTTGTATAATTTCACCGAATCTTCCATCTTATTCAATTTCACGTTCTTTTGCATCATCTCGAAACAATCTGGGTTCAAATCGCTTGCATATACGCGACATCCTTTCGATTTCACCGCTGGAACGACGAACGGCCCAACCCCAGCCATTGCATCTACTATGACCTCACCTCTCTTGAAAGCCACGTCCACTAATCGTTTATGCTCCGTCTCCAACCTCGAATTCCAATAGACTTTACCAAAATCCACCTCGAAAGAATACCCGTGTTGCTTCACCGTCGCTTTCAAATCTGGTTCGCCATACAACAACTCCCAATTCGGCACGCGAAACATCGAATCAATTGCTCCTACTTTATTCACTACCGTTCGAATCCTCGGATTCTTATCCGCGATGATTTTCGCAATGGTATATTTATACGGCAAGAACTCTTCTCTCAAATTCACGTGCGCCACGTGCCCCACCTGTTCAAACGCGCTCGGCGTTTCCATCCCATCTGGGAGTAACTCTTTTAATACATACTCCGCCGTATGATATTTATAGTCCAATTTAATCCTATGTTCTTTTACAATCCCTTCGCTACTGCCCTCCAACGAAACTCCCACCTCTTCTTCTAACTTCTTTCTCACTTCCTCTGGTAAAAATCCCACCACCGCTTTCGCGCCGTCGCCTACACACTCTCGTTTCAATAATACCAATCTCTTCCTATTATCCTCCTCATCTATAACCACATCTTGCACTCCTCTTTCCTCTAACGTGTACCCTCTCAATATTTTCGTCGTTTTCGATACTTTCGTTCGATCGATGGAAATCGCCAACACCTCGTAAAAACTCTCAAACTTTTTGTGGTCTATGGACACTTCTGGGGGAGGCGAGAGGGAATGCGTCGGTTGGGATTTTAATTCGTTCGTATCGGTTGGGCCAATGACTACGTTCTCGTCATTTGCTGTAGCAGAAGTCATAGTTCTCAAGGAATTGTTCTTATCGATGCGCGTGGACCGTAACGCGCGTTGCACCGTATCCAAACTTGTTCTGGAGTCTGGCGGCGAATTGGACTTTTTTCCAATTTGGTTTGCGCGATGAGAAGAAAATGAAACTCTCGTGTGAGAAGCGGTGACCGCAGCGCGACCGCTGCTGCTGGCCAGCGTGCAACGAGACGCGATGTGCCTCGTGATTTTCCGCGATGGGAAAGAGAGAGAAAGAGAGGGAGAGAGTTCGAGTGCTCTTTCCCTCTCTCTCTCTCTCTCTCTCTCTCTCTCTCTTTATTAATCTGTACGAGTAGAGGACAAAATCGCTCGATAAAAAAAATGAAGAATTTCCATTTGGGGTACCTACTTACAATTAATACTACGACACCATCTAAATATCTATCCGTTATGCAACGGTTCGGACATCTTGGCGACTTTCGAGCTTTTCACTTCACCAATAGCTCTTCCATCCATCTCGCCCAACGGCCATCTCGGTTTTAAGTTCACCTCAACCTCTCTGTCTAGTTCATCTTTCACATACGCTTCGGCGTCTTTTGGCACCGGTTTCTCGATGCCTAATGCTAAATTGAGCCTTTCAATGCCAGCCCAGGCGACCATGACGCCGTTGTCCGTGCACCAGGACGGCTTGGGGAAGATGACATCGAGAGAATGGCTAGATCCAATTTGAAGTAAGCTATTTCTGACTTTTTGGTTGGCCGCGACGCCGCCGGCGACGACGAGGCAGGTTGGCGTGACGCCGTCGGATTTGACCCATTCGAGTGCTCTTTCGACGCGATCTTCAAGATGAGTGACAGCGGCCGTTTGGAATGCATGTGCGATGGCAGCACGAGTTTCACGGTTTTCGACACCGTTCCAGTCTTCGGAGGGTAATGATTTTTGTTCTGGTTTCGACTCATCGATGATTGTTCCGAGGTGCTTTTCGATAGCCAATCGGACATTAGTTTTCAGTCCGGCGAAACTGAAATCGCACGTTTTGCGTTTTCGCAGTGGGACGGTAAATCTGATCGGATTCTTTACTTTTTTTTGGATGATTTTCTCGAACACTTCGTCCGTTATGTGATCCTCTTGTTCCGTTTCGTTCCTCGCTTGCTCCCGTCGCGGTTCCAAAACCGTCTCTTCGTACTCTTTGGCCAACTTTTCCAACGCCGGGCCGCCACCACCGCCGACAGGCAAACCGAGAAGTCGTGCGGTTTTATCGTACGCTTCACCTATGGCATCGTCTAATGTTTGTCCTAATATGGTATACTTTCCGACACCTTCTACTTTCAACAACACGTTGTGTCCACCACTCACGAGTAAAGCGACGAATGGAAACTTTGCAACCTCATTTTTGTTCGCGATCTCGACGCTCTCTGAATTCCACTCTTCCTCCTTCACTCTCGCCACCAAACAATGCGCTTCCATGTGATGCACCGGGACGATCGGTATCCCATGCTCCCCACTTATTTTCTGCGCTTTTCTCACACCAACTCTCAAGCACATGGACAATCCCGGCCCAACCGTCACCGCCACCGCGCTCACTTGCCGCCCGATATCTGTTACCTTCGCTTTACTCAAACATTCCTTCACGACATCATCGATGGCTATTTGGTGCGCTTCTTTCGCTAAAGTTGGTACAACCCCACCCCATTCCTCGTGTATGGATACTTGCGAGCGGATGGCTTGCGAAACCACGTGCCCAGATTTCGTCACAATCGCCGCCGCCGTGTCGTCGCAGGACGTTTCGATGCCTAAAATGAATGCATTTTCAGGGAGGGATTTTAAGCGCAATTTGTCGTCTTCTGTTTCGAAGACGCCACCGTCGCTCAAGATTGCTTTCTTATCTTTTACCCCGATTTCATCTTCGCTCTCTGATGTACCGCGCGTAGTCATTCGTTTTCTGCGTTGATGTAGAGCCTTCTGATGCGCGCGCCCTGTGCCAAACATGGCGGCGGTTACGCATTGTGCGCTTTTCTTTTTTCCAATCGATGAAGAAGAAGTCGAACACAAAGCCCCCGAAAGGATTCGAGACGGTACTGAAGAACGCATTCTTAACGCCGTATCGATGGTGGCGGCGCTGAAGATGCTCGTTGACGTTCTTCTCGCCGATGGTGATGTCCGAAGAACAGCCGCGCTGAGAGAGGAGAATACGCGTCGCATCGAATGACGAATGTGGAAAAAATCCCTAACACCAAAAATCGAAAGACAAAAAATGTGTCTGCAAACGACAGTCTCCAAAAAGAAGAAGAAGAAGATGATGATACAAAGGTGGCTATTGGCTATTACACAGTTTGACGTATTCAAACGCGCATGACAACATGCGCGTGATACTACTAATTAAATTAACTCGCACCGTACGAACAAATGGTATTGTTGGTCATCAACGCTTTCGCTATCAAAGCGTCTCTTTTCGCCGTGTTCCAACTGTCCGATAACAACGCGAAGTGTGCTTTAGTCGCGGGGTTATCGTCATAATACGCCTCTGGTACGGCGGTGGTTTGGTCATCACTATTCAAAGGTCTGTATCCAAACCCGTACGCGTGAATGCTTTCGCATAAACCAGAAAACATGACGTTGAATAGTAAAGCGTAATGATCTTGGGTTTTGTATGTGTCTGGGATCGCGTCGTCGGCGCCTAACGTAAACCATGCTTCGCTCGGGTCCTCTTTTTCGTGCGCGGCGGCTAACACTCGGTTCACGAAAAACCGGAAATCGAACGTTTGCAAATCCGAATTGTAATTCCGTATCGTGGCCGATGGAAACGGTCTGTTCACCCACAACACCGGTTTCCCGTCATGCGCGTTGACGCCATCCAACTCGCCTTCTTGATGCTTCTCGTCCTCGACGATCCAAAACTTATCGGGAACCCAACCATCTCTGACCGTGGTTTTTGAATTCACCGGCCCAAACGGCGTGTAGCTATCGTCCGCGTTCGTTTGCTCCCCAGTCGCGTAAATCACGCTCGTTTTTGCGCCTAAATCGTTCCTAAACTTTTCGTTTGGCATACTCGCTAGTCGAATCACCGTATCGTGTTGATCAATTTTCGGTCCCATGTTCATCCCTTTATAAATAGCCGGTCCGACAATCGCGCACGTTCCAAACGATTGCGGATTGACGCTCGCCGCGCCGCTAAATCCACACTGAATCGTTTCTAACGGACACCTTTTCGTGTTTGAAAATATTAAATCCAACGCCCGTCGTCTCGATCTTTCCGTGCCGGCGAACATCGCCTCCTCGTCGGGTGATATCCCGTTCACCATCCCGTTCACCCGATTCACATCCCTTTTCCCCAAAATATCATCGATTTCGTTCCCACTTTCATCCGCGAAGACGATGTCGTCCGTCTCGTACGGCGCCTCCGGCATCGCGCACTCGCTCGGTATCTGCTCCCATTTATATCCCCAATACCATCTCAGCTCCGCTGGTGAGATGTCGAATCCGGCCCACGGTGATTTTTTATGCGCGTTACTGCTATTCGGTGACCTCCGCTCGTTCGTTTCCGTGGACGCGATCGCAATCGACGCCACGAGTATTCCCACGACCACCGCGGAGACGACGATCTTCCGTCCGTACATCCGCCATAACTCTCGCATGTCTTCCTTCAGCGTCGGCGCGTCCATCGCGTGGTGGCTCTTTTGCATCAAAACCAACGGCGCGGCATCGTCGTCGATCCAGTTTCCATCCGCCGATCCGAAGTACCCGTCTTGGTTCAGTTCGTCCAGCGCCGAAGATTTCCGGCTTCCCATGGCCGACGACGATGACACGTTCTTTTTCCCATCTCCGTCGTCGGATGATGCCTTCTCAACATCGTTCTTCTTCTTTTCGTCGTCGTCGTCGTCCCTTTCGGGAATCATCATTATTCGACCACCAAAAGAGCGCACCACCACCACCACCACCACCACCACCCGCGACGGAGGAAGAGGAGGAGGAGGAGGAGGT
>MDSZ01269913.1_pt1 | contig 19269 bp, 19 predicted proteins | sample 811201 | NCBI WGS metagenome assembly MDSZ01 (sample SAMN05326647, study PRJNA326480) | marine metagenome | isolation source: seawater | place: Indian Ocean: North | collected 2010 | reverse complement strand
CTGACCCATCTTGGTCTTCATTATTATCTAAGTGAGGTTGAATTTTATGTAAAATATACTTGAATAACTTCAAATAATTTGATTTAACCAACTTAAACCTAGGGGAAAAAATGACATTAAACACGAATTTAAAAAATATACTACTAGTAATCTTCACAACTTTATTTTTAAGCGCATGTTCTACAGCAAAAAAAGCCGGTGATATTGATGGTGATGTTTATACTGGTAAAGAGACAGTTAAATTTTTAGCTGCCGGAGTGCCAGATAGAGTATTTTTCGCTACTAACAAATCTTCATTAACAACTGCATCACGTGCAACTTTAAGAAAACAAGCTACATTTTTAAGAAAGAATAAAAATTTAAATGTAACTATTGAAGGTCATGCTGATGAGAGGGGTACAAGAGAGTATAACTTAGCTTTAGGCGAAAGAAGAGCTAATGCAGCTAGAGATTATTTAATGACTTATGGCATTTCAGGTAAAAGAATATCTGTAATAAGTTACGGTAAAGAAAAACCTGTTAATCCAAAATCATCACCTTTAGCCTGGTCTCAAAACAGAAGATCTGTAACAGTAAAAGTAAATTAATAAATATTACTTAAATTTAAGACCCTTCAATTTATTATTTGTTGAGGGGTCTTTTTTTTGCCATTTTATCAAAATAAAAGAATATTAATGAATGTAATAAAATTTTCATTAATAAATTTATTTATTATTCCTTTGTTTTTTCTCTCTCTTCTAAATGCAGAGGAAGAAGAAATTTACTTAAAAGCTATTTCTGACCAAATTCAAGTTATTACCAAAGACTTAAAGACACTAGAAAAAGCTGTGTATCAAAAGTCAGATATCTCACTAAATTCTAATACAGGTTCAATAAAATCCGATGGGCTTAACGAAGATATTTTAACCAAACATCTTCTGAAACTGAATGATATAGAGGATCAATTTAGACAATTAACAAATAAATTTGAAGAAGTGAATTTTAAGCTAGATAAATTATCTTCAAGAGTAACTAAAATTCAATCAGATACACAGCTTAGATTTTCTGATCTTGAAAGTGGAACGATAGATAATAAAAAAAGCAATCAAGTATCTTTACCTGGAACTAGCAAGCCACAAGATTTTGGTGCAGGCCCAGGTTATCAGACTTCCAATTTACCAAAACAACAATCTATCAATTCTGTTGAAAGTGCAAAAACTGTTATCACTGAGGAGCCAGAACAAAAAGAGTCTTTGTTACCAAACAAACCACCGATCGAGCAATATGAATTTGCAGTAAGTTTTATGAAAATTGGAGATTATGAAACTGCAGAATTTGCATTAAAAGAGTTTATAGAAAAAAATAAAGATCATGATTTAGCTGGTAATGCTCAATATTGGTATGGAGAAACTTTTCGTATTAGGCAATTATATTCAGATGCAGCAACCGCTTATTTAGATGGTTATCAAAATTACCCAAAAAGCAAAAAAGCACCTGATAATCTTTTGAAGCTTGGAATAACAATGGTGCAACTTGGAGAAAAGGACCAAGGTTGTAAAATGATTTCAGGACTCAAAAAAGAATACCCAAAAGCAAGCAAGTCTGTGTTACAAAAAGCTCAGTATGAGCAAAAAAAATTCAAGTGTAATTCTTAAAAACGAATTTAAAAATATTAAAGATTTATCTCATCTTTATCTTAATTTTAAAAATAAATTAAAAAAATTTAAAGTAAAATCTTCGATCATTGCAATTTCTGGTGGTCCAGATAGTCTTGCTCTGGCAGCATTGACAAAAGCATATTGCAAAAATAATAAAGGTAAATTTTTTTATGTTTTAGTAAATCATAATATTAGAAAAAACTCAGATAAAGAGGCTTATCAAGTGAAAGATTTGCTAAAAAAGTATAAAATTTCCCTAAAAATTTTAACAAATAAAAAAATTATTAATAAAAATATCCAAGGAGAAGCAAGAAAAATAAGATATGAATTACTAACAAAATTTTGCATCAAAAAAAAAGTAAAAACAATTATCACTGCACATAATTTTGAAGATCAGGTCGAGACTTTTTTTATACGATTATCCAGAGGAAGTGGTTTAACAGGATTATCAGCAATGAAACCTTTAATTAATCTTAATCAAAAAGTAAAATTATTTAGACCATTATTAGATACAAAAAAAGTTAAATTAAAAAAACTATCAAAAATTGTATTTGGTAAGTACTTCTCAGATCCTTCCAATAAAGATAAAAAATATCTAAGAACAAGAATTCGACATCTTAAAAAACCTTTGATACAGAGTGGAATAAGTTACGATAATATCTTTAAATCAATTAATAACCTAGCCTCCAGTAAAAAAACATTAGATGAATATTTTAGTAAAATATATAAGGCAACTATCATCAAAGTTAAAAATAAAATTTTTATAGATTTAAATGATTTTATTAAATACAACCCAGAAATAAAATTAATGATCATTAATGAGTCAATTAAAAGAATGACAAATAATTATTATCATCCCAGATCTAAGAAGGTATTCAATTTAATTAAGAATATTGAGACACTGCAAATTGACAGTGCCACTTTAGGAGGGTGTTTATTTTCAATCAATAAAGGCACAATTTGCATCAAAAAAGAGAAAAAGTAATAATTTTGAGCTATTTGGTTATAATTTGTCTTATTTACAACTTAATTAGGAATAAAATATACTTGTTTAGTTTGAATTAATGATTATTTAAATGTTATGAATATAAAAAATTTAATTATGTGGGTCATCATAGTCTTACTATCTGTAGGACTTTTCAACATGTTTCAAGACCCTAATAAAATAAAATCCGACAGTAATACTCTACCTTTTTCAAATTTTTTGAATGAGGTTGATGCTGGAAGAGTAGTAGAAGTAAAAATTCAAGGGAATAATATCAGCGGAGTTTTAGCTGATGGGAAAACTTTTTCAACCTATTCGCCAAACTACCCGGAGCTAGTAGATAAGTTATCTTCAAAAGGGGTAAGCATTGTTGCTTCTCCGAAAGAAGATAAAATGCCTTCTTTACTAGGTATCCTATTATCTTGGTTTCCAATGCTTTTATTAATTGGAGTTTGGATTTTTTTTATGAGGCAAATGCAAGGAGGAAAAGGTGGAGCAATGGGCTTTGGAAGATCTAAAGCAAAATTATTAAATGAAGCTCAAGGCAAAGTAACTTTTAACGATGTAGCAGGTGTTGAGGAAGCAAAAGAGGAAGTTGAAGAAATTGTTGAGTTTTTAAAGGACCCAAAAAAGTTTAGCCGACTAGGAGGTAAAATTCCAAAAGGAGCACTTCTTATTGGTCCCCCAGGAACAGGAAAAACTCTATTAGCTAAAGCAATAGCCGGTGAGGCGAACGTTCCTTTTTTCTCTATCTCTGGTTCAGATTTCGTAGAAATGTTTGTTGGAGTGGGTGCATCTAGGGTGAGAGATATGTTTGAGCAAGGAAAAAAACACTCACCTTGTATAATTTTTATCGACGAGATTGATGCAGTTGGAAGAAGCAGAGGAGCAGGTCTCGGAGGAGGTAACGATGAGAGAGAGCAAACATTAAATCAGCTTTTAGTTGAGATGGATGGCTTCGATACAAATGAAGGAATTATTTTAATTGCAGCCACTAATAGACCGGACGTTCTTGATCCGGCTTTATTAAGACCTGGAAGGTTTGATAGGCAGGTAGTTGTAGGCAATCCAGATATTATTGGAAGAGAAGCTATTTTAAAAGTTCATGTTAAAAAAATTAATATTGGGCCTGATGTAAAATTGAGAACAATAGCAAGAGGAACTCCAGGCTTTTCTGGAGCGGATTTAGCAAACTTGATAAATGAATCTGCCCTCTTAGCTGCAAGAAAAAATAAGAGAGTAGTTACAATGTCTGATGTTGAAGAGGCAAAAGATAAAGTTATGATGGGTGCGGAAAGAAGATCAATGGTTATGTCAGAAGATGAGAAAAAATTAACTGCCTACCACGAGGGCGGACATGCAATTGTAGCACTTAATGAGCAAGCATCAGATCCTATACATAAAGCAACTATTATCCCAAGAGGAAGAGCTTTAGGAATGGTTATGAGACTGCCAGAAAGAGATCAATTGTCTGTAACAAGGGAAAAAATGCACTCAGATATTGCTGTAGCTATGGGAGGAAGGATTGCAGAGGAAATCATTTTTGGTCATGATAAAGTAACTTCAGGAGCTTCTTCAGATATTGATATGGTAACTAAAATGGCAAAAAACATGGTAACAAAATATGGAATGAGCACTGAACTTGGCACTATAGCTTACGGTGAAAATGAAGAAGAGGTTTTTCTGGGTAGATCTGTCACTAAACAGCAAAATATGTCTGAAGATACAGCAAAAAAAATTGATGCAGAGGTAAAAAAAATCGTAGATAAAGGGTACGAGAGAGCTAGAAAAATCTTAACTGAAAAAATTGATGATTTACATAAAATAGCTAAAGCTCTTTTGATTTACGAAACATTATCTGGAGATGAGATAAGAGACTTAATTCTAAAAAATGTAAAACCGACAAGATCATTTAAAGACGAAGAAAGTGATGATGGTAAATCTTCAGCTCTTGGATCTTTGGGTTTAAAGCCAAAGCCAGCAATCTAAATTATTATGGTAAAATATTACACTAGGGCGTGTAATTTTTATTATGGTAGTCAATCCAGAGAATTAGTCAAAAAAAAACAAACTTTACCACTGAATGGAAATAATAATATTTCCTTTAATCAAGTCGAAATATTTTCAAAAAATCAAAAAAAAATTAGTTCAAAAATAATTAGTTTAAAAAAATTGGAATTATTATCAAAAAATATAAAATACAAAGTCTTAAAAGATCTTAAAAATATTACGACAAAAAAAAAATTGTTCAATCATGAGCCAATTATAATGGGTATTTTAAATATGACACCTGATAGTTTTTCTGATGGAGGTATATATAATAAAAATAAAAAAGCGTTTAAAAGAATCAAACAAATGATAGATCAAGGAGCTGACATTATTGATATAGGTGGGGAGTCGACCAGACCAGGGTCTAGAATTATTAACCCAAAAATAGAATGGGAAAGGTTAAAAGTAGTAGTAACCAAATTTAAAAAAAAATTTCCAAAATCTAAATTTTCTATTGATACTAGAAAATCGCTAGTAATGAGAAACTCAATTAAACACAAAGTGGATATAGTGAATGATGTTTCATGTTTTAAATACGATAAGAATTCTTTTGATTTAGTTAAAAATCAAGATTTATGGAAAATTATTCATCACATGCAAGGTACTCCACAAACTATGCAAATTAATCCTAAATATAACAATGTTATAATAGATATTTATGATTTTTTTGAAAGTCAGCTAAAGAAGTTTAAAAAAGATAAATTCAAGAAAAAAATTATAATAGACCCAGGTATAGGATTTGGAAAAAATCTGAAACATAATTTGATGATTTTAAGTAAAATTTCTATATTTCATTCTTTAGGATTTCCTTTATTAGTTGGCACATCTAGAAAAAAATTTATAAATCAAATATCTAAAAATTTTGATACTAAAGAAAGACTTGGAGGAACTTTATCATCTATAATTTTTTCGTTATCTCAAGGGGTTAAAATATTTAGAGTTCATAATGTGAGTGAAATTAAACAAGGAATTTTAGTATTTGAAAAACTATTAAATCAATGAAAAAAAAATATTTTGGTACTGACGGAATACGAGGGACTGTTAATATCGGAAATATTAACGGTGAAAAATTTTTTAAATTTGGGCTAGCGGCTGGAACTTATTTTAAAAATCTCAAAAGAAAAAAACAAATTGCGATAATCGCTAAAGATACAAGACTTTCTGGTTATACTTTAGAACCAGCACTAGTTTCGGGTCTTGCTTCTGCCGGAATGCATATTTATACACTGGGCCCATTGCCTACAAATGGTTTGGCTATGCTTACAAAACAAATGAGAGCAAACATGGGCATTATGATTACTGCTTCACATAATCCTTATTTCGACAATGGACTAAAATTATTTGGACCAGATGGTTTGAAGTTATCAGATAAAATAGAAAAAAAAATTGAGAAAATTATTGATTCAAAAACTTTTAACCATTTATCAAAATCAGAAGAACTAGGTAGAGTAAAAAGATTAGAGGATGGAAATGAAAGATACCTGAAAATAATAAGAAAAAATTTTCCTAAAAAATTTAATTTGAAAAACATGCGAATTGTAGTGGATTGTGCTAATGGAGCTGGCTATAAATCGGCACCTAAAATATTGCGGGACTTGGGAGCTAAAGTTTTCGCAATTGGTATTAATCCCAATGGATTGAACATAAATAAAAAATGCGGCTCAACACATCCTGAAATAATTCAAAAAAATGTGAAAAAATTTAATGCACATATTGGTATAGCCTTAGATGGAGATGCAGATAGAGTTATTATGTGTGATGAAAAATCAAGCATTATTGATGGAGATCAAATCATCGCAATGATTGCTAAAAGATGGAAAGAAAAAAAAATACTTAAGGGAGGGGTTATTGGCACTTTGATGTCAAATTATGGATTACAAAAGTTTTTTTTAAATAAAAAAATAAAATTTTTTAGATCAAAGGTTGGAGATAGATATGTGAAAGAGATGATGAAAAAGAAAAATTTTAATCTTGGTGGTGAACAATCTGGCCATATTATACTTGGTAAGTTCGCAACTACAGGTGACGGATTACTTGTTGCTTTAGAGATTCTATTTTTATTAAGTAAAGGATATAAAGCAAGTGAAATTTTTAATGTTTATCATTCAGTACCCCAAAAATTAATAAACCTAAGAGTAAATGATAAAAAAATTATTAATTCGACTAAATGTAAAAATGCTATAAAAAAAGCTAATTTACTTATTAGAAATAAAGGAAGATTATTAGTAAGAGCATCTGGCACTGAACCTAAAATAAGAATAATGTGCGAGTCCTTTAATTTAAACTTAAGTGATAAGTGTATTAATATCGTTAAAAAATCTTTAAGTTAAAATGTTTCCAAAGTCTAATATATTAATTATTGCTGGATCAGATTCTTCAGGAGGAGCAGGAATTCAAGCTGATATTAAGACAGTTACAGCATTGGGTTCTTACGCAATGACAGCAATAACTGCTGTAACTTCTCAGAATACAACAGGAGTAAAATCTATTGTTTCAATTGGTGCAAAAGAAATATCAAAACAAATAAATTATACTTGTTCTGATATACCTCCTGATGGAATAAAGATTGGAATGATTCACTCTGCACAAGTAATTGAAGAGGTAATCAAGTCACTAAAAAGAATTAAGACTAAATTAATAGTATTAGATCCTGTCATGATATCAAAAAATGGTACTAAATTGATAAACGATTCAGCAATAAAAATTTTAAAGAATAAATTTATAAATAATTCTTATTTAATCACTCCAAATATTCCTGAAGCAGAGGTTTTAACTAAAACAAAAATTAATTCTACCAATGACATGGTTTTAGCTGCCCAACAACTTTTAGACCAAGGAGCAAAAAATGTTCTTATAAAAGGAGGACACTTAAATTCTAATAAGATTTACGATATTTTATTAAACAAAAATACTCTTAAAATATTTAAAAGTAAAAAATATTACTCAAAAAATACCCACGGTACTGGATGCACTCTATCAACAGCAATTACAACTTATTTATCGTGTGGAAAAGATTTGATAAAATCCTGTGAGCTTGGAATTAAATATGTTAATGAAGCTATTAAATCAAAATTAAATTTAGGAAAAGGAAACGGTCCGATAAATCATTTAAACTCATTTGATATAAAAAAAAGATTTTAATCATGAAAAATGTTGTAGTAGTTGGTTCACAGTGGGGAGATGAGGGTAAAGGTAAAATAGTTGACTGGTTATCAAGTGAAGCTGATGTGGTTGTGAGATTTCAAGGCGGACATAATGCTGGACATACCTTAGTTATTGACAAAAAAGTTTTCAAACTAAGACTATTACCTTCAGGAATAGTTAGAGATGGTAAGATTTCTATTTTAGGAAATGGAGTTGTAATTGATCCTTGGGCCTTATTAGATGAAATTAAAGACATAAAAAAACAGGGAATTGATGTAAATCCAGAAAACTTTATGATCGCTGAGTCTTCTTCCTTAATTCTTCCTTTTCATCAAGAAATGGATGAAATTCGAGAAGACGCCGCAGGGAAAGAAAAAATTGGAACCACTCGTCGAGGCATAGGACCATGTTATGAGGACAAAGTTGGTAGAAGGTCTATTAGAGTAATGGATCTTAGATCAGAAAATAATTTAGACTCTAGATTAGAAAATGTTTTATTACATCACAATGCTATTAGAAAAGGGTTAAAAAAGAAAATTTATAAGAAAGAAGATATAAAAAAAAGATTATTAAAAATAGCACCAAAGATTCTTAAGTATGCCAAACCAGTTTGGCTTAAACTTGATGAGTTTAAAAAGGATAGAAAAAAAATATTGTTCGAAGGTGCACAAGGTATGCTATTAGATGTTGACCATGGAACATATCCCTTTGTTACGTCTTCAAATACTGTCCCCGCAATGGCAGCAACAGGGTCTGGAACCTCTCCAGATAAAATTGGATATATTCTAGGAATCACAAAGGCATATACAACTAGAGTAGGAAGTGGACCATTTCCCACTGAACTAAAAAATAAAACTGGTGAACTTTTAGGAAAAAGAGGAAAAGAGTTTGGCACTGTTACTGCAAGAAAAAGAAGATGCGGTTGGTTTGATGGAGTTTTGGTTCGACAAACAATCAAAATCTCGGGAATACACGGAATAGCCTTGACCAAGTTAGACGTTCTTGATGAACTAGATGAAATTAAAATGTGTATCGCTTATGAGTTAGATGGAAAACAAATTGATTATTTACCAGCTGCCTCTGAAGATCAGTTTAAAATTAAACCGATTTTTAAAACTTTCCCTGGCTGGAAAACTAAAACTCAGGGAATAAGAAATATGAACGATCTTCCCGAAAACGCCAAAAAGTATATATATGCTTTAGAAGACTTTATTGGCGCTAAAGTATCCAGCATATCAACAAGTCCCGAAAGAGACGATACAATTTTAATTGAAGATCCTTTTAAATCTTAATTCGCTGGTAATAAATTTTTAGAATTTCTAGCATTTATCATTGATTTCTGTAATTTTTCAAATGCTTTTGTTTCTATCTGTCTTATTCTTTCTCTACTAATTTGATATTTTTTACTAAGCTCTTCTAAAGTTGAAGGATTTTCAGATAGTCTTCTTGCAATAATTATTTCTTTTTCTCTATCATTTAGTATTTTCAACGAGTCTTTTAAAAGACTTTTTTTATCCTCATATTCTTGTTTTTGAGATATAATTAATTCTTGATCTAAAGTATCATCAACCAACCAATCCTGCCATTCATCAGTCTCTCCACTTTTAATTGGATCATTTAATGATTTTTCTTGGCCCATCATTCTCCTATTCATGTTGATAACTTCGTTAGAGTCAACATCTAATCTTTTTGAAATTTCTTTAACATGTTCATCTTTTAAATCTCCCTCCTGATCAGGAGCGATTTGATTTTTAATTTTTTTTAAATTAAAAAATAACTTTTTTTGCGCTGTTGTTGTTCCCATTTTGACTAAGCTCCAAGATCTTAAAACATATTCTTGAATTGCAGCTTTAATCCACCACATTGCATAAGTTGCTAATCTAAAACCTTTATCAGGATCAAACTTTTTTACAGCTTGCATTAACCCTATGTTTCCTTCGGATATAAGTTCATTGACCGGTAAACCATAACCACGGTAACCCATTGCAATTTTTGCTACTAATCTAAGATGGCTCGTTACAAGTTTGTGCGCTGATTGTATATTACCATTATCTCTCCAGTTTTTTGCAAGCATATACTCTTCTTCCGCGTCTAACATCGGAAATTTTTTAATTTGAGATAAATAAACTGAGAGCCCTCCAACAGAAGGAGCTGGTAAATTATTTAAATGATTTTTTTTCTCCATAATCTATGATTTATATATTAAATTTTAATTTTCAACATTACAGTTTATTCAATAAATTCAACATATTTTTAAAATCATAGGGTAAATTTGATTTGAAATTTAATCTTTTTTTGCTTGAAGGATGTGTAAATTCTAAAGTTTCTGCATGTAGTATTTGGCCATTTATATTATTTAATTGTTTTAAAAACTCTTCATTAATTTTTTTAAACTTTAAATTTTTCTTTCCATATTTTTTATCACCAATTATCGATGTTTTTTTATAATTAACGTGAACTCGAATTTGATGTGTTCTGCCAGTTTCAAGTTCACACTCTAACAAACTAATTTTAGGTATATTCTTAATATTAAAAACTTTTAACGTTTTATAATTTGTAATAGCTTTTTTTCCATCTATTTCACTAACTGACATTAATTGTCGATTTTTTTTATTTCTTTTAATTAAAGTGTGAATTTGACCGTTTAAAGGTCTTATAACCCCCCAAATTAAACATTTATATTTTCTTTTAATAGAGTGTTCACTAAATTGTTTACTCAAACTGGAATGAGAAAAGTTATTTTTTGCAACTACTAATAATCCACTTGTTTCTTTATCTATTCTATGAACTATACCTGGTCTTAATTGTCCATTTATGTCAGATAAATTATCTTTATATTTAAAATAAAGAGCATTGGCTAAAGTATCTTCGTTATTACCAGCTCCAGGATGAACAACCAACCCTTTTGGTTTATTGATAACTAAAATATCATTATCTTCGTAAATTATATCTAGCTTTATATATTTAGGTATAATTTTACTAATTTCTTTATTAACTATTTTAATTTCAACTGAGTCTTTGTACCTAATTTCAGTAGATGGAAGAGTAATAATTTTATTATTTATCTTTAAATTATTAGATTTAATAAGTTTTTTTATATACGAGCGTGTTAATTTATTTAATCTTTTTGGTAAATAAACATCAATTCTCTCTCCGTGATTTTCTTTTTCAATTAAAAATTTGATTGTTTTAATCATTAATTAATTATAAATATAAATTCATGCGCCGGTAGCTTCAACTGGATAGAGCGCCGGATTTCGGCTCCGGAGGTTATGGGTTCGACTCCTATCCGGCGCACCAAATCCTTTTAATAAATTTAATCAATCCATTTTTTTAGCAATTTCTTATTTTCTCTAATAAACTCAGGATAGGAGTCATCTATTTCAATTTTTTTATAATAAAAATCCCTTCCTAAAATATCTTGTTTATTTTTAATTTTGCTTTCAATCGAATTAATATCATTAAATTTTTTTATATTATATTCTTGATGTGCGTAAGATTTAATCTTTTTAGATATATCTACAGGTTCTTTTAAAAAACTAAAATGCCACCCACCGTCCTTAATTATCTGTGGAATATTTGGTTTATAAATTTTCCAAAAACTTTTTCTTTTTAATTTTATATTTTTTAACCATTGAGGTGATTTTAAATATTTTTTAACACATATTCTTGTTCCTTCCCAGTTAGGTTGGGAAGAATTTATTAAATTAATTTTAGTCTGAAAATTTTTTTGAATGAAGCAAGCATATTTCTTATTTTTATCAAATTTATCGACTTTTTCTGGGTTAGGAATTTCATCGATATCAGAGATCATAACTAAATCATTATCATCGTCTTCTTTGAATCCTTCGAATAAGTAATTTCTTTGAAAGTTTTCTCTTAGCCATGAGTCTTTGTTTCTCCAAGAGTAAGAAAATAATTTTTTTTTAAAAGGTAAATCTTCTACAACTAAATATTTTATTTTATCTTTGAATTTATTGAATTTATTAAACTCAAAATTTAATTTTTTTGAATTTCCTGCATGATCTTTTTTTGATTCTACGATAACAAATTTATCTACAATTTTATTTAAAATATTAAGTCTCATATCTAAAACTACATCCTCATCAAAATACATAAAACAATCAATTAATTTCATAATTTAATAGTTGAAGTTGTAAAACCTAATTTTTTTCCATTTAAATTTTTTGAAGAGCAATGCAAAGCTGTTCTGTCAAAAATTAACAAATCACCTAATTTCCATTCAAAGATCATCTCTATTTCTAATCCTTTTAGATTATCAATATTTTCGTGGCTTAAAAATGTTTCATGGACCTTTTTATCAAATCTTTTTCCATCAAATAAATCAATATGTTCTGAAGATCTTTTATTATAGCCCTTTGATTTCAATTCTTTTGGATCTATAGAAAAAGTTGTAGAGCAGCCATAAAATCTATTTTTAAAAATAACGGTCTCACTTTTTTCAGACAGGGGTAAGAGAGTTTGCTTATATAAAATTTTTTCAAAGTTAAATCCAGTATCGACGTGTAGCGGTACAGGTTTAAAACTTTCTTGAAATAACCCAAGGCTTTCAAATTTGTCTTTTGACCTTGGATTATCCATTTCAAAGCTACCAATTATTGATCTTAATTTTTTAATATATTGATCTTGAAATTCTTTATTAAAATTTGAGGTCCATTTTTTTTTTATAATTTTTTGTCTTCGATTATTTATTTCAATTGGAAGCTCTTCATATAATTTTTTAAAAATATTTATCTCTTTTGAATTAATAAAATTTTTTATTATAAAAGGCTTGGATTCAAGTTTTTTAATTTTTTCCAAATTTACATGCATCTCTATTCACCCATATTTATAAGAGTACCACGTTTCTTTGCTCCAAAATATGAAATATAAAAAACTATGACACCAAGGATAAAATAAATGGCAGATATTAATATTGATTTAAATATATTAAAATAGTTTACAGTTTCAGTCATAAGAATATTTCTCATTTCTTCAAAAATATGCACTAAAGGAAGAGCTTTAGCCACAAGTTGTAAAAAATTTGGTAGAATTTCAATTGGGTAATATATACATCCTAAGGGAGCTAAAAAAAATAAACTTGCCCAAGCAATATTTTCAAAAGAAGGTCCGTATCTAAGTAATCCAGATGTTACGAATAATCCTAAAGTTACCCCAAATAAATAAAGTCCAATTAATAAAAATATTAAAGGTACACCAAGTTCAATAACTGATACTCCAAATAAAGGTATTGCAATTAAAACTGCAGGAATTAAACCTATCAAAGTTCTTAGTATAGCTGTTAAAGTAAGAGCGGCAATAATTTCACTAATTTTTATAGGAGCAATAAATAAATTAGTAAAATTTCTACTCCAAATTTCCTCTAAAAACATCATATTAAAACTTATGCTAGCTCTAAATAAAAAATCATATAGTATTGCTGCTGTTAAAATAATACCTACGGTATTATTATAATATGCTGAATTGAGAGTAAAAAACTTTGATATAAAGCCCCATAAGAAAATTTGAACAGTTGGCCAATAAATTAAATCTAATACTCTTGGAAAAGAATTTTTAATTAGATAAAGATGTCTTAAACCTAAAGCAAATATTTTATTAAAATTCATCCTTGCTCCTTGCTAGCTTTAAAAATGTTTCCTCCAAATTATTTCGTCCATGTTTTTCTATAAGATCATTACAAGTTCCAGCATCTACTATTTTTCCTTTTTTCATCATTATAACTGTATCGCACAACCTTTCCACTTCACCCATGTTATGAGAAGCTAATAAAATTGTTACTTTATTTTTTAATTTATAATCTTGTATGTAGCTTCTAATAAAATCTCCAATATCTGGGTCTAAGCTTGCTGTTGGTTCATCTAAAAGTAAGATCTCTGGTTTATTAATTAAAGATTTAGCTAATGAAACTCTATTTTTTTGACCTGAAGACAATTCTCCAGTTTTCCTTTCAAAAAAATTTTTTATTTCTAAATCATTTGAGATTTCGTTTATTCTTTTGTCTAAATCTAAGACACCGTACAATCTTCCGTAAATTTCTAAATTTTGCTTAACCGTTAATTTTTTTGGTAACTCAACGTAAGGTGATGCAAAATTGAATCTTTTTAAAATTTCATCTCTAAGATATGTATTTAAACTTTTATTATCGATTTTAATTTCTCCTTCAGTAGGAGTTACAAGACCAAGTATCATTCCTATAGTTGTTGTTTTTCCGCATCCATTAGGACCGAGCAAGCCAACAGTTTTATTTTTTTCTATTTCAAAGTTTATTTTATTAACCGCTAGGTGGGTATTATATTTTTTAGTAAGATTTTTTATTTTTATAAACATTATTTTGAAGCTCTTTTTAATCGATCGTTAATTGCTATACCTGGACCGATATTAGGTATTTTTCCTACAAAAATCTTTTTATATCCATCTTTTTTTATCTTTCTCATAATTTTATATAGATTAGATGCAGCTTCTTTCAAGTCAGCTTTTTTACTTAAATTAAAATAATTATTGGAATTCTTATATTTTTTCCCAAATACTATGAATGCATGACTTGGACCTTTTTTCATTTTTCCGATAATGACAGGTATTCCAGGAGAATAATGCTTTTTTAACATACCGGGAGATTTAATTTTTGATCTTTTTTTTACGAGATTAATTTTGAGAATCTTATTAATTTCATTTGCGCCAATTATACCTGGCCTTAAAATTTTTGGTTTGCTAGTTAAATCAATTACTGTAGACTCAATACCAATTTTTGATTTTCCTCCATTAATTATAATTTTTAATTTTTTTTTAAATTCCTCAAACACGTCTAAAGCACAAACTGGACTCAATCCTGAGGATAAGTTAGCGCTTGGCATTGCAAGTGGAAATTCTATAAATTTAAGAATAGTTTTAATAATTCTATTACTTGGGAATCTAATTGCAACTGTATTCAAATTAGCCAAAGCAGATGAAGTAATTTTCGATTTTTTATTCTTTTTTAAAATGAAAGTTAAAGGACCTGGACAAAATTTTTTATATAATTTAAAAAAATTATTATTTAATAAAACATCGTTCCTTATATCTTTAATGCTATTATAATGAATAATTAAGGGATTTTTCTTAGGTCTTTTTTTTAACTTAAAAATTTTATTGATAGCTCTTATTGAGTAAGCATTTCCCGCCAAACCATATACAGTTTCCGTAGGTAGGCCAACTATATTTTCATTATTGAGATTTTTTATGGTTTTATTCAGTCCTTTTTTATTAAAAGAGTAAATATTTGAATAGATATTTTTCATAATGTAAATATTATTAAACTAATGAAAAGTGAAAATATTCCAGCTGAAATCAAAAGTAAATCATTAAAAGAAGCAAGGGATGAAATTAATGAAATAATTACAAAACTAGAAAGAGAAAACTTAGACCTAAATAGTGTTGAGGATACATACAAAAGATTAATGAGCTTGAATAAACACGTAGAAAACCTTTTTAAAGCAAAATCAAAACAAATCTCAAATTCTTGAAAAATCAATAATGATTAAAAATAGATTAAATAGAAATGCTAAAAAAATTGATAAATTTTTGTTAAATTATTTAAAAAGACAAAAAACTTCATTGTTAGTTTCACCTATGAAATACGGAGTAATTTCTGGTGGAAAAAAAATAAGATCTACAATAATTTTAGACACGGGTAAATTATTTAATTTGAGAGAAAAAAAATTAATAGATATATGTGCAGCAGTTGAATGTATTCACTCTTATTCTCTCATTCATGATGATCTTCCATGCATGGATGATGACACAATGAGGCGGGGTAAACTTTCTACGCACAAAAAGTATGGAGAGGCTACTGCAGTGTTAGCAGGAAATTCATTACTAACATTAGCATTCGAAATCATTTCTTGTAAAAAAAATTCTTTATCAAAAAATCAAAAAAATGAAATAATTAGTTTATTATCCAGTTGTGCAGGACATACAGGAATAGCAGGTGGTCAAGAATTAGACTTAAAATTTGAAAATAAAAAAAAGAAATTAAATCAAATAATTGAGATGCAAAGAAAAAAAACAGGAAAATTATTTAGTTTTTGTATTCAATCTGCAGCAATAGTAGGAAATAAAAATAATAATGAAAAAATTAAATTTGGCAAGATGGGAGAGGATATTGGTTTATTATTTCAATTAGCGGATGATTTTTTGGATTTAAAAGGATCAAAAAAATTGGTTGGCAAATCAATAAAAAAAGATAAAAAAAAAGGTAAATCAACTTTAATAAATCTATTAGGATATGAAAATGCTTTACACTACGCAGATAAACTGAAGAAAAAAATATTGAATAAACTTAAAAAACATGGAAAAAATGCAGATAATTTAATTGAAACTATTGAATTCATAAAAGAAAGAAAATTTTAATGACGAAACTAATAAAGCAAATTAATTTTCCATCTGATCTAAGAAAGTTAAAAAAAGAAAATTTAAAACAAGTTTCGGATGAACTAAGAGATGAACTAGTTGATGTAGTTTCTGAAACAGGAGGGCATTTAGGTGCAGGCTTAGGCGTAGTAGAATTGACCGTAGCATTACATTATGTATTTGATACTCCAAAAGATAAATTAGTATGGGATGTAAGTCATCAATGCTATCCACATAAAATAATAACTGGGCGCAGGGATCGAATAAAAACTTTGAGAAAAGGTGGTGGACTATCAGGATTTACTAAGAGGTCTGAAAGTGAATATGATCCATTTGGTGCAGCTCACAGTTCAACTTCGATTTCTTCTACTCTTGGTATGTCAGTAGCTAAAAAATTATCTAACAATAAAAATAATGTTATTGCTGTTATTGGTGATGGAGCTATGAGTGCTGGAATGGCATACGAAGCAATGAATAATGCTGGTGCGCTAAAATCTAATTTAATTGTTGTACTAAATGATAATGATATGTCTATTGCTAGACCAGTAGGTGCAATGAGTAAGTATTTAGCAAATCTTTTATCTGGAAAACTCTATTTTAGTTTTAGAGAAACCATTAAAATGATTATTTCGTCATTTTCTAAAAGATTTAGTCAAAAAGCAGGTAAAGCAGAGGACATGTTGAGAAACATGGTAACTGGTGGAACCTTATTCTCAGAATTAGGATTTTACTATGTAGGACCTATTGATGGACATGATGTTGAAAACTTAGTTCAAATATTTGAAAATGTTAAAAATTCAAATCATCAAGGACCTGTCATGATACATGTTAGGACTCAAAAAGGTAAAGGCTATAAACCTGCAGAGGATTCTGGTGACAAATATCACGGAGTTTCAAAATTTAATATATCGACAGGAGAACAGACAAAGTCTAAATCAAACACTCCATCTTATACTAAAGTTTTTGCAGAGACTTTAATTAAACATGCTGAGCAGGATACAAAAATAGTGGGAATTACAGGTGCAATGCCTTCAGGCACAGGTCTTAATTTATTTGAAAAAAGGTTTCCTGATAGAACATTCGATGTTGGAATAGCCGAGCAGCACGCTGTAACATTTGCTGCTGGACTAGCAACAGAAGGCTTTAAACCTTATGCAGCTATTTATTCTACTTTTTTACAAAGAGCTTATGATCAAGTAGTCCATGATGTTGCTATTCAATCTTTGCCGGTAAGATTTGCAATTGATAGAGCAGGCTTGGTAGGAGCTGATGGTCCTACACATGCAGGGTCTTTTGACATAACTTATTTGTCTACTTTACCCAATTTTGTAGTTATGGCTGCTAGTGACGAGGCGGAGCTTGTGAAAATGATTAATACATCAGTCGAAATAAATGATAGGCCGTCTGCTTTTAGATATCCAAGAGGTAACGGTATTGGAGTCACATTACCTAATATAAAAGAAATCTTAGAAATAGGAAAAGCCAGGATTGTTAAGGAGGGAAAAAAGGTAGCATTGTTAAATTTTGGTGCAAGACTTGAGGAATGTAAAAAAGCATCAGAAAAATTATCTTTAAAAGGTATAGAGTGCACTATAGTAGATGCAAGATTTGCTAAGCCTTTGGATGAAAAATTGATTATGGAAATCGCAACTAATCATGAAGCACTAATTACTATAGAAGAGGGTTCAATAGGAGGATTTGGATCCCATGTTATGCAACTGTTATCTGATAGGGGAGTCTTTGATACAGGCTTAAAATTTAGATCAATGATTCTTCCGGATATTTTTATTGATCAAGATACACCCGAAAGAATGTATGAATTAGCTGGTTTAGATAATTTATCAATTATTAAAAAAGTTGAGGATACTTTAAACTCAAATATAATTTTAGCTAAAAATAAAAATAAAATATCTAATTAACCGCACTGAGCTCTGTGCATTAATAAATGATCTAAAAGCACACAATTAATCATTGCCTCTCCAATTGGAACGGCCCTGATACCAACACAAGGATCATGTCTTCCCTTTACTGAAATTTTTGTATTTTTACCTTTTTTATCTATTGTATTTCGACTTGTTAAAATTGATGAAGTCGGTTTTACCGCAAACGAAGCCACAATATTTTGACCTGATGAAATTCCTCCTAAAATTCCTCCAGCCTGGTTGGATTTGAATTTAACTTTTCCAGACGTTCTACTCATTTCATCTGAATTTTCTTCACCACTTAAAAAAGCAGAGTTCATACCTGCTCCTATATTTACTCCTTTGACAGCGTTAATACTCATTAACGCTGCAGCTATATCAGTGTCCAATTTAGAATAAATAGGCGCTCCTAATCCAACTGGAACACCAGAGGCTCTTAACTCTATTATTGCCCCGCAAGACGAGCCTGATTTTCTTACAGCCAAAAGATATTTTTCCCAAAGTTTTACAGATTTTTTGTCAGGACAGAAAAAAGGATTTTTTCTAATTTCATCATTATTCCAATTTGATTTGTCGCAAGACATTAAACCTAATTGGGTAACTGCTCCGATAACGTTAAATTTTTTTCCAATTATTTTTTTTAGAACAATTTTTGCTACAGCCCCTGCAGCTACTCTACAAGCTGTTTCTCTTGCAGATTGCCTTCCACCTCCTCTATAGTCTCTAATTCCGTATTTTTTGAAATATGTAAAATCTGCATGACCAGGTCTAAATTTATTTTTAATTGTTTCATAATCTCTTGATCTTTTGTCCTCGTTGTGAATAATTATGGAAATAGGTGTTCCTGTTGTTTTACCCTCAAATACTCCAGACAAAATTATGGCTTTATCTGACTCTTTTCTCTGAGTGGTAAATTTTGACTGGCCAGGTCTCCTTTTATCCATGTCTTTTTGAATATCTCTCTCTGATAATGGTATATTAGGTGGACAACCATCTATAACACAGCCTATAGAAGGTCCATGGGACTCTCCCCATGTGGTAAACCTAAAAATTTTTCCAAAAGTATTAAAAGACATAGATAATTAATGTATAAATTATTTTAGAGAAATTATGAATCAAAAAAATG
>MDSZ01165072.1_pt1 | contig 19270 bp, 17 predicted proteins | sample 811201 | NCBI WGS metagenome assembly MDSZ01 (sample SAMN05326647, study PRJNA326480) | marine metagenome | isolation source: seawater | place: Indian Ocean: North | collected 2010 | reverse complement strand
ATAAAATACATAAAAGGGAATAGTAGTAAATGAATGATTAGAATAAGAAATAGAGCTGGCAATAAAAGTAGGCATTGCACCTGCTTCATTAATTCCTTCTTGCAAAATCTGACCGGTGTTACTTTCTTTATATTTCATTAATACTTTGTGATCCACTGGTTTATACAATTGTCCAATAGGTGAATAAATTCCAAATTCGGCAAATAATGGATCCATACCAAATGTTCTACCTTCATCCGGGATTATTGGAACAATTCGGGAACCTATTTGTTCATTTTTCATTAGTTTTCTAATTAAACTTACAAAGACCATGGTTGTACTTACTTGCATTTTTCCAGATGTGCCCGTAAAAAATTCTTCAAACATTTTACTATCTGGTAATTTCACATCAATCTCTTTTACTCTACGTTCGGGCACATTTCCATCAAATTTTTCTCTTTGAGATTTCATATATTCAATTTCTGAAAACGCCATTTCTGGAGTAATAAATGGATATGATTTCAATTCTTCATCTGTAAATTTCAAACCAATATCATCACGCACCCATTTCAAAACGTCTTCATCTGCTTTTTTCTTTTGATGTGTTGTATTTCTACCTGCAAAAGTAGGCCCTAACCCCCAACCTTTCACTGTTCTTGCAAGAATTACTGTTGGTCTACCTTTGGCTTTTTTAGCAGCCTCATATGCAGAATTAATTTTAATTGGGTCATGACCTCCAACATTAGATGTTAATTTTTCAAGATCATCATCTGATAAATGACTTACCATTTCTTTTAATGAGGGCGTATTAAACAATTCTTCCCTAATCACTGCACCTTCTTCAGTAAAAATTCTTTGTTCATCACCGTCAACTAGAGATTGTAAACGAGAAGATAGTTCTCCGTTCAAATCTTTTTCAAATAATGAATCCCACATTGTGCCCCAGAGCAATTTAATTACATTCCATCCTGCTCCTCTAAATTTCCCTTCTAATTCTTGAACAATTTTATAATTTCCACGTACAGGCCCATCTAATCTTTGAAGATTACAATTAATTATAAAAACAATATTCTCAAGATTTTCTCTGGATGCTAAAGTAAGTTCTGATAATGATTCCGGTTCATCAGATTCTCCATCTCCCATAAAATACCAAATTTTTGAATCTTTTGTTTTAACAAGATTTCTAGAATCAAGGTATTGATTAAACCTTGCTTGATGAATTGCCGTTAATGCTCCAAGACCCATACTTACTGTAGGATATTCCCAAAAATTTGGCATCAACCTTGGATGTGGATAAGAAGATAGGCCTTTCCCATCAATTTCTTTTCTAAAATTTAATATATTTTCCTCAGTAAATCTTCCCTCAAACCAAGCCCTTGCATAAACACCTGGACTTGCATGTCCTTGCCAATAAATATGATCTCCAGAATCTAATCCATCTTTTCCCCTGAAATGATGATTAAAACCCACTTCCCATAAATGTGATACGCTTGCATAAGTAGAAATATGCCCTCCAATACCTTCTATTCTTTTATTTGCACTAGTTACCATCATCAAAGCATTCCATCTAATATAATCATGTAACTTCTTTTCAATATCTAAATCACCAGGATAAGGAATATCTAAAGATGAAGGGATGGAATTTAGATATGGAGTTGAAACCGTTTTTGGAATTTCTAATCCTTTTTCATTTGCTGCTTGAATGGTTTCTATGAGAAGTCTCTCTGCTCTTTTTTTCCCTTGCAATTCAATTACTGAAAGTATAGATTCAATCCATTCAAATGTTTCTTCTTCATCTGAATCGGGCGAGTCAAATCTAAAAGGAAATTCTCCCATGAACATCTCTCATGTTTTGCGCATATTCACTTGCCCTTAACAATTACTTAAAGGCTAAAATGTAAAAACTTGGACTTAGAGGATAAAATATGGGGGGCAGTAAATCGATTAAAAGCGCCCTAATTAACAAAAAAAATGATTTAATACAAATAAAATCGGAAAGGCCGTTATTTTTTCTTTGGAAATTAATAATAGGTTTAATGGTTTTAATTTTTTCAATAATTGTGGGTTATCAATTATTCACAAATACTGAATTTATTAATGAATTAATACAAGAATCAGGTTCAATGGGACCTTTTGTTTATCTATGCATTCTCTCACTTGCAATTGTTATGCTATTTCCCACACCAATTTTAAAAATATTTACAGGAACTTTTTTTGGATTTTCATTAGGGTTATTAATTAATTTTTTAGCAAGTATGATTGGGGGCATAATTGCTTTTTTTATAGGTAGATTCTTTTTTAGAGATACTATAAAGAGAATGATTAGCGAAAATAAACTGGCGATAGAATTAGAAAAATCACTCGAACAAGAGGGTTTTAAATTGTCATTTTTAGTACGTTTAAGCCCATTAATTCCTGATGAATGGTTAAATTATGTTTTGTCTATTTCTCCAATATCTACTAAAACATTTGTATTGTCAAATTCTTCAAGTATTGTTTATTCTCTAATTTATGCATATTATGGTGCAATTTTAGGTAGAGTAGTATTTAGTCAAAAAGGCCTTTTAGAGGTTAATTATACAACAATTGATTGGATATTAATGATTTTAGGAATTATTGCCACATTAATAAGTGTCATAATTATTACAAATATTTCAAAAAAATCTTTTGAAAAAACAAAATTTGAATCTGAATAATGTAAGCGAAAACTTGACCCCCTTAATTGACTTCGGAGACACATGAGCGAAGTTCCCGAAGGACTATACTACACAGCTGAACATGAATGGATTAGAGTTGAAGAGGACGGTACTGTGACTGTAGGAATCACAGATCATGCCCAAAATGCACTAACTGACATTGTTTATGTAGAATTACCAGAAAATGATGAATCATTCAAAAGTCACGAGGAGTTTACAATTGTAGAATCTGTTAAAAGTGCGAGTCCTGTTTTTGTTCCTTTTTCTGGTACTGTAATTTCTACAAATTTAGAATTAGAAGATGCACCAGAATTAGTAAACCAATCCCCTTATGGAGATGGATGGATTGCAAAATTTAGTATTGATGATATTGAGGAATTAAATTCATTAATGTCTGCTGAGGAATATAAAAATCATATTAATGAATAAGGAGAGTAAGAACATCGAACCCCCATTTTTTAGCCTTTATGTAGATGGCTCATGTTTAGACAACGTCAATGTAGACAAAAACACAGAAGCAGGTTGGGGTTTTTTAGTGGTCAAAGGTGATTTGCCATTAGGAAAGGGAAAAGGTGAAATTATTCATGAAGAGAATGGACTTGTGATTACAAATTCAAATGCTGAGGATTATTTTGGTGCTGAAGTGGGTTCAAATAATACTGGAGAATTGTCTGCAATAGCTCATGCATTAAGATGGATATTAATTAATACTGAAAATGAAATTGTAGAAATTTGCACTGATTCTACTTATGCTGGAAATATAGCTAGTGGGAAGTGGAAAGCAAAAGCAAACAAGGAATTGTCTGCAAATGTTCAAAATCTTTGGAATGAAGTTGACTCAAAACAAACACTAACTTGGAGGCACGTTAGAGCACATAGGGGTCATCGTTGGAATGAAAGAGCTGATCATCTAGCAGTTCGAGCAGTTCAAAAAAAAGCCCCGGAACCTCTAAGTTTTTGGAAACCGGGAATGCGTTAATCAAAATAAATTAAAACTAGATTCTAATTGCTTAAGAACCGTCGGAGTTGTGTTAATCTCAGCGGGGTGTTTTTGTATGATTTCAGAATCGAAAAATAAGTTTGTGCATGAAATCACAAACTTTGATGCTTTTGGAAAAAAGACGGTAATGGTTCCTTTTGAATGGGAGGTGAATGGAAAAAAAGGCACCACTATGAAGGCCATTAATGAATATTGGACAAGCGGGCAACGGCAAGCCAATCCTCTTCATGAAATCTCATATAGAGCTTGTTTTAAACCACAACTTCCAGAATTTTTTATTCAGCGATTGACAAAGGAAGGCGATAGCGTATATGATCCATTTATGGGGAGAGGGACTACACCTCTTGAAGCACTTCTAATGGGGAGAAGGCCTATGGGGAACGACATCAATCCGTTGAGTAAAGTTCTGCTTTCACCACGACTTAAACCACCCACAATCAGGCAAATCGAAGAACGATTAAGCAAACTTGACCTTTCGAAAGCTGAAGAAAAATACGATGAACTCCTACATTTCTTCCATAAAGATACACTGAAAGAAATTATTTCACTGAAAGAATATTTATTAAAACGTGAAAAAGAACAAAAAATAGACAACATTGATGCTTGGATTAGAATGGTGGCAATTAACAGACTCACGGGTCATTCTTCAGGATTTTTTTCGGTTTATTCGCTTCCACCAAATCAAGCAGTAAGTGCGGAAAGGCAAAAAAAAATTAATGAACAACGTAACCAAATTCCAGAATATAGACCTATTAAGCCTCGTATTTTAAAGAAATCAAAATCACTTCTCAAAGATTGGAAAGGGGTCCGTCTTGATTCATTTACTAATGATCTTTCAAGTATACTTTCTACTAGTGATTCAAGATTCGTTCCAGATATTTTAGATAATTCGGTTCAACTGGTAGTAACCTCGCCGCCTTTTCTCGATGTTGTTGATTATCAAGGTGATAATTGGCTGCGCTGTTGGTTCATTGGTGTTGATTCATCAACCATTGAAATTAGTCAACTCAAAGCCATAGAAGATTGGGAAGAAACCATGACAGATGTGCTCAAGGACCTTAAACGAATTGTCAGACCTGGTGGACACATTGCCTTTGAAGTAGGAGAGGTTCGTGGAGGAAAGGTATTGCTTGAAGAAAACGTCGTTCGATGTGGCATTAAGGCTGGATTAGAACCAATCATAATCCTCATCAATGATCAAGAATTCACTAAAACAGCCAACGCATGGGGTGTTGATAACCAATCAAAAGGGACAAATACCAATCGTATCGTCGTTTTTGAGGTTTGATTAAGACTCTCTAATCAAATTGAGAAATTTAGTTCTCGGAATCTTGCTATTTTTCCCTAAATCACCGCTATGCCACCATTGTTTCACAGTCTCATATCGAATAATCCAGTATGGCATTTCTGGGAAACGTGTGATGTCGGTGACAAAGTATCCCTCAACATTATCAAGTTTTTCAATAAATCCATCCTCATCAAATTTTCTCCCAGAACCTACCATATAGGATGGGCAAAAATAGATGCCTCCTTTTGTTAAGCTCCTTACTTCCCAATAACCATCATCTCGATCAATGAGATCAAATCCAGAACCTTCACTTGGTGCCAATCGTGAACCTGGCATTGATTCAACTGCTCGACGTTCAATGAGAAATGAAACTCTACGCCCATCTGTGAAATAGAGTTGTGTATCATTTTCTGAGATGCCTAGTGCTTCCGATATTTTAGTCAAGTCAAAATTGAAATACCCACTTGGTTCCATAAACAGCGGAGGGAGATATTTAATTCAAGTTTTACCCTTAGAATCAATCAACTTGAACATGAAAGCATTGAACAACCGACTCGATGTCTAGCCCATTCTGGACGCTTTTGGAACCATTTTTCTTCATAATTAGGTTGCTCATCATAGGGATTCTTTAGCATTTCATAGAGTTCTATCGCTACAGAATAATCTTCTTTTTCAGCAGCATCAATTGCTAATTGAGCCATCCAATTTCTCAGTACATATTTTGGATTAGTCATTTTCATTTTTTCTAGATTAGGTTCACCATTAACTCTAAACCACCACTTATTTAACCAATTATTCCATTTATCTATTGGTATTTTGTCCTCATCATAAAATGCAAATTTTAGTTCTTCAATATTTGGCTCTTTGAGTTTAGATAGTAATCTAAAAAATATCGTCATATCAGTTTCAACACTTTGAAGTATCGATATTAGTTCTTTTACAAGTTCTTCATCTTCAGAATTAAATTCTTCTAAACCGAGTTTGTCAGCCCATATTGCATTACTGTATTTTTGATATCTCACTTCATAGAATTCTAAAGCATCATACAACTTTTCAGGTTCATTCATTAATGGACCAATTGACTCCAGCAGGCGAGCATAATTCCATGTACCAATTTGTGCTTGATGACCAAATCTGTATCTCCTTCTTTCAGCATCAGTTGTATTTGGTGTCCAACCTGGATCGAAATTCTCTAACCACCCATACGGTCCATAATCAATAGTTAGTCCGTGTATGGACATATTATCAGTATTCATCACTCCATGGACAAACCCTACTCGCATCCAATGGGCAATCATTGATGCAGTATCATCTGCTATTTGTTTAAGCCATTCAATTAATCCATCATCATTGTCTACATTATGGTGTGGGAAATGATGTTTTACTGTGTAGTTTACAAGTTTTTTTAGTGCATCGAAGTCTCCAGTGAGAGTATGGATTTGAAAACTCCCAAAACGAATAAAACTCTCAGCAACCCTACATACAATCGCACCTGGTTCTGGAGCAGGTTTGCCATCATACATGATATCTCTAACAACATCTTCTCCTGTTGAAACTAGAGATAGTGCACGTGTTGTTGGAATACCAAGGTGGTGCATAGCTTCACTACAGAGAAACTCACGAATCGATGAACGGAGTACTGCTTTTCCATCAGCAAATCGAGAATAAGGAGTGATGCCTGATCCTTTTAATTGTAATTCTAAAATTTTTGAACCTGTATTTACTTCTCCCAATGTGATAGCTCTTCCATCACCTAGTTGACCTGCCCAATTTCCGAATTGGTGTCCACCATATCTCTGTGCATAAGGTCTCATTCCATTGGCAATCTTATTGCCACCCAGAAATTCTTCTCCTCCTTCTATGACACCGAGTTCATCAGCCATTTCAGTTGACCATAGTCTAAGTATTGGATCTGGAATTGGTGTTGGTTCTACTTTAGACCAACATGCACCTTGTACTTGTCTGGGGGCACCACCAATTTCCTCATCACCGGGTGTTTCATCAAGAAATCGACTTACCCAGTCTAATGAGCTCAATGACTTCTTTCCCACATAGTCCTGTCAGTATCAAGACTATTGAACTTGATTGTAGTTTGGTAAAGAATCTATCATTTAGAATCAATATAAAATATACGTAAAACTAGAGGGTATTGCAAAGATTTATTTCCACTTAAAAAGAAAGAATTCTAAATTCTGATGGCGATAAGTTATAATGTTAGGATGTCTAAGAAAAAGTATGGAAGAAAATGATGAACAAGGTATTGGCTTATCTACAATAATGAAATTGACTGGTATTTTACCTATAATGCTCGGGACATTATTTCTTTTTTCACCAAGAACTGCTATAGCTGTTGGTCCCCAACTTACTGAGTATGGTATCTTTGTAAGTATGTATGTAGGAGTTTTTGCTATTTTTATTGGATTAACACAATGGTTCGTAGCGATTTATGTAAAGGAAAATCTGCACATTTTCGGACGTTTATTTGCATTAGGCCTCGGTTCAACAGTATTATTAGAGATTTATGGTTGGACATCTGGCCTTATGGAATTTGAGTTAAAATTCTTATTCGCCATTATGTTTCCAGTTTCTGCATGTTTAATTTTATTGATGTATTCAATGACTCCAGAAGAACCTAAAGTTATTGACAATTAGTCTGTTAAAATTTTTTATTCTTCTTCTGAAAAATAATTATTAAAATATAACCAGGCGTAACTTACTTGGAGTAAGGCCAATAACGAAATTAAACCTAAAATCATTCCACTTGGCCGGGGGAATATATCTGAAAATGGCCCACCAACAAGCCAGGTAATAATTGTCATTAATATTCCAAAAATAAATAAATTTAACATACCTTTTTTAGGATTTTTCCATCTATTAAGTGTTGGAATTAATCCGTTGATTTTGAAATGCCATCTAAACCAAGCCAAATAAAGTAAAATTCCGCCTACTAAACCAAGTGAGCCTTGAGTAAAACTCACATCATTCCAAGGGCCCTTCCAACCAAAATCAGTAAATGTTTGAGCGATTAAAATTACCCCGATAATTGCTAATCCTTGCCAAGGAGGACCTTGATTCTCGGAAGTAGTTAATTCGGCCATACATGTGCCAATTATTACGAGCGCTTGAAAGCATCCTATGTTTTGGGATACATTATGGGGCCAGAACACGCCATTATCCTAGCAGGTGGAATTGGAAGTAGAATGTTGCCTGCAAGTAGTCTTGTCCCCAAGGAAATAATGCCATTAATTGACTTGCCAGCAATCAGTTATGCAATTGAAGAAATAAAGGGTGCCGGAATAAATAATATTCATTTAGTAATTAATGAACATAAAAATTGGATAATTGATTTACTAAATTTTAATGAGAAAAATATTGATAAATTACAAAAAATTAGAGAGGATATCCCTTCAAATATGTTAAATCCTTTAGAAAATATCAATTTACAAATACATATTCAAAAAGAACAATTAGGATTTGCTAATGCAATATCTTATGCATTAGATCATATTAATGGCCCTTTTTTAGTATTATTAGGAGATAATATACTGATTAATGAACACTTACCGCCCACAAAAAAAGATTCTAGAAGTGATGCATCATTAAAATTAATAGAAAAATTTAATGAAAACAAAAGGCCAGTGGTTGGATTGCATAAAATTGATGAAAAAAAATTAAGTTCGTTTGGAGTTGTGAAAAAAGTAAATGGTAAAATTACAGAAATTGTTGAAAAACCTACAATTGAAAATGCACCCAGTAACAGTGTATTATGTGGAAGATATTTATTTACAGATGATTTTAAAGAATTATTACTAAAATATTCAGTAAAAGAATTTGGCGAATTACAATCAATTGCAATTCAAAAGCACTGGATGAACAGTAAAGACGGTCTTGATTATGTGGATTTAGACGATCATGATTGGTATGATTCAGGGCAACCAGATATTTGGTTAAAAGCACAAATTGACCATGCACTAAAAAGAAGTGATTTAGGCCCAGAATTAAGGGCATGGCTTACTCAAAGATTATCAGAATGAATTGATGCAGGTAAAGGTCCATCATCATTGAGATATCTTTTCCATTGTAAAGTTCTTTCTTTTCTTCGAACTTCTAAAACATCCCAAAGTGGCTGTAAACTTAATGCATTTTTTGTATGTATTTTCTTGATAATTAAAGCAAAACATTCTGTATTAACTTCATCTAATCTTATCAATAATTCACGTAATCTAATTGCCAAAACTTCGTCCCCATCTAACCATAATGTACTAAATATTCCTCTTTCATCTTTTGGAAAAATTGTAATGTAACTTCTTAGATGTGATACAAGATTTCTTCTTACAATTATTTCAGGGTGAGTAATTAATTCAAATAATTTATTTGCAAATAATTCTTCATCTAAAAAACGAATATCTCCCACAGTAGAACTCGCTGCCGCTAAAACCGTTTTATCATTAGAAAGCAGCATTTTTTCTAAGTAAGGTAAAGCCTTCCATTCAATTCTTCTAAATAAACGAGTTAATACATCTGCCAAACCTCTTTGAACATTAACTTCTTCTCTATTTGATAATTTTTCTAATAATTTTAATCCTGTTTCTAAATCTGCTTCCACTAAACGCGGCAAACAAATAGACAACCTTATTGGAATTTCAAGAAAACAATCATCAGCTGCCCTTAACATTTTTTCTCCAATTGCTAAAGGAACTACTAATTCTTGTCTTTCTAAAAGTAATACTATCCATTCAATTAATAATAACCGTCTACTATCTTCACTTTTTTCTAACCTTTCCATTAACCATAATGCAGATTGTACTCCTCTTTCATGGACAATTATCCCTAATCTAGGAACTTTTGCATTTGGATCCCAACTCATTTCATGAGGCCCGCTTTCTTTATTTGAATGCCAAGCACCTGGACGAGAAGCAAGAGCAATACTTTCCAATAAATGATATCCTTGATATACAGATTGACCATGTGGTTTTTGACATAATCCATTTAACATAAAAATTGCAATCCACCAACGTTCAGTATCTGGGGCAAATTCATCTAAAGCCCTTGAAAACCAATCCGTACACATTGCAAACAATATTCTTTCAGCAACCTCTTCTTTTCGATTTATTAACCATTTTTCATATTCTTCAAATGGTTTTTGAGTTAATGACATTTTATACGGAACCATAATTTCGACTATACTTTGTAAATGCCTTTCAAAAACTATTGATTCCGCATCAAAAATATTCAATGTTTTTTCAATTAAGCTCTCAACACCATTTGGATGAATTGGGGGGAAGTCTGGATCCATTAAGGGGGGGTTTGGTAAAGGCCAATGCGGTTTCGACTGTTCTAATGCTTCAATAAGATTGCTTCTAGCAGTCTCCCTTACAACTTCAGTAACATGTTGTTGAGGTTTCAGGGTACCTCCTCCTAACATTAAATAATTAAATATCAAGTTCAATATTCAAATTTTGAATTAGTTCCTTGTATCTATTACGTATTGTTACTTCCGTAACACCAGCAACTTCTGCAACTTCTCTTTGTGTTCTACGCTTACCACATAATACACTTGCAATGTAAATAATTGAAGCAGCGATTCCTGTTGGTCCACGCCCACTTGTAAGTTCTTTTTCCATTGCAGATTTAATTAATTCGTGAGCTTTTGCTTCTACTTCTGCATCTAAACCAAGACCTGAACAAAATCTTGAAATGTAATCTTCAGGACCTGTTGGCATTATCTTCATTTTTAGTTCTCTAACCATAAATCTGTAAGTTCTACCAATCTCTTTACGGCCTGTTCTACTTGCTTGACCGATTTCATCTAATGTTCTAGGAACGCCACATTGACGGCAAGCAGCATACAAACTTGCTGCTGCAACACCTTCAATTGAACGACCACGAATTAATCTTTTTTCAACGGCTTTCTTGTAATTTACAGCAGCTGCTTCACGAACAGATTTTGGTAAATCTAAACGACTTGCCATTCTATCTAATTCAGCTAAAGCCATAGCAAGATTACGTTCTGTAGCATTGCTTACCCTACTACGTTTTTGCCATTTCCTCATTCTATAAAATTGAGACCTGTATCTTGAGTTTATTGTTTTACCAGAATAATCCTTATTTTGCCAATCAATATCTGTTGATAATCCCTTATCATGTAACATAACAGTCATTGGGGCACCAGTACGTGCTCTTTGATCTCCTTGTTCTGGACTAAAGACCCTCCATTCTGCACCTTGGTCAATTACATTGTCTTCAACAACTAATCCACAATCATCACAAATTAATTCACCACGACCTTCATCTCTCGTAAGTGATCTTGATCCGCAATCTGGGCATTTTACTAAATCCTCTATTTCTTGTCTATCTCTCATCATATCCACCTCCATAGTTGCATTAACTATCTATAGAAACATTCAAACTGCCAAAACATATCATATTTAAACGTTCCGTTATTTAAATAACTAAAAAATTATGATTAGTTGTCAATATTAATGAATAATCAAATAGACGATGTATTTACGATAAAATAGAGGGAGAACAAATGACCAAACCATCTGAATTTGTCAGCATTAGTCCAGGTAAACGTGTTCTTTTCTTAACAAAAGATTTAGATTTAATTAGACGCCAATTATATGATGGTTTAAATTTAAATATGGAGGATTTAGAAGTTTCTGATTTATTAGATGACATAAATACCGATGTTATGACTCCGGCTTGGGTTTGTTTTGATCACGAGCCTGCAGAAATTGCAAAAAATGCTTATGCTGGATTAATGCAAAATGGCATTAGAGTTTTCAATCAAAATGCATTGATAGATGGTAATTTCGAAGTTATTGTTTCTGGACAAAGAAAAGGCACAGGTTCATCAAGAGAAACTGCTGCTCAATGTGAAAGATGGGCAGGAATTAAAATTGTAATCGCTGCTTCATTCGCACCGATTCATGAAAGAAATAATATTAATCTTGGACAATTGATGGGCAATCATGAAATTCTTAAAAGGTTACAAAAAGGCGAAAAGATACCATTATCCGAATTCACATCAAAATATGATCCCGTGACTAAAATAATTATTGAAAATGGAGGATTATTCCCCTTTGCTTCAAAACTCAAAAAAGGCGAGATTTCTTTGCCGCCATTAAACACTCCAAAAAGACCTATGACTATGGCTGAAAAAATTATTGCTAAAAATTTAGTTGGACAAACACCTAATCAATGTGTGAAGCCGAATGATCCTGTTATTTCAGAAGTTCAAGGAGGATACAGCCATGAGTTTACGACTGCACAAGTTCATACATTTTTAAGTGAAGAATATGGAAAGGATTATTCTTTGCCAAACCCAAGTAAATTTGCCGTTTTTGAAGACCATTTATTGTATGCTGCACATAATCCAAAATTTATACCACATATGGATAAAGTTCAAACTTTAAGAGATTTGCAAATTAAATTTCAAAAACATACAGGAGTTAGAGACTATTCTGCTGTAGACGGAGTCTCTCCGGGCATATGTCACCAAGTTGCTCGTGAAGAATTTATTGAAATTGGTGATTTTATTCAGGCAACTGATTCACATACATGCATGGGGGGAGCATCTAATGCGTTAACGTATGGTGTCGGGGCAACCGAATATGCAAGTCTAATATATTCTGGATTTACGTTTGTAAAAGTGCCTGAATCAATTCGTTTTGAATTAATTGGTTCATTAAATGAAGGATGTACTGCTAAAGATGTCATTCTACATATTTTAGCGGACCATGCAAGAAAAGAATTAACTCTAAACCGTTCAATGGAATTTGGAGGTTCTGGTCTCAATTCATTATCTGTTGACGAAAGAGCTACACTTTGCAACATGGCTACTGAATGTAGTGCTAGAACTGGTATTTGTGAACCTGACACCTCTCTTTATGAATGGATGGAAAAGGAGCAAAATCTAGATTTAGAGGCTATGAAAAATAATTCAGTATTTCCCGATAAAGATGCTCAATATGATGGAGGAGTTCATACAATTAATCTTTCTGAAATTAAACCAATGGTTGCACATCCAGGAAACCCAAACAAAGGTATACCATCTGATCCAACTAATGGAGCAAATATCTCAGAGATTGGAGATGTAAAAATTAATATTGCTTATGGGGGTTCTTGTACAGCCGGAAAAGAAGATGATATCTCTTATTATGCTGTAGTATGTAGTGCAGCAGAAAAAGCAGGATTAACTGTAAAAGACGATGTGGAGTTTTATCTTCAATACGGCAGTAAACAAGTGAAAGAGACCGCTATAAAAAATGGTTGGCATGATTTATTTGAAAGAGTTGGCGTTAAGTTAATTGATCCGGGTTGTGGTGCTTGTATTGGTGCAGGACCTGGTGTTTCTATTACGCCAGATCAAGTTACTGTTTCAGCTATTAATCGTAATTTTCAAGGCCGTTCGGGACCAGGAAAATTATACTTAGCAAGCCCTTTAACTGTAGCAACAAGTGCATTCTTTGGAAAAATAATGTCATACAATCCGGAATTATTTAATTGATAGATAATAGTATGCAAATACAATTTTTAAGTTAAATTCTTATTAGCCGTGAGGATACGCATCTTCTCTAAGGTAGTTGGCCCTAAGTCATTAGGACATAGGAGGACCAAAATCCAGAGTTGGTAAAATGAGTATTGCAGAAAAAATGGCTTCAAATCAAAAACAAATTGCTATATCAGAATTTTTTGAAAAGAATAAACATTTCTTAGGGTTTGATACCCTAAACAGAGCTATAATTACAGCAGTTAAAGAAGCCGTTGATAATTCACTTGATGCTTGTGAAGAAGCAAGAATATTACCCGATATTTCAATTGAAATCCAAAGAGTGCCAAATAAAAAAGACAACTTGATTTTAATTGCCAAAGATAACGGTCCTGGAATACCTCAAAAATCAATTGAAAATGTATTTGGAAAATTACTTTATGGAAGTAGATTTCATGCAATTAGACAATCTAGAGGTCAACAAGGTATTGGTATTACGGGAGTTGTTATGTATTCTCAATTAACAACAGGAAAACAAACTTATGTTAAATCTAAAATTGCTTCTGAAAATACTGCAATTGAAGTAAATCTAGGGATCGATACAAGAAAAAATAAAGCAGTAAAATATCGTCAGGAACGAGTTATTTGGACAGAAGATGATGAAATTATTAAGCATGGGCTTATGATAAAAACAGAAATGAAGGCTAAATTTCAAAGGGGTAATCAATCAATAGGGCAATATCTAAAAATGACATCAATAGTTAATCCACATGCAAATATTAGATTCAAATATATTAATTCTGAAGGTGAAACAGAAATTGATGAATTTTGGAAGCGTGCTACTCGTAACTTACCTAAACCTGTTAACTCAATCAAACCCCACCCTCATGGAATTCACCTTGGCCAACTTCAACGCATGTTAAAAGAATCTGAGGAGAGGAAACTTACATCTTTTTTAAGGCAAAATTTCAGTGGGGTTTCTTCACGTGCTGCAAAAGAAGTGTGTACTAAAGCCGGGCTTTCTGACGGCGCTAAACCGAAATTATTGAAGGCTGAACAAATAAACAGTTTACTTGATGCTTGTACAAATGTTAAATTTTTACCTCCTCCAACAAATTGTTTATCTCCAATTGAAGATTTATTAATTAAAAAAGGGCTTTCAAAAACTATTGATTCAAAATTTGTTACTACATTAACTAGAAGTCCTCGAGTAACTTCTGGAAATCCTTACCAAATAGAGGTAGGATTGATTTTTGGAGGCAGTATTCCTTCTGATCAACAAGTACAATTGCTGAGGTTTGCAAATCGGGTTCCTTTAATGTACCAACAAGGTGGTTGTTTACTAACTCAAGCAATTTCATCTGTGGATTGGAGACAATATGGATTAGAACAATCGGGAGGAAAAGGCATACCAAAAGGCCCTGCAACAATCCTAGTTCATCTTGCTAGTACAAATGTACAATTTACAAGCGAAGCAAAAGAAGCTGTTGCTTCTAATGAAGATGTGCTACAAGAAATTAGAAAATCGTTATTAGAATTAGGTAGAAATTTACGTAGGCATATGAAAAAGAAGAAGAAAATGGCCAAAGCTCAAGAAAAATTTGACTTAATTAATGATATACTTCCAGCAATTGCTGAAAAAGCATCTTCATTGCTAAATAAGCCAATTCCGGAACTTTCAAGAACTATCTCAAAAATTATGAATGCTGTAATTTTTGAGCAAAGTACTGTGTGGGATAAAGAAACAAAAACAACAAAAGTTAGCGGTATTTTATACAATTATACAGCGCGACCAAGATCATATACAATTCTAATGAATTGGCCAGAAAAACAAGGAGCTGTCATGATAGATAACCAAAGAGGCGGTAGAAAAGAAACTACTGGTTTATGGGCATGGAAAATTGAAACGTTACAGCCTGGTGAAAATGCAATTATTGAATTTGGTTTAGATAATTTAGAAAAAGGAGATTGGACTGAAACCGAAGTATTCTATCGAGGTTCAGCAGAAATTATTGGTGCAAGTAAACTTGATGAAAAAATATTAGAAGAAATGAAAAGACAAAATTCTGAAGATCTTGATGAAGATTTAGGTATTGAAAATGAGGTTGATGAAACAATTAGTAATGTTGCATCGAGAGCCGAAGTATCTAATATTAACCTCACCGAGGTTCAAAAAGAAAGTTTTCAAACAAAATTATTTGAGGAGGAGGATGAATAATGGGTAAAAGAAGAGAAGATGGAGAAACAAAAGAGGCTTTACATCACATTGTTAATGAGATGTATACAAAATTAGAGAAAGGCGAAACTCCTTCAATGACTTTGCCAGTTAGAACCAAATTAAATATTGATTTTGATAAAAAATTGGGGGTATACAAATATGGTAAAAAGAAATCTACAAGAGATGCTTCTAGTCTTGGAAGTGCGAAGAATCTTCTACGGGCACTACATATGGTTGAGTTTATTGATGAAATGATTGAAAATGGTAAATCATCAACATTAAGAGAAATGTACTATATTTCTGAAGGTTGGGGTCACGGAAAATTTTCAACTCAAAATGAATCAAATAATTTAGCAGAGGATTTAGAAATAATTACATCATCAATGAGAGAAGATTTTAGATTAAGACCAGAAGAAGATGGATCAAGAATTATCGGAAATTTAACAATTAATGAATTAAATAGAAGAGGAGAATGGATGAAAATTAATGCAAGAGATGATGTTGGTGATTCGGGATATGGTGTTCCATATAATGTAGAAGAAGAAAAAATACAACTATTAGACCACGATATTGATTTTATAATGGCAATAGAAACTGGAGGTATGTTTGATAGATTAATTGAAAATGGATTTGATGAAGAATTCCGTTGTGGATTAGTACATTTAAAGGGACAACCTGCAAGATCAACTAGAAGGATTTTAAAACGGATGAATGAAGAATGGAATCTGCCAGTAGTAGTATTTGCTGACGGTGATCCTTGGTCATTTAGAATATTTGGATCAATTGCTTACGGGGCTATAAAAACGGCACATATCTCAGAATATTTGGCCACTCCAAGTGCTACATATCTAGGAGTTACTGCAGATGATATTATTGCATACGATTTACCGTCAGATGATTTGACAAGTAAAGATGTGGAAGCTTTAAAATCGGAATTAAGTGACCCTAGATTTGCAGACGGTTATTGGCAAGAGCAGATTAATACAATGCTAAAACTTGGGAAGAAGGCTGAACAACAATCTTTAGCAAAATACGGTTTAGATTTCGTAACTGATACATATTTGCCTGAAAAATTGGCTGAATTAGGATTGGCTTGATAAAAAAACATAACTTGGGTAAGTATGGCCGATATGTCAGAGCAACCATCAACTTGGTCGTATAAGACCACTAAAATATTAGTTATCTGTTTTGTTCTTTTTACAGTTATTCCAATTATTGGTTTTTCTACTGAGACTAACGATTTTGAAACCTTAACAAATCCAGAAAAAAGTCATCCCTCACATATGATGGAATTAGAGAATAATGAATCTGGTTCTATAACTCTATTTCCGGAACATATTTACACAATCTATGCAAAATCTGGTACAAATTCAATCAATAAAAATAGTATCTTAGTAATTGGTGAAGATGGAAATGAAATAAAACCAAACGGCACCCCAATATTTGTATCATTGTTTTCTGAAGATGGTGAAACATACGACGCCGTTTCAACGTGGGAATTAGTTGAAGAAATTAATGTTGAAATTCAAAATTCTATGGGTCAAAAAATATGGTTAGTAAATGAAAGTAAAATTATTGATTCTATGTTAGAAAATGATATGCTCATCGGATCGGTATTAAGTTGTTTAACATCATTATGTCTAGTTCCAGTCATTATTATCTGGTTTATAATAAATAGACCAAATCCAAAAGCAATGAATATTAAATTTGTTAGAGAAGATGAAGAAAATTCAATACATGCGGATTTAAATCAACTTCAAAATAGAATTCCAAATAGTGATGAATTATATCGTGCAATTCATGGTAATGAAAAAATGAAAAATGAATTGAAAGAAGAAATCCAAAAAGAAATGGAAAAAGATTCTATTCCTGCTCCATTTGTAGATAGGCCAGATGGAGTCACCATTAAAAAAGAAAATATCATTGTCAGAGAAAGTAATGATTTTAGTACAAAAACAGAACCTGATGAGAAAAATAATGACCGTTGGAAAGAATGGGATGGGTAAAATTCATTCGTGTGGTTTTTAACCTACCACCTTCTAGGTAACTTCGGGTTTACTAGTGAATGACGTAGATGAGATGTTGTCTTTATTAGAAAATAAAGCCAGAAGAGAAATTCTTCAACGCCTTGTTACAGAGCCACATTATGCATATCAATTGGCAGAACAAATTGGTGTTTCACAACAAGCGATTACTAAACATCTAACATTATTAGAAAAAGCCGGCATGGTGCAATCTGAAAAAATACCAAGCTCAAAGGGGCCTGCAAAAAGAATTTATTCTGTTCAAAAATCGTTTAGCATTAGAATAGATTTGGGGCCAGATTTATTTAAATTAGAAAAAAGACAATTGCCAAAAGGTGGACCAATGAGGCTTAGTAATCGATTACCAAGTAATTCTAAAAGTATTGCAGAAAACCTTTCGGGAAGGAAAAGAATTGGTATTGATGAAGCAATTTTTCTTTTGAGTGATCTTGAAGAATCATTAGATAAATTAGATAATCAACGAGATGCTTTAATTGCATTACATCAGCATATAAAAAATAAAGCATCACCATCCATAGAAAATGATTATGAAAATTATGAAGAACGCCAATTAGTTCATTCTGTATTTAAAAATCCAAGAGAAAAAATAGATATTGAGCAATTAGCATATGAATTACAAATGCCCCAAAATAATGCAAGAGAGCTAGCAGATCTCTTTTATGAAAAACTTACAAGAAGCATGGCTAAAAGAAGTGGCAATATAATTGCAGCACCCAAGAATACCTCACTCCCTTGGTGGGCTACACTTCGGGAAGATAATGAAAAATAATTAAATACGGTTATTCTTCTTCTTCTATTTTTTTGACATTAATTGCATTTGGTCCTTTTGGACCATCTCCTACCTCAAATTCAACAGAATCTCCATCTTTGATGAATCCATCTACTTGAGATGTATGTACAAATAAATCTGAACCTTCTTCTTGTTCAATAAATCCGTATCCTTTCTTTCTGTTAAACCACTTTACCACTCCGCGTGCCATATTTAACCACGGGTCAAACAAAGTACTTGATTATATCCTATTACAATTACTTCTAAATTAGTTTTTTATCTATTTACAAATCATACACTAATTTAAAAAAAATCTGAAAGAGATAATTGTTTAGATTTATCATTATTAAATAATGAATCCGTACTTGATACAAGCCATTCCACATTTTGTTTTGTATAATGGTCTACTCCATAAGTTTCAATTACGTGTTTAGTAATTTCAATATATTTTCTAACTGCTCCCTGTGATACTGTTAATGCAAGGCCGCCTCCACAAAGTTGTTGCTGATCTTTGATATTTCCGAACCCTTGGTGCTCTAATGTAACTTTAGAAATACATTTTCCGGCCAAGGGCATACGCCTATATGAATGCCCACATTTAGTACATCGAACTTTCTGACGTGTAAACGCAAGAAGATTGCCCCTTAAATCAGGTAAAAAATGAGACCTTACAACAGTTGATGCTACACGACTTACATCAACTGATCTTAATCGATGACCTAATGCTAATTGACCATTCATTTTATCTTTCATTGTTTCTAAGGTCTTATATGAAGAAAGT
>MDSZ01081438.1_pt1 | contig 19271 bp, 19 predicted proteins | sample 811201 | NCBI WGS metagenome assembly MDSZ01 (sample SAMN05326647, study PRJNA326480) | marine metagenome | isolation source: seawater | place: Indian Ocean: North | collected 2010 | reverse complement strand
TGGAAGTTTAGAAATTATAAAAAAAAATTTAGAATTTATTGATTATTTTGTTTGTGAACCAGATCTAGGTAATTATGATGCGATTAATAAAGCTCTCACATTGTGCACTGGAAAGTTTATAGGTATAGTAAATGCTGATGATATTTTATTACCAGATGCTACTTCAACTTTAATTGATTATTACAAAAAATATCCTGAAGTTGACTTCTTCTTTGGTTCAGTAAAAAAACATTGGGGTATAATCAGTGGATATTATCCTCATAAAATTAAATATTCATGGTTCTTTTATACAAGTCATTCAACTGGTTTTTTTTTGAAAAGAAAAGCTGCTGAAATAAATGGAAAATATTCTTTGAAATATAAATATTCTTCTGACTTTGATTATTTTTATCGACTGATTGTTCACAATAAATTTACTGGTAAAGCAACAAAAAAAGATGAGGTATTTGGAATATTTCGACCTGGAGGAATATCAGCAACCTTAAATAAAGAAGATCATTTTTTTGAAAAAATACAAATTCGTATTGATAATAATCAGAATAAATTTTTTTTGATTATTTTGTTTGCTATTAAATTTGTTAGAAACCAATTTAGCAACCAAAAAATTAAAATTTCGAAATTTAAAAAATTTTTTTTAGAAAATTTAATTTAATCTTTATAAATTATTGTTGATCCTGTTGATTCATATTTTATTGGAACATAAATCAAATTATTTAGAGATTTTTTAACTTTTAATTGCTTTTCTCTAGGAGTTACAAATAATAAAAAACCTCCACCGCCTGCGCCAGCTATTTTTCCACCAATCGCACCAGCTTTAATAGCTTTATTATAATTTAAATTTATTGATTTATTGGTAATTTCTTTGCTCAATGATCTTTTAATTTTCCAAGACTCATGAAAAAGTTTGCCAATTAAATTAATTCTATTTTTTTTTTTTAAAAGGATTTTTAGAGCAATTCTGCTATTGTTAACTATATTTCTAATCAAAGCCTGATTTCTAGAATTTGAATTTAATGAACTCAAAACCTTATAAGAACTTCGATAAATTCCAGTAAAAAAAAGTTGAAGATTTTTAAATAGTTCTTCTGGTTTTATTTTTTTTTCTAGTGGTAAGATTGATACGTTTTCTTTTGTAAAAACAAATCTATTCATCCCCCCATAAGTAGCAGCATACTGATCTTGTTTTCCTATAGGTGATTTTAAAATATCTATCTCAATTTTGCATGCTAATTCAGCAAGCTTTTTTTTATTTATCTTTTTATTTTTCAAAGCAAAAAGTCCTTTAAGTAATCCAACAGTGAATGCACTAGATGAACCAAGGCCACTCATAGATGGAATATCTGCAATCGTAGAAATATATAATGGTTCATTGATATTTAAATATTTTAACGATTCTCTTATTATGTTATTTTTAATATCATCAATTTTGTCTATATTCTCAGATTTTTGATAATTAAGTCTAAATCTTTCGTCAAAAGTTTTTCCATGTTTTTTTATAGTAACATATATAAATTTATTTATTGCTGAAGAAATTACCTCACCTTTATTTTTAATATAAAATTTTTTTATATCAGATCCACCTCCAAAGAAACTTATTCTTAAAGGTGTTCTTGTTATTACTGTTTTTAAATTTTTCACAAATTAATTTTTAATTATTTTTTTTACAAGTTTATTTAATTTATTTTTACTTGATAAGTTAAAATAAGTTATATCTAATTTATTTGATACTTCCTTATCTGTTTGTTTATCACCAATATAAAATACTTTAGAAAAATCCAAGTTTAAGTCATATTGTGCTTGTAAAAACAAACCTGGTGAAGGTTTTCTGCAAAAGCAATTATCTATCCAATGGTGAGGACAAACATAAAAATAGTCAAGTGAACCACCATAATTTCTAGCATCATCAGACATCTTAGAATTTATATTTCTTATATGCTTAGCTTCGACTAAACCTCTACCAATTCCAGCTTGATTAGTTACAATAATTGTTTGATATCCATTTTTTTTTAGATATTTAAGAGCTTCTAGACTGCCCTCTTTCCATTTAATTTCATTTATATTTCTCACATACTCCCCTTTTTTTGGTTTAATATTAAGTACGCCATCCCTATCAAGGAAAATAAATTTTCTATTTGCAAACATTATTTGAGCTTTCATAAGTCTTTGCATATTTCCAACTGTGCAATAAAGATTGAAAGTTTTATAGGCAGTTGCAATTTTTTTTTTAACCAAATTTGATATAATATTTTTACTTAAACTTAAATTTTTTGAAAATTTTATATTTTCAATTATTTTTTTATTTATACATGTATAACCTATATCAACGTAAGAAAGGTTTTTGTTTCTTCTATTTTTATCGTAAATTTTTATTTTATTGTTTCTATAGATTTCAATATTTGCTTTGCTAAAATTATTCCAATCAAAATAGGCAACCAATTGAAATAAACTTTTGCTAGACATAAAATTAAAGATGATTTTATTTAAATCTAAACCACAATAGTTGTCTCCGTATAATAACATAAAATTTTCATCTAAATAATTTTTTGCTGATATTAATCTTGCGCCTGTATCATAATCAGTTGGTTGTTCAATTATTTTAATTTTAAAATTATGAAATTTATATTTGGAAATTATCTGTTTGAACATTTTACTTTTATAACCAGTCAAAATAACAACTTCTTTGAAATAAAAATTTTTTAATTGATTTAAAATATGAATTATGAATGGTTTTCCAGAAACTTTTACAAGAGGTTTTGGTGTACTGGTTGTTATTGGTTCAAGTCTTTTACCTATCCCACCCGCAAGTATAACAGCTTGATTAATTTTCAAAATATTCCTTATTTTTGTTATTAAATTATAAATATTGTTATATTATATTAATAAATATTAATAATTAAATTAATGAAAAAATCAAAATTCCTTAAAAGATATTTCTCAATACTTTCACTTCATTTAGATAAACTCATTAATCAAACTTATATTTGTGAAGAAATAATTCAAAAAATAAAAAAAATTAAAATAAACAAGAAAAAGGTAATAATTTTTGGTAACGGAGGTAGTGCATCTACAGCCAGTCATTTCAGTACAGATTTAACGAAAAACGCCAGGATAAGATGTATAAATTTTAATGAAAGTAATTTAATAACCTGCTTTGCTAATGATTATGGATACGCAAATTTTTTAAAGCAAGCATTAAATGATTTTGGTGATAAAGGAGATCTATTAATATTATTATCAGTATCAGGAGAGTCAAAAAATCTTCTAAATGCCAGCAGATTTTGTAAAAATAAAAAAATTGAATTAATCACTCTCACAGGTAAAAAAAAAAATAATTCTTTAATAAAGAGTAATAAAAATGGTGTAAATTTACATATAGATTCTAATTCTTATAATATTGTGGAAATATGCCATCATTTAGTTTTATTATCTATAGTGGACAGCATTATAGGGAAAGAAAACTATAATCACTTGATTGGAAAAATTTAAGATTTACTTATTTACTTTAAAATAAATTGCAATTGGATAAATATCCTTCAAATCATACTTTGTAAGCAAATTTAAAATAAAATCAAAAAAGTATGCTATTGAAAATAATAATAAATTTAAAAATGGAATTTTTTTTGTAAAGTCTGATAAAAATGAATATGATAAGCAGAATGGACCAAAACCTAAATTTTTTATTTTTATAGATCTAAAATTTTTTTTAAAAAAAATAGTTAAAAATGGTTTTGTAAATCGAAGATAATCAGATGGAGCTGCATGAAATCTATATAAAAATGGTGTTGAGCCTATTAAAACACCTTTTCGTTTCATAATTTTGTAAATCTCTTTATTTGCATTATAAGGATTTATCAAATGTTCCATAACGTTAAAAAAAATCACCGTATCATAGTAATTTTTTTTAAGATTAATTTTTTTATTTAGATCAACATTAATCACATTTTTGTATTTGATATTTTTATCACTATAGTGAATTATTTTGATTCTTTTTTTTTTGGCAATGTTGGAGAAATTATTTTTTGAAAAAGGGTGGGCGCCAAATTCTATTACTTTTCCAGCTATTGTAATTTTTTCTGCTTCAAAATTTTGAAGAATTCTACATAAACTTTTTTTTTGATAAATGCCTCTTAAAATTTTAAAATAAGTGCTAATTGAATACATTGGGTTTTTCTTTATTTATTTAAAATTGATTTATAAATTTGAAAATATTTTTCAGCAACGATTCTGGAAGAAAAATTTTTAGATGCAAACTCAACACACCTTTTTAAAAAAAAATTTTTATCGGTAGACAATTGTTTTAAAATCCACTCTATTCCTTCTTCAAAATCTTTTTGATCCATGTAATTAGCTAAATACCCTGTGTTTTTATGATCAATCGCATCAATTACTCCGGTATTTTTAAATGCAATACTAGGTGTACCACACGCAGCTGCCTCGATTGCAACTTGTCCAAAAGCTTCCATTAAACTTGGAACTAGCAATAAATCTGCAGCAGAATATAAAATTTTTAGACTTATTGGATCACCATCAAACGACTTATTTATAGTAATTATTCTATTATCAAAATTAATTTTTTTTTCATTTCCAATAGTTAAAATATTTATGTCTTGATTTCTTTTTAAAAAGTTTTTTTGCAATGAATTTATAAATTCATAACCTTTTCTTAAATCTTTTGTACCATTAGTCGACATAAACAATAAAATTTTTTTATTTTTTGGAAGCTTGAGTATTTCTCTAGCTTTCATTTGATCTACTGGAAACCATTCATTAAGTTCTAAAGCTGGAGGTATAACTGAAATTTTATGATTTTTAAATAAATAACTCTCACTCGTTTTATTTTTTAGCCAATTGCTTCCACAAACTATATGATTAATTTTAGAGTTCCAAAATTTTTTTTTTCTTTTCCATAAGAAAAGATTTAAATCTAAACCGCTTTCGTTTTTTTCTTTTGAAACGCGATCATAACCCAATTTATATCTATCATTTTCTGAATAATGTTCCCCCCCACACATTGGCCACATATCATGAAAACTCCAAACTATTGGTATTTTTATATTAGATATTTCTTTGATAGAAATTAATTCATTATTTATCCAGTGTAAATTAACTAAATCTGGATTAATCTTATTAATACGTTTTATAGTTTTAGAGCTAAATAAATTTAATGAATGTGAATATTTGCCATTAAATTGATATAAGTATTTTTTTTGTCTAGATAAAATTATTTTTATTTCATTAATTATCTTTTCTAACGATGTAGAAGGTCCGTGGACAGATTTAAAGTTCGTCAACTTTTCACCTACCAAAACACTTGAATCAATGCCATGATTAAGCAGAGAGCTGTGAAGACGCATCATACCTATAGATGCCCCACCTGATTTATCAGAATATCCTAAATGTAAAACTTTCATAAATTTAAATTTTCTTTTCTAAAAATAATAACTTTTTATCATCTAAAGTATTATTATTTATTTCAAAATAATTTACTTTTTTTATTTTTAAAATTTTTTTTATAATTTTAGTGATACTATCAAAATTTTTAAATAAAAGATTTATGTCATTATTTTGATACTTAAAACCTTTTCTTCTATGTGCTGTTCTACTAATTAAAACTTTTCTATTTACTTTGAAAAAAAATATTAATTTAAATTTTGGTAAAAGTTTCAAAAAATTCTCAATAATTTTTAAATGTTTTTTATTTAATTTGAATTTATAAACTTGAAATAAACATTGAATAAGACCTTCATCATTTAAAACATTTATGACTTTATCTGATTTTAAATAATGAACCACTAAATTTATTTTAAAATTGTCTAATGTTCTTCTTAATCCACCTCTATTAAGCTCTGTGAAACTTAATATAATTTTAAGTTTGTCTATAATTTTTTTTAGTCTATTTTTTTTAATTATTAAGTCAATTTCATATTTTAAAAAATTATATTCTTCATTAAATAAGATATTTGATTCAAATTTTATTTTTTTTTTATATTGATAATATAATTTATATTTTATGTTTTTATTTTTAATCCTGTAATAATATTTAAAAAAATATTCATCCCCACTAAAAATTATTTTTTTTTTACTTAAATTTTTTTTTATTTTATTATAAATAAAACTTTTACCTGAACCTGGAGGTCCTATAAGTTCAAAAAAACTATTCATTATACATTGAGTGTTTTTTTTTCTATGTAATTTAAATTATATTTTTTTGCGATACTTTTATCTAAAATAAAAATTCTTTTTTTTACATCTATTTTTAATTTGTTTATTAAATAACTATCAACATCACCTCTGTTTTTTGTCATTTTACCTGTTTTGTAAAAGTGATCGCCTCCTTCAAAACTTATACCTGAGACTATAATATTAGCATTTGGGTATTTTTTTGATGCATAAAGTAAAGCAAAAAAACCTGAGGATACACCAAGCAATCCATATTTAAATATACCCAAAATTATGTGTTTATATTTTTCAAAGAAAAATTGTTTATAATTAAATTCTGCTGCCAAAAGATTAAAAATCCCATTTTCAAAAAAATTTTTTTGAAAAAAAAATTGATAATTTTTTGAAAATTTTTTTAATTTTACATTTTTTTTAAATAAGCTGTTTATTTCACTGTACCTTTCGTCGTAATCCCTTATTATTATTTCATTAGGTTTTGATTTTATTACTCTACTATTTATATCTTTTAATTTTAGAAAAGATCTGGCTCCTATTATACATGTATGTCTGACTTCATTAATGTTTGTTAAATAACTCAATGCTAATTCTGCACTTCCGTTAGATGAAAAAATTTCCTTTACATCAATTATGGGAATTTTTGTGTCTGGCTTTGACCCTAAAATTAAAACGATTTCACTCATTTAATTATTTTTTTTATGTCTTTAAAATTATTTATTTTAAATTTTCTATTTTTTTTTTAATTTCATATCCATAATTTGCAAAAACAAAATTAATTTTAGCATTTTTAGCAAATTGAGCATCTATATTCATATCTCCTACATAATAACAATTTTTTTTTAAAATTTTCTCTTTAGTTAATATATTTATTATTTGATCGGGGTATGGTTTTGATCTTAAGATTTTTGATGGTGAATATACATAATCGAAGTTAAGATCAAATTTAGATAGAATTTTTATAGTTCTTTTTTTATCTTTAGAAGTGATAATTGCTGTTAAAAAATTTTTTTTTTTAAAAAATTCAATAGTTTTTTTTACATTAGGATAAAGTTTTATGAACTCTATGTTTTGATTTGAGAAATAATCATAGCATTTTTTTATGGAATTATGTTTTTTTTTAATATTTAGATTTTTTAAAATTTTTTTAAACGGCAAGCCTATGTTCTTTTTATATTCTTCAAAATTTATATTTAGATCAAATTTTTTAGAGGTAGAATTCCATGAAATCTTCATATTAGATATAGAGTTAATTAAAACACCATCTAAATCAAAAATTAGAATTTTTTTTTTAGTAGGCATTTCTATATTTATCCTTTTTGAAAGCTTCTATTGCTTTTAAATAATCTTCTTTAATATCTACTGAGAATGTATTTGAAGCTATTGAGAAAGTTCCAATTGATAAATTATTTTCTAAAGCTCTAAGCAACTCTATCCCCTCGATTTTTTCGAGCTCAGTTTCTTTGCTTTTACAATAGTTTTCTAGTGCTTTTGGCTTAAAAGAAATTATGGAAAGATGTTTCTTATAATGTTTAGGTTTATATTTAAAGTTATGAGGTATGACGGATCTACTTAAATAAAGAACCTTGTTTTTACTTGAAACAACTTTTACAATATTTTTTGTTTCTGGATTTTTAAATTTTAGATTAGGCAATACAATATCGTATTTAAAGTTTTTTAAATGAAAATTTATAACTTTATCAATATGGGATGGGTCAAGCAAAGGTTCATCTCCTTGAATATCTACTACTAATTTTGGTTTAAATCTTTTTGCTATTTCATAAATTCTTTCTGTTCCATTTTTATGATTTTTGGACGTCAAAAAACATTCTCCCCCATGTTTCTCAACAGTTTTTTTTATCTCATTACTATCAGTACACACAATTAATCTATCAATTTTCTTTGATAGTTTTGCTCTTTTAAAAGTGTGAACAATTATTGGCAAGTTATTGATTTTTAATAAAGGTTTTTTTTTTAATCTTTTTGAATTTAATCTTGATGGGATAAGTCCTATAATCATTTATTTAAAACAATAACGTTTAATTTACTTTAAGATTTAATATGATCAAATATACTATTTTAAAATAATTTAAACTTAAATTTAATTTAATTTAATACCTGTTGAGCAATAATTTATAAATAACAAAAATATGAATATTTTTAAATAATTAAACTTAGTATGAAAGAAAAAAAGATTCTATTTTTTGGTCTAGGCTCAATAGGTCAACGTCATTTAAGGAATATCATTAAATTAGAAAAGAGATTAAAACTTTATGCGGTTAGAAAGTTAAATAAAACTCCTTTGCTTGATTCTAAAAATAATGCTGTAAAAGGTGATATTAATAAAAAATATAAAATAAAAATTTTAGATAAGATTAATAATAATAAATTTGATATAGTTTTTATAACAAATCCTTCAAGTTTTCATATAAAGACTTTACTAAAACTTAAAAATCAAAAAAATTTATATATTTTTATCGAAAAACCAATTGATGTTAATTTAAAAAAAATTGGTCAATTAAATAAATTAATTAAAAAAAATAATTTCAAAATATTTGTTGGTTGCAATCTTAGATTCACAGAACCTTATAAAATATTAAAAAAAAAAATTAACGATAAAAGGATGGGAAAAATAAACTATGTAATGATCAAATCTAGCTTAAATATAGAAGACTATCATAATTATGAAAATTATAAACATAGTTATACCTCTAATAAAAAATTGGGTGGCGGAATTAATTTTACAAGTATTCATGAAATTGATTTAATTTTAAATTTGTTTGATACTACAGATATATATTTTTCTCTTTCAAAAAAAATTTCTAATCTAAAAATGAATGTAAATGACTTTTCTACTTCTATATTTGAAAATTCCTTAAATAATAACAAATTTTTTACTTTGCTAACTATGGATCATTTTCAAAAAAATAAAGAAAGATATTTAAAAATTATTTTTGAAAAGGGTGAAATTCTATGGGACTTAATTAAAAACAATATTTCAATTACGAAAAAGAATTCAAAGAAAATAATTTATTTTAAAAAAAATCACAATCAAATGTACATTGATGAATTAAAATATTTTTTAAGTTGTATAAAAAAAACAAAAGAAATAAATAATTCTTTTAATCATATAAATGGCATTAGGTGTTTAAAAACTGCAATTAAATTAAACTCAAACTATACAAATAAAAATTATGAGTAAATATAATTTAAGGAGGTTTAATATAGGTATAATTATACAAGCTAGATGTGGATCAAAAAGGTTTCCGGCCAAAGTTGAAAAAAACGTATATTCTACTGATACATCAATTGATTTTTTAATTAAAAGACTAAAAAAATATTTTGATGCACAATCAATTATTTTAGCAACAACTAAGCTTAAAATGGATCTGAAGCTAATCAAATATCACAATAAATATGGAATAGGATTCTATCGAGGGAGTCAAAATGATTTAATGTCAAGATATTACGATTGTGCAAAAAAAAATAATTTAAAAGTAATTGTAAGATTGACAGCTGATTGTCCATTAGTTGATCCTAAATTAATAATTAATTTTTTAGATTTCTATAAGAGGAATAAATTTGTTTATATTTCTAATTGTGCACCATATGAAGAAAGAACTTACCCTGTTGGAAGCGATATAGAAATTTTTTCTTTTTCAGCATTAAAAGAATATAAGAATAAAAAAATATCAAAATTCCAAAGAGAGCATATAAGCCCCTATTTTTTATACAACTTTAAGAAAACTTATCTATTCAGCCTCAAAAAAGATTTTTCAAATTATAGATATACACTTGACTATAAAAAAGATCTTAAATTAATAAAAAATATTATTAATAATTTTAAAGATCCTTACACAATTAAATTTGAAAATATAAATAAATTTCTTTTAAAAAATAAAAAACTGAGAATGATTAATCATGAATATATTTTAAAATACTATAACGCTAAAATTAAAAAAGGTTACTAAAATATATGAAATACATTGATGCAATTATTGAAGCGAGAATGGGCTCATCAAGATTACCTGGGAAAGTAATGTTGAAAATAAATAAATTACCCATGATTGAATTGCTAGTAGATAGATTGAGACAGTCAAAAGAAATAAGAAAAATAATAATTGCTACTACTATTGATAAGAAAGATAGAGTTATAGTAAATTGGGCCAAAAAAAAAAAAATTTTTTATTTCCGAGGAAGAGAAGAAGATGTGATGCATAGAGTTTGGAGTGCCGCTAAACTTCATAAAGTTAAAAATATATTGAATATCACCGGAGATTGCCCATTAATTGATCCCCAATTAATATCCCAATTTATTAATGTGTATAAAAATAATAATTGTGAATATTTGAATAACTGTAAAATCAGATCATATCCAATTGGAATGGATATACAAATTTATCCTACTTCTACATTGAAAAAATCTTTAATAATGACAAAAGATAAAAGACACAGAGAGCATGTAACTTTACATATTCTTGAAAACCCAACTATTTTTAAACATCTCAATATAATTGCACCCCCAGAATTATTTTATCCAAAACTAGGTTTAACTCTTGACGAGCCAAATGATTATTTATTGATAAAAAAGATTTTTCAAAAATTTTATCATAAAAAAAATAATTTTACATGTTTAGATATAATAAATTTTTTAAATAAAAATCCTAAAATTAAAAATATTAATTCTAAAGTAAAAAGAAAAAAAAAATAATTTTATGGAAAAGGATAAAACATTGGTTGTTTGTAGTGATCCTGGGGGTGCTAATTGTTTAGCTTCTTTTTTAAAATTTAAAAAAATTAATTTTATTGCAACTTTAGAAGGAAGTGCAAAAAAAATTTTTTTTGATAATTTTGGTAAAAAAATTAAGATTGTCTCTTTATCAGAGGGTTTAAAAAAAACAAATCATATAATTACTGCAACTAGTTGGAAAAGTAATTTAGAAAAAAAAACAATTATAATAGCTAAAAAAAATAAAATTAAAGTTTCAACAATTTTAGATCATTGGGTTAACTATAAAGAACGATTTACACTTAATAACAATTTAACACTGCCTGATGAAATTTATACTCAAGATAATCATGCTTTTAGTATAGCAAAAAAATGTTTCTATAATGTTAAAATAACTAAGATTCCAAATTATTATTTAAATTCATGTTTGAATGAATTAAAATCATATAAAGTTAGTAGGGTTAATTATTTTTTATATTTAAGTGAACCTATTAAGTCTCATTATAAAAAAGGGAATACTTTTGAAAAAAAAAGAGATTTTAATGAATATCAATCATTGATGTTTTTCTTAAAGAATATAAATAAAATATCAAATAACGTCCAAAAAATTAAAATTAGATTACATCCATCTGATAAACAAACTAAATATAATGATATAATAAAAAAGTTTAAACATTTACCTTTAGAAATAAGTAAAACAAAATCTTTATTAAAAGACATTAATCAAAGTTCTAAAATTTTTGGTTGTGAAACAATGGCTATGGTTATTGCTTTAATGGCAAAAAAAAAAGTTTTCTGTACCATACCACCACACTCAAAATCCAAATGCAGCTTGCCTTATAAATCTATTCAATATCTTAGAAGTTTGATAAGTTAAAATTATGATAAAATGTGCAGTAATTGGACTAGGTAGAATCGGAATGTTGTATGATAGTGACAAATATCCTAATCAAATCTGGTCACACACTAAAGCTATTTCTAAAAGTAAAGATTTTAAATTACATTGTGGAATTGATTCAAGCCAAAAAAAATTAAATATATTTAAAAAAAGATTTAAAAAAACTTCTGCATTAAGATCTATCTCTGATTTAACCAATAATAACAAAATAGATTTATGTATTGTTTCAACGCCTGCAAGAGATCATTACAATTCAATAAAAAAATTATTAGAAAAAACAAAACCTAAGATGATAATTTGTGAGAAGCCTATTGAATATAGTATTCAAAAATCAATTAAAATATTAAATTTGTGTAAAAAAAATAAAATAAAATTATTAGTTAATTTCATTAGAAGATGTGATCCATCTGCACTAAAGATAAAAAAAATAATTAATAATAAACAAAAAAAAATTAAAAATTTTTATGCTCACGGAACTATTAGATATTCAAAAGGTTTATTAGAAAATGGATCTCATTTTATAGACTTAGCAATTTATTGGTTTGGAAAAATAAAAAAAATTGAAAAAATGAAGAAACAAAAAGGGTTTGATTACGATTTTGTTTTATTTTTTGAAAAAGCAAAAATAACATTTTTATCTTGCAATATTACAAATTTTCAAAATTTTTCCATTGAGCTTTTTTTAAATGACTCGAGATTAAGATATGATCATAGTGGAAATGAAATTTTTATAAATAAAATTTATAAACATGAAAATTTACAAACTAGAAATTTAATAATGGATTTTAAAAAAAATATGATTAAAAGTGATTTTTTAGTTTACCAAAAAAATGTTATGAATGAGGTAAAAAAAATTTACTATAATAAAAAAAGTGATCAAATATGTTCAGGCAAAGAAGCACTTTATGTGTTAAAAATTGTAAAAAAAATTTCTCATGAGTAAAAAAATAAATTTAAAGTCATATAATTCATATGGAAGAGATGAGGAACTGGCGGCTCTAAAAGTATTAAAATCAAGGAAATTATCAAATTTTTTGGCAAGGTATGGGAAAAATTTCAAGGGTGGTAAAAATGTAATAAAATTTGAAAATCAGTGCAAAAAATTTTTTAAAACAAAGTATGCAATTGCTGTAAATTCATGGACTTCTGGATTAGTTGCAGCTGCTGGAGCAATAGATTTAAATCCTGGGGACGAGGTTATAGTTACACCCAATACTATGTCAGCAACAATTACATCAATAATGCATTGGGGTGCAATTCCTATTTTTTGTGATATTGAAAATAATTATTTTAATATAGACACTAGAAAAATACCAAAACTTATCACTAAAAAAACAAAAGCTATATTTGTAGTTGATATCTATGGACATCCTTGTGATTATAAGAAAATAATTCAAATTGCTAAAAAGTATAAACTTTTCGTAGTTTCTGATAATGCGCAATCACCAGGAGCATATTATAATAAAAAATTTTCATCTTCTATTGCTGATATTGGAGGTATAAGCTTAAATTATCATAAACATATTCATACTGGAGAAGGTGGTGTAATATTAACAAATAATAAGATTCTATATTATAGGTGTTGTTTGATAAGAAATCATGCTGAGGCTATAGTAGGAGACGATAAAAATTTAAAAAATATTTCAAATTTAGTAGGTCATAACTTTAGATTTGGAGAAATTGAAGCAGCTTTAGGTTTAGTTCAACTAAAAAAATTAAAAAAACTTGTATTAAGAAGACAATATATAGCAAATTACTTAACAAAAAAACTTAAAAAGTACGATTGGCTTAAACTCCCAAATATTCAAAAAAATTCAACTCACTCATTTTATATTTATCCGATAGTTTTAAATACAAAAAAAATTAAAATCTCTAGAAATAGTTTAATTAATAAAATTAAAAAATCTGGGTTGAATGGTATACATAAAGGATATATCCCAGCAAATCTTTTACCAATCTTTCAAAAAAAAGTTGCATTTGGAAATAAAAATTTTCCTTGGTCTATGAATAAGTCCAGAAGATATAATTATAATCAAGGAGTATGTCCAGTAGCTGAAGAACTATATTTTAATTCTTTAATATGTTTTGAAATGTGTAGATATCAATTAGATAATAACGATTTAAAGAAGATAGTTAATTTTTTTGAATATATATTTAATGATATTGAATATAATTATAAAATTAATTAAAAAAATTATTTATTTAATCATTAAATAATGATCACTAACAATGTTTCAATAGATATAATTATACCTGTAAAAGAAAGGTATAAGTTACTTTTAAAGGCATTGAATTCTATAGAAAAACAATCTCTTAAACCAAACAAGGTTTGGATAATTGATGATTGTTCAACTGAAAAAATTGATAATTTTCCAAAATTTACATTTAAGATTGAAATTATTAGAAATATAATTAATAGAGGTCCTTCATACTCCTGTAATTTAGGAGCACATGCATCAAATGCAAAATATATTGCTATAATAGAAACTGATGATTTATGGAGTAATACTAAATTATCCAAACAATATGAACTAGCAAAAAAAAAAGATTTAGATTTTGTTTACTGCAATTATTCAAATAATAAAAAAAAAAATACTCAAAAACTCTCTAATAATAAAAATTTAATTTTTGAATTGCTTCTTAATAGATGGTCATGTCCAAATCCTTCAACCTTTTTTTTTAAAAGAAGCTCATTTATTAATATAAATGGTTTTGATGAAAATATGATTGGCACTCATGATCATGATCTTTGGATGAAAATAAGTCAATCAAATCTAAAAATAGATTATGTTAATGAATATCTAGTTGAAATTGAGGATTACAACCAAGATCAAATGTCAAGAGATTACAAAACAAGAATAAAATCTATTAAATATTTCACTTCAAAACATAAAGATTTAATAGTTAAATCAAAAGGAATTGAATACTTTAATTATTATAAACAAGAATTAATTTCTAGAGCTTTAATTCCATGTTTAAAAAAAATATTTTATGAAAAAGATATAAAAGGTTTCATGGTTATAATAAGGTATTTAATTTTTTCTAAAATTTTTTATAAAAGATTGAGCAACTATTTTAAAAGATAAAAAAATGATAAATAAAACAGAATATTTTTATGGTATAGATTTTCTAAGGTGGCTAGCTGCATTTGGAGTTGTTGTTTATCATTATTTACTTCACTTTCAAATCTCAGAAATTCAATATAGCTCATTTTTAAATTACTTAATTATCAATAAAGAGTTCGCTCCAAAATTTGTTTGGCTTTTTTGGACAATTTCAGGCTTTGTATTTACTAATATTTATATTTCCAAAAATATTAATTTAAAAAAATTCTTTATTTCGAGGTTTGCAAGATTGTATCCGTTGCATTTTTTAACCCTTGTATTAGTAGCAATTTTACAAACCTTAAGTAATTATTTTTTTAGCCATACTCAAGAAAATTATATTAATGATTTTTATCATTTTTTTTTACATGTTTTCTTTGCTTCAGATTGGGGATTTCAAGATGGGTGGAGCTATAATACTCCTGTGTGGTCAGTATCTATTGAAATACCGATTTATTTTTTATTTTTTTTTTCTTTATTTTTTTTAAAAAAATATAATTTTCTGTTTCCTATTTTGTTAGTTTCTTTTTTTTATTACTTGCTACCAAATTTAATTGATTTTATTAAGGCTGAAGATTTTATTACTTTTAACAAATGGCAAAATTTAGCTTTTTTTAATTTTATAACTTGTATTTTTTATTTTTTTTTAGGTAGTTTCATTTTCTTTTTTATAAAAAGATTCATTAAATTTTATAAACTTTTATTTTTTTTAAGTTTAATCTCTATATTTGCGAGTATTTTTTTGCTAAATATTGAAAAAACAGATTTTATATTTATAAAAAGTATATTTCCATCTACAGTAAATTTATTCATTTCTTTAATAATTTTTTTTGTAACTATTGATAAAATTTTTTTAAATCTTTTTAAAAAAATAATTTTATTTAGCAACACCTCTTATTCGATATACTTAATTCATTTTCCACTTCAGCTAATTATTTTAATTTTTTTTGAAAAATATTTATTAGATTTATCAATATTTAAAAATATATTTGTATTTTTAATTTTTTTTATAACTCTACAAATAATATCATTTTTTTCATTTATATATTTTGAGACACCAATTAGAAAATATATTAATTTTTATTCCAAATAATTATTTAAAAAATAATCTGATAATTGATCTGCTAGTTTTTTTTGACTCAGCAGCTCTATGAACTACAGTCTCATTAAAAATTAACAAATCTCCTTTTTTATGATTAATATCAAATTTAAATGTGTCATGTTGATCTAAAATAAATTTAGAATTCCCTAAAAAATCTTCATAAGTATTTAAGTCTATAAATTTAATTAAATATTTTTTAATATTTTCTTTTTTTATAAAATTTACAAGATCTTTTAACTTCCAATATGGTTCATACTTAATTTTTTTTTCAAAAATACCTTTTCTAAGATAATACGTAATTTGATTACTTTTTTCTATAATTCCTAAACAACCATTTTGAGTATAAACATCATCTAAATATAAAATGCATTTAATTGCATAATCATCAGGTGATAAAAATTTTTTTGGTGATGGATCTCCTGAATATGCTCTGTCTACATGCCAATCTAAAATAAATTTATCACTGATTTCAGAATGATATCCATCTACTCTATTTAACTCTACTTTTAAATTTAACACCGCAGAAGCAATTTCATTAAGATTAAATTTTTTTATAAGTTTGAATATCTTTTTATTAAAGTTAAAATATCTTAATTTTTTAAAAAAATTATTTTTTTCTAAAAAAACTTTTTCTTTTCTAGACATCTTATTGATATGTAATGACCCAACATATCTTTTAAAAAATTCTATATCTTTTTTTGAAAGTGCATTATTTAAAGTTGAAAACCCGTTATTTTTTAAATTATCTATGTGTGTTTTAATTTCCATTAGTTATTTTTATCAATTTTTGTCTCAATATTTTATAAAAATTTTCTTTTTTAAAACTATTATTATTTAAATCTTTAGAGTTTTTTCTAAAATGTTCATTAATTTTATTAATATAACTTTTTTCATAATCAATTTTCGTATTTGTAATAGGATTTGGAATAAATTTACTTTCAGGCAAATTTATATTGGTTGCATGCTCTAACAAAAATAATAGTTTTCTTGCTAAATTTGATTTTTTTTCATTTAGTATAAAATATTTCTTTTTAAGGTTTTTTAAATAATTAAAATATTCAGTTTTATTTTTTGGTTTAAAAAATAAATCTTTATAATAGTATGGGGCATCTCCACCCAAAATAGCTTTTTTTCCAAAACAAGCAAATTCAAGAGCAATTGTTGAATTACTAGTAATTAAATAATCAGTAAATTGTAATAACAAATTATTATTTATTTTCTTAGTGCAAATAACTACATTTTTAAGATTATATTTTTTTATATAATTTTCTACTACACCCTGCTCGTTATAATTATTCCTTGCTGGGTGAGGTTTAATAATCCAAAAATAATCTGAAAATTTATTTTGATTTATAAAATCTATTGTTGATGTGAATTGGTCATAATAATCATTAAAAACTAGTTTTCCAGATGTATGTGGCGCATCAGAAAAACAATGTAAGGCAAAAACAATTATTTTTTTCTTTTTTTTTTCTTTTTTTATTTTTTTAATAAATTTGTCGTCTATAAATTTGGAGAATGCCTTATCAATAGTCTTTGGTGAAACGTAACTTCCATATATTTTTCCAGAAAGTCTTTTATTTATAAATTTATCAATTTTTCTTTGATTTATCAGTTTTTCCAGTTGAGTTATTTTTTTGTTTGTAATTTTCCATATTGATTCAAATAAGCTTTTATAAGAGGAGTAAAAATGAATATAATTATATCCCGTTGATATAGCTTTAATATTATTTTTTACTGCATATCTCGTTAACAGGTTTCCTATTGACGTGTATCCTTTTGATGTTGATATAATTAGTTCAGGATTGTATTTTTTAAAGGATGCTTCAATAAATTTAATTTTATAAATTCCATCTAATAATACTTTTAAAAATTTAATTGAGTATAAGTTAGGATTTATATAATTATTTTCATATCTTATATAAAAATCATATAGAAGATCTCCTATATGAATTTCATTAACTTTATAGTCATTTATTAACCACTCTAATTTTTTTTTTCTAAATAAAATGCTAAGATAAAAGTATGATAAAGATATTAATACTTTAATAAATATTCTTATTTTTCCTAATGATAGTTTATTTCTCAAAGAAAGAATTTTAATTTTAGATTTTGAAAATATGTGATCTTTTTTATATTTTGTCTTATCTGTTAAGACAACTGGGTTAAGATCACAATGTTCATTTAGTATTCTTGAAAAAATTAAACTTCTAATTGTCTTTTCATATCTGTATCGATCATTAATGAAAAAAAATTTACTATTTTTTTTAAATTCAAAATTTATGTCATATAATTTTCTTATATCCATAAATATTAAATTAAATCTATTAATTTTGAATTTTCTAATTTAAAAATTTTATTACAATTCACTAAAGCATCTCTATTATGAGAAATTGACACCATTGTAACTTTATTTTTAAATTTATTAAGATCATTTATGATACTTTCTTGTGTTTTTGCGTCAACTGAAGCTGTAGCTTCATCTAAAATTAAAATTTTTGGATCTTTATATAATGCTCTAGCAATTGCCAGTCTCTGAATTTGACCACCAGAAAGTTGTACACCTCTTTCACCTACTTGACTATTTAATCCATTTTTTAATCCCAATACAAAGCTTTTTAAATTAGCAATTTGTAAAGACTCTAAAACTTTATCTTCTGAAATATTTTCTTTATCTAATCCTACAGCTATATTTTCGATAACTGATCCATCTAAAAGATAAGGAAATTGAGACACATATCCAATTAAATTTCTCCACTCAGCAGGATTATTAAAAATATTAATTTTGTCACAAAAAATTTTACCTGATGTAGGAGTTAGTATGCCTAAAATCAAATCGACTAAGGTTGATTTGCCTGATCCCGTTACACCCATAATCCCTATGTGTTCATATTTATTTATTTTAAGGTTAAGGTTTTCAAAAATATTAGTTTTTGATGAAGGGTACTTAAATGATAAATCTTTTATTTCTATAAATTGATTAAAATTTAATTTTTCATTACTTTTTTTATTTAGCTCTTTTTTATAGTAGTTTAAATCATCTTTAAAAATTTCTGACAAAACATAAAGTGAAGGTTTTGAATATTGAAATGTATTCATGGATAACAAAATTTTGTTAACTGCTGGAAATAATCTAAATGCTGCAGCAGCAATTAATCCAAAAACAAATATTTGCTTATTTATATCATCATGTATCTCTTCTGTTGTATAAAAAATTATTAAAATTATAAAAATTGCTATAAATTCTAAAAATAATTTTGGTAT
>MDSZ01041727.1_pt1 | contig 19271 bp, 10 predicted proteins | sample 811201 | NCBI WGS metagenome assembly MDSZ01 (sample SAMN05326647, study PRJNA326480) | marine metagenome | isolation source: seawater | place: Indian Ocean: North | collected 2010 | reverse complement strand
AGAGAGAGAGAGAGAGAGAGAGAGAGAGAGAGAGAGAGAGAGAGAGAGAGAGAGATGCTATGCGCTTGTAACTAACTATAATTCAAAAATCTCGCTAAACGTATTCTACTTTTGTTCTACGCACACGACGCTATTTCCTCCATTGTGAGCGGATTGGTTTTGCAAGCGATATAAAATTGAATCGCGGAGAACGCATCTGGACGTCTTTCTTTCTTTTCACAGGTTCCTCGCGGAACTAATCTGTCACCCTCCCATTCGGACCGCACGGCTACGTTAGGATTCAATTGAAGCCCTCTCGTTGAAACTAAAACTGTATCATCGTCCGCCGCGCATAATTCTCCAGAACTCCCATCTCCTTTCACTTTCAGAAAACACCCCCTCTCTAAAACTTCTCGGCGGAACGTCCCTTCTTCACAGCTCTCGCAAAGAGCTTCGTCTTTATAGAGCAACGCCAAAGGCGTCCTTTCGCCTGGAGTATATGACGCTCTCTTATCGCGAAAGAGCAATCCATCGCAAGCGTACCCTCCAAAACTCTTCATTCTCGCACCTTCGTAACACTGGCGTAAATCCTCAACTGTCGCGCACGAAAACATAGGCGCCGGAAACATGGGATACTCGTGACCATCACGACTGACCCCGGGAGAGTCGATTTCGCTCGTAAACTTGCTTTGCAACCAAAAGCTCCGAAACTCCACGTCGCACCCGTACGTCTCCGCGCCGTTCCACGCCATCACGTCCAAAACTACAAAATACCCCCCAATATCCACGCCCCCGTCTTCTTCCATGGCATCGCCATCGGTACAAGCATTCCAATCTACTATTCCTTCGCCGTACACGCAATCCAAAATACAAAACGTCTCCGAGTTCCCTCTTGTTCCGTAACTGCCTCCCGGTAACACGCTTTGAAAGTGGTTCTTCTTGTTGTTCTTGTTGTTCTTCATCACGCGCATGCTCTTCCCGCGCTCGTCAAATGCACTCGTCCTTCCTCTCGCGGCAATTATGGTGCAGCGCTGGCCTCTCGCTTTCGGTTGGCAGAGCCAGTGTTCCCTTAAATCTTTCGGGACGTCCGTCATGTATTCCGGCAGTTGCAATTCCCCTCCGTCGTCTGAATCGTCGTCGTCTGAATCGTCGTCGTCTTCCTCCTCTCGCGTCTTCGTTTCCAAAGTCGCCATCGCGTCGTCCGTTTCCGTTCGCTTCCCTTCCTTCTCTTCGTCGAAATCCGCGTTGCCCTCGCTCGCGGGTGTCGTCGTCGTCGTCGTCGTCGTCGTCGTCGTCGTCGTCGTCGTCGTCGTCGTCGTCTTCTTGACGACGCGTCTCGCGTGGTCCGCGAAATCCCTCCTCGCCGTCTGCTGTCTCGACAGCGCGTCGCGTCGCTGTTTCTCTCTCGACGGCCTCGACGACCCTCTTCCTCCTCCCCCTCGTCCTCCGAAGAGCCGCCGCCCTCCGCGAGGAGGAGGAGGAGGAGGAGGAAACATTCTTTTTCCGACCACCCCGTGCGCAAAGCTCCTTTGTCTCTCTCTTCTAGTGGAATTTGGCCAACGCTTTTTTTGTGTGTTGAGTGTTTAGGGTTTTGTCCAGCTTTGGGAACAACCCCTATCTTTGTATCCCTTTTTACTCTTTAAGCAAGGGGGGACCCCAAAAAAAAACGCGCGCCAAACGAAAAGCGAACGCGAACGAAGAATAAGGAGGAGGAGGAGAAAAAGTGTTCTCTCGACGGACGAAAAGAAGGCCTCCTCTCGCTTTTTTGGGGGGGCCAAAGGGGGCGTTTCTTTTTGCGCTTTGCGCGTTTTAGTATAAGTACACAAAGTCTCTCTTCCGAGAGGGACTTTGTGAGTTCGTACTTTTAAACGTAACGCTTAAATTTTCGCTTTTCGCTTTAAAAAAAAAAATCGCACATCGCATGTAACAAAAAACGCGATTGATCATTCGGCTTTGTCGCTTCGCGCTGCGGTCGGGGGAGGACGATGAGTGAAGAAGAAGAAGAAGAAGAAGACCAGCACCAGCAGCACCAGCAGCGCCTCGAGGAGAGAAAGATCGTCGCGACGAAGGCGTTTCGCGACAACAACGCGCGCGTGGTGACGTTTACGAAGAAGAGAGGAGGAGGACAATCTTCTTCGTCGTCGTCTTCCGAAAGAAGGGGGACCCACGCGTTTCGATGGATCGAAGAGTGTTTTCGCGTTCGAGGAACGGTTCTCGTGGCGGTGCTTCCGCAAATGATGCTGGGGTTTGCGATTGGGATCCTCGCGAACGCGCTGAAGATACGCAGATGCGGGAAGGGCGTGATGGAAGCCGAGGAGTGCGACGTGGCGTTTAGCGTGGATGGGCACACGTCGGTGGCGGTGGTGTTGTCGTTTTTGCTGGTGTTTAGAGTGAATTTGGCGCACGAGAAGTGGGACGAAGCGAGAGAGGCGACGGAAAGAGTGAGAGACGGGGTGAGAAATTTAAACGTGGCGTTCTGCTCGTTCGTGTGCGCTTCTTCCCTTTCTTTTGATGCCGAGAGTGGTGCTCCGAGACCTAATGAGGACGGAGAGAATACGGCAGAGAATATGAAACAACAACAACAACAACAACAACAACAACAACAACAACAACAACAACAACAACGGCAGCAACAAAGCGAAGTCGACGAAGGCGATCGAAAAGAACTCGCGCGATTGAGTCAACTTATGTTTGCGTTTTTCCGTATTGCCATCCGCGAATCGCGTATTGGATACTCCGATGACGTTCGAAGCCCGGACAATACGAGCGAAAGTGGAGCGATATCGGCAGATGAAGTCGTGCGATACGATCGCGCTGGAAAACCGTCATTGCTCGACCTACTTCGAGATCCAGTGGAGATTGAAGCGTTTGTGCATCTCGAACCGTTTAATCGCGCAAATGCCGTCAGTCAAAGGATTCTTGACATTGTTGAAAAACGCAGACGACTTGGCAAAATGTGCGAGCGAGGTGCTTTGGAGATTTATCGCGATTGTTCACGCATCCTCACCGGCATGAAGACATGCGAACGCATCACGACGACGCCGATGCCTAACAAGTACGCGCACATGGTGTCGACTTTGTTATTGTTTTTTGTTTACTCGGCGCCGTTTTGCTTCACGACGACGTTTGATTGGCTCACGCCATTCCCCTCAGCTTTGCTGGCGATGGCATTTTACGGCGTCGCCGAAGTTGCGAAAAAGATGGAAAACCCTTTCGGATGGGAGGCACCGAGTCACGATTTATCGCAGTTAGGTGCCGAACTGTTCGAAGACGTTGCTCGAATCCACGAGGGTAGAAAGATACTTGTGCAAAGAAATGTCGAAGAAGAGAAGGGCGAAGATCAACTTGAAGATGTGCGCTCTTCTCAAAGAGCCAGTCTGAAGAGATACTTTTCCGCTCTTGGCAAGCACGCGAGAAGTAATTCGATTTTGCGAGAATTTTCTGAAGATAACAATCGGACACAACCGCTTTTTCCACCTGGAGATGCGTGTGTTTCTGTGCGAGCTGCAAAGTTGGTGGTAAATCGAGCAGTTCGCGATCGAGATTTACCTCCAGTCGATCGCGTTCGGCGAGGCGATGGCCTTGGAAAGTTGAAGTCGGCATCATCTTTCAAAATTGACTTCATCCTAGACGTTTTCCAGTGGCGTGATACAATCTTACCTGATATTATTCCTCAGATTGTTTTTGCCATCGGATTAGCACTTTTTGCTCAAGGTGCAAAATATGTCTCCTGCGGTTCCCAAGTCACGGACGCTTCCGAATGTTTGATTACTATGGATCCCACCGCTCACGGTATCTCCACCATCGCACTTGGCTTCTTGCTCGTATTTCGTGCGGATTGGGCGTACGATCGATATTATGAGGCAAAAGAGTGTTTGGGTCGAATGCACGTTTCTTTACGGAACGTAAACGTATTGACTTCATCTTTTATCCGCCCCATCGATTACGAATGTGGGGAAAAGCCATGGGAAGGAGATTACGAGTATACCGTTCAAGGCAAATCAACAAGTCAAAGCAAGGAAAATTTCGAGAAAGACGTGAAAGCATGCGAAGAAGCGAAGATGGAAATACTGCGCTTAACGAACATCGCATATGCTTCAGTGCGTATACAAGTTCGCGAATCTCGAGTCGGCGACGAGTTTGGAAGGAAGATGAGTGCCGAATCTATTTTGATGGAAGACCCCTACGGATGTCCGAAAATACCAGAATTACTCATTAATGATGGAGATATGAGCGCTACGAAAGACCCATCCGTTATGGATGCAAACATGTTCAATAAATTGTTCAGAGACATTCCCATACCGTCGAGGTGTGCGTACGCGTGTCTTCAAATCCAAACGATTGTTGAGCATCAGCGCAGACTCGGAAACGTGTGTGAACGCGCTGCATTTGAAGTGTACCAAACCTTAGAGGAAACACTTGCAGCTACGCGAGCTGCATACAGAGTAGCAACAACACCCGTACCTGTTGCGTTCACGCATTTATTGCAACTGATTCTCTTTGTATTCGTCTTTACGGCGCCGTTTGTGTTTGTCGTCACGTTCAAATGGATAGCCTTTATCCCGTCAGGTATAGTCGTCATCTCTTGCTACGGCATCAACGAGATGGGCACGGCCATGGCTGATCCATTCAGCTGGACGAGTCCTTCTCATGACTTAAGCGATCTCGGTAGGCGATTGGCGCGGGAATCTGCACAGATCCACGACTTCAAGCGAATATTCCGTGGTACTTTCGGAGGAGAATCTCTGGGAACAGGCGCAGACGATGAAAAGGTTTCAAACTCCGCGGTAGAGGAAGCGCCGACATTCGATAAAGTCAAAGTCGCGCAAGCGATCAGCAGCGGTGGTGGAATCGCTTCAAAACAAGACTTTGATCGCACGAAAGGGTTGCGTCGGGTTTCCGAGAAACTCTTCAACGACATTGCTCATAAAGAATCTTACACCGGTGTATCATCCAAGATCCACGGTATTTCAACCTCGGTACAGCGGCGTCGTTTGACGTCTACGTCATTCTTCACGGATATCTTCGCGTGGAAGAATACTGTCCTCCCGGGAATTCTGTGGCCAACGGTGTTTGCAGGACTTCTCGCCGGGCTTGCAAACTATACGAAAGTAAAACAATGCGGTACTGATGTGATGTCGCATCGCGACTGCCCGTCTACCTTCAGCGACACCGCGCACTCCGTCTGCGGTGGCGTTATCGGCTTCACTCTTTGTTTTCGGGCCAGCATATCGTATTATCGATACTACGAGGCGAAGAAATTCATGGGTACTTTGTGTGAAGGTGCGCGAAACTTTGCGTGTGGCTCCTTAGCCTTTCTCAGACCGGATTTGCCCGGTGAAATTCAGTACGACAAAGACGCCTCTAAGGCTTCGACAGCGTTCATCAGCTCCGTGGAACTCCGAACTGAACTCATTAGATTATCGAACTGCTTGTTTGGATTCATTCGACACATTGCCCGCGAAACGCGATATGGCGTCCGAAAAGTCGGTGAAGTTCACAGTACGAATATTGATTCCAGTCAATTAATTCGAGAAGATCCTCGGGGAAACCCTTCACTTTCTGTAATTCTCACGGAAAGCGAAAAGGATTTCATGTGCAGGAAGCCCCCATCATCTCGACCAGCGCTTATTGTGGCCAAGTGTCAGAAACTCGTCGAGGAGGCGCGCAAAAGAAACGAGATTTCCGAACGCGGCGCTTTTGATTTGTACAACGATCTCAACGAGTGCTTAATCGCTTGCAATAATCTCGAACGAATCAGTGAGACCAAAATGCCGTGGATATACTTGCATCTATTGAACTTTGCTTTGTTTGCGTTCGTATATTCTGCACCGTTTATTTTCACTGCAGGTTTTGGATGGTTATCACCGGCGCCGGCTATGCTGATCGCGATTGCTTTTTACGGCACAGCAGAAATAGCGCATAATATGGAGAATCCCTTCGATTACGATACCGACGGTCACGATATTGAAGCTGCAGGATTTGCGCATTATAAAGAATCGAGATTATTCCGTGAAGTTATGTTTGATTCCGCACTACCTACTGCGATATCAAATAATTTGGGTTCAGGTAAACATTTGAGCAAACTCTCACCCCATTCGGCAACCGATGTGCTCGTTGACGCCGGCGTCGGCAAAACTGTGAGTCCATCCGTTGCTCTTTCTGCCACGAATGATGTAAATAGTGGTGATGTTGAATCAGGTCATATCACGATAAAATCGCCCAAGAACAGTTCTGCTCTCACGAATGCACAGGTCATGGGTGGAAAAACTGAAGCCGAAAATCGTTCTCACGCTCGCATATTCCGAGACATTTTTAAGTTTCGTAACACCGTGTTGTCCGAACTCATTCCGCAGTGCGTCATCGTTGGATTGCTCGCGTGCCTTGCCCAAGCAGCGAAGATATGGAAATGCGGTGAAGAGGTCCTCGAACCGAGCGAGTGTCAGGTAACATTTTCGAAAGATGCACATACAGCCGTCGCTTCCATATTGGCATTCGTCATCGTATATAGATTTCGATACGCTTATGAGAGATACTACGAAGCTAAAGTATCGCTCGAAAAGCTCAGATGTGCTTTGAGAAATTTAAATATGGGTACGAATGCGTTCGTGAATCCACAACTGTTGTTCATCAGTAACGGTACGAACACGACGACACCGTCAGATTCAGCAGCACACAGTACAACAATTCGCGTATCTCCTAGAGCACACGTTCTGAGGTTAACAACACTATTTTTTGCCGTGGCACGAATATATCTTCGTGAATCTACTTTAGGAGTTGGACCGAATGGCGAGACAATTCATTGTGACGATGCGAATGTCCTCCTTGCTGACCGTTATTCTGATGCGAGCCCAAAACTCGGTCGTTTATTGGATAAAAAAATATTCGAGTCCGAGAAACAGGACGATAAAATCCATGATGCTTTTCTCAAAATTGAGGACTCAATAGGACGATTGAATTTCATAGCGACTAAGTTGCACGCGTTCGTTGAAAACCTCAGAATTAAGAGATTTGTGTGTGACCGTGGCGCCACGGACCTCCACAGAGAGATCTGCCAAGCCTTATCTGCAGTCCTCAACTGTCATCGCGCAGCACACACGCCAACGCCGCGAGTTTTGGTCCACGCGGTAAACGTGATTGTGTTTTTCTTCGTTTTTTCGAGTCCTCTCCTTTTCACGGTGAGTTTTAAGTACATTGCGTTTTGGCCTGCTATTTTGGTCTCACTGTGTTTCTACGGAGTTTTGGAAGTCAGCGATAGGTTGGAAAAACCTTTCGGCTGGATAAAACCAAACCACGATTTATCCATTTTCGGACACAATCTCTGGAACGAATGCGAAGCGTTACATGACGTCGTTGACGATTCTGGTGAGCAAGTTCAGGATTATCAAGCGATTATGCGAGTGAAACAATCTGTATCGCCAAATTTGACGCGTTCAAAGACGACGGTGGCTGACTTGTGCAAAAGACCTACAGAGAAGAAAACTCTTGTCGTTGCGGAGACATGCGAGTCTGCCACGGCGACATCCTCGACGCTTCGCGCGGCAAAGGAATCGGAAAGGGGTCGATTTTACTTCATTACACAGATTTTCGTAATGCGAGGCACCATATACGTGAGCTGCATACCGCAACTTCTTTCAGTGGTGTTTGTCGCCTACTTTGCCACGATCCTAAAAGAATTATCCTGTGGGAAGCTTTCAGATGCAAGCTATTGCTTTGTATCGTTCGATGGAACCGCACACCGACTTGTTGGAGTTGTAATAGGCTTTGCCTTATCGCATATTGCACATGTCGGCTATCGTAAATGGTACGAAGTGCTCGTCGCTTTGGATGACATGTACGATTCCGCACGGTCAATAAACGTCATCTCCGCAACCTGTTTGGGACACAATAACGGTAACACCTCTGCCAAGAAAAGGTCAGGAAAACAACGCGGAATCTTTGTTCGTAAATCGGCAAAGGAGGAAGAAGTGCTCAAGCAAGAAGCGCTGAGCTTCTTCTTCAGCGTGGACAGCGTGAATAAAGGGGAAGTCAATCCTAACGTCTTGAGAGAACGCGTTCGACATTTGCTCGATCTCGCACTCGTCTTCGCACGAAGAAGTGTGCGCGATCACCGCCTTGGCGTTCCATTCTATTCTCAAACTATCGGTACTGATATCGAAAATACGAGAAAATCGGGTAATTCTGGGCCCAATCTGGATTCGTCGTTTACTCTGAAACCACTCGATCCATACGATATTGCCGATGCGAGCGTCGGAGTACCATCTGTTGCGGAAGTTTTCACTCAAATACAACATGATACAAAACTTGAAAATGCTATGTTAGCGACATCGCACGAAAGTCGAGCTTCGGTGTGCATTGCCGAGCTGCAACGGACGGTGGAATTTGCTCGTAAAAATGCTCTGATGAGTGACGAAGCCGCTTTCGATTGTTACAATCACTGCGAGAACTTTCTTCAGTCTCAGACGACCATACTTCGTGTCGTTGAAACACCAACACCTTCGGTGTATCGACACATCGCGCTCACTTCGCTCTTCTTCTACGCATTTTCTGCACCATTCTCGTTCGCCAGCTTTTTTGGATGGCTCTCGCCAGTACCGAGCGCAGTATTGGTGTTGGGATTTTACGGTGCTGCTGCCATAGGAGAAGAACTGATCGATCCCTTAGCGTGGTCCACGCATGCACACGATGGGAGCAGAGCAAGTGAACGTATCTTCCGAGAAAACCACGTCATCTATTCGACTTAAATATAAATTTATGCACGAAACTGCTGTTATTTATTCATATTTACACATAAGACAACTGTATACGAAGGAATTACATTTACGATTATTTATGAACTGTTCTCTTCTTTACGCTGACAACTTTCGTCTCTTCTTTGCTTTTCTACGCGCGAGTACCCGTCTGCCACCAACCGTCTTCTTCCTCGCTAAAAATCCGTGTCTTCGTTTCCTCACTAAGTTTGACGGCTGATACGTCAGGTGCGTTTTGCACCACATTCCGTTGTAATTCTCTTCTTCCTCGTTGTCCTCTCTACTCGTCGTCGTTGAAGACGGAGGAAACGCAATTTCCAGTCTCCTCAACGCGTCTTCGATTGCATCAACGTTTTTGTCGTTCACGACCGCGCGGCTATTATTGTTGTTCTCGATGGCATGCGGCGCCCCGGCGACGACGAACGGCATCGGTATCCTCCCCTTTTGCTCTTTGTTCGCGTGCCTCGTCGTCGGCGCACTTTGATTCGCGCGATGGTGAAAAAAGACCATTTCTCTCGCGCTTGCGATGTCCACGACCGCGCGAAACGCCTCTTCCTTTTTCGTCTTCCCCGTCTTTCGTTTCGTTGTCTCGCTTCCCTCTTTCGCGCCTACTCCTATTCGGACAAATCCAATTCGACTCGACGAACACGAAGAAGAAGAAGAAGAAGAAGGAGGCGGAGCGAACGTGACCATCCCTCGGCTTCGAATGCACAAAGCCACCGCTCGATGCATCGCGACAACCGCGGCGCGTGTCGACATCGGTGGTGGCGTCATGCGTGCGTGCGCGTGGACGTTCTGGGGAAAAAAGTATTTAGAGGGGCTTTTTTGTTGATGAAGATGCTTTGATGGAGGGCTATACAAACAAGAGTTACACGTCGCTACAATAAATAAAAAGAGACTACTTTACAACGACAACACGCGTTTACTTCCGAGCGCCGTCGCCGTCGTCTTCGGAGTCTCGGATGACTTTTGTCCCCGGTGGAAGCTCGACGTCAGGAACGCTGATCTTTGCTTTGCTTTCGGCTCCAGATTTCGGCGAGTCGATACTTTCGTCGCTCCCCGTGGAAAATCGAGACATTTGCGCTTCCAGCGCAGCCATCTCCTTCAAAACCTTCTCTGCCGCTTCTTTCTTCGCGTTTTCGATGGATCTCGTGTCTTTCTCTTCAATCGCAGTAGTCGACAGTTTCGGTGGTTCCTCTTTCTTTTCTACTACTTCCTTCTTTTCTTCTCGTTTGTTTTGCATCGTTGGCATCTCCATTTTCGGCATTTCAATCTTAGGCATCGCAGGCGTCTCCACTTCCGGGATATCAGACTTAGTTTCATCAGAAACATACGAAGTTTGACTCAAATCAAGCTTTCGTAACTCTCGTGCGGCTCGCTTAGCTGATTTTGAGAGAACCGGAGAGAGCTTTTTGAACATCGGTGCCATGGTGATAACAGTTTCGTTGGCAATGTTGGTGGTTTTCTTCAACATTCTCTTCAAGGATTCTTCAAACTGCTCTTTATCGGAGAAAGTTTCGTCCAAAGTCTTCGACGTGATGCTGGCGACTTCTTTCACTTGAAACTTGGCGTCGAAGATAACTTCGTTCGCGTCTTTGTTCGCGATGCCTTTGATTGAGTCCAGAGTTTCCTTCACCAGATATGTAAACGCTTGGAATCGCTGCTTGGAGCTGATTCTCTTTGTATCATCTGCGTTCTCTTTGTTATTCAAGTTGGAAATGTTCGCGTTCGCTTCCGCTTCTGCTTTGAGACGTTCAAAGACTCTTCTGACATCCTCACTATCTTGGTCGACCACTCTTGGCGTCGACGGTGATGGGATAGAGGCAACTGTTTTCAGCGTCGAGACGACTTCAGATACAACCGGTTGCGCCACCGATCGAATGACCCGTTCCGCCTTGAGTGGGGGCGGTGGCTTCGCCGCCTCCGGAGTTGCATTACTACTGCTAATATCAATACCATCACCTTTCCACACCCTCCACGCATTCTGCATCAAAACAGTCGCACCAGCCGTGATGGCAACCACCATTAGTGTCGGCAACCCTTGCGCGCCCGAACCACCCGAAGAAACAAACGCCGCGGTCCCCGCGCCCGCCCACACTGCAACCGTCGCGAGAAACATCGCCACTCTGGACATCACAAACGCAACCGCTGCACCAACTGCAGACACACCGGTACTAACTGTGCCAGTAATCAACGCCCCAGCTCCAGAAAGCATCTCAATCAACCCTTGTATTACGCCTTGCGGCGCCCGTATCTTATTCAATAAAATCCACGCGCACTCTGCCGTATCCAACGCACCGTCCATTACCAACAGAAAACTTTTAATTACATTTGTACTCACGATTTCGCACCCTTTCTGCACCGGCGCCAAGTGCGGAAACGCGATCGACAAGTCGCTGTTGGCGATTAACGACACGAACACCATCGCCGACGCGAGGGTGAATATCGACCTGTATGGCTTTGGTATGTTCTGAATTTTGTTGCTAATTTTCCCTGTCGATGAGGAGGCTTTGGTAATCGTCGCATCTCTCGCCGAGGACGATGCTTTCGCGATTAAACACGTTCGTCTGCCGCATGCATACGCTCCCACTGCGACTGCTCCCGCGCTCGAGCGCATCATCGCCGCATTCTTTTGTCCTTCGTTTGACGAGACTTTGACGATGCATTTCGATCTTTTTTCCCCAGCGATACAAAAAGTAGTCGCGCTGTTTTTGAGTGCGTTCGCGCGTCTTCTGCTCGAGCGAGACGGCGCCGACGCCGGCACCCGTCGGTGACCACCGCCACTCGACGAAAAGGACGACCCGCGGGCCGCGAAGACGTCGCGCGTCGCGCGATGCATGTATCGCGCAGTCGTCAAAGCCATGTCACCGCGCGATGGTCGATGGTTCAAATTTAAACGTTCACTACGACGCGTCTTTGAGTCTCTTTTTGTCTGTGCCGTCAAAAAAGGGCGGCGATGCGACTCTCGCAACTCTGCTCGTGGGAACGCGCGCTCGCGGTGGACTCAGAAGCGGCGGTTCTGCGCGCACCAACTTTTGCACGAAAGAAAGACCGACTACACACCGCGCTTTAGGGGGTTCAATGGAGCGGAATTGGATGTCGTTAGTGTAAACGAGAGAAAAAAATCTCTTCTGTCTTTCAAATGTCAAATCACATTTTACCCTAAACGCTGTATTACAAAACGACTAAAACTTTTGAAGTTATTTCGGCGCGGGCGAGCGAGACCGCAAGGAACGACGAAGAACGGGAGGAGCATCGACGCGTTTTTTTGTCGCCGTGGACGATGGTTTCGTCGTCGTCGTCGTCGTCGTTGCCACCGGTGGTGGTGATGGTGGTGGTGTCTTTTTGGCCGGAAACACGTTCTTCTTTGCCGTATTCGTATTCGTCTTCGTGTTCTTCGTCGGCGCTTTCGGCGGTCGTCCCCGTTTCTTTTTTGGCGGCGCTTCCGCTGCATCGCGCGGAGGTGAAGATTTTGATGTAGACGGAGGGCGACCGCGTTTTCTCTTTACCGCGGTTTCTCTTTCGACGACCTCTGGCGTTCGCGATCGAGTGCTTCGACGAGTTGGAGCAGGCGCGGGCGGATTCTCAGTCGGAGGCGCCGGCGACGGGTTTTTGCTCTTCTTTTGAGGAGATGATTTCGTCGTTGGTTTCTCTTTCTCCTTCTCTTCCACAGCGCCTCCTCCTTTTTTACCGTCGTCTTGTTTCTTCCTCTTCTCATCAGGCGCTGTTTCCGCCCCCCAAACTCGCGATTTCCTCCTCATGTTTGTCGCCGTCGTCGTCGTCGTCATCGATTTCGGTTCTGGAGGCGTCGCGACGCGTTCTTCCTCTTCATTTTCTTCTTCCTCTTCATTTTCTTCTTCTTCTTCGTCATTTTCTTCTTCTTCGTCATTTTCTTCTTCTTCCTCGTCTTCATCCATATCAAGCAACAACTCGGTTTCATCTCTCAAACCACCCATTCTCGTCAGCGCCGTATCGATTAAGAATGTGCTCTGATACATTCTCTGCGCGCGGTTTTGGTGTCGAATTGCATAAGCTTTCAATCCAGCGCACAAATCGATAATTCCCGGTAGTTTTGACATCGCATCCAAAGACTTTGCCGTTAACACGCACTTTAGAATCTTGTTCGCCACGCCGCTCGTTTTCGAGTTTGTGTTCCAATCGCGAATATACTTGAGCAATCGCACCGTTTCCTCGGTATCGAGTTCTTTGAAAACGCCTTTGGCGATTTGCATCCCTTTTTCGCCGCGTTCCATGGTCATTTGTGAGGCGACGCGTAAAAACGCGCGCGGTCGTTCCAATTTTAACGCCAACTTCAAAGCTTCGCTCCCGTTTCCAATCGCCTCCGCGTCTTGCAATTGTTGATCTTTTTCAATGCCGAGTTGCATTTTATCTTCGCGATGTTTCGACGCGAGCAACGTGTCATCTTCCCAAAGTTTTAAAGACCCATCGGCACCACCGGTGGCGATATACGCGCCGTCGCCACCTCGAGCCATCGCCCACGCTTTATCTTCGTGCGCTTCAAACTCTTTCACGGCTAACCCGTTTTTATTGTTCCAAACGAGGAGTTTCCCATCGCCGCCGACGGAGGCGAGCTGTTGTCCGGAAGATAAAAATTTCACCGCTAACACGGCGCCTGAATGTGATTCGAACGATTTCAAGCACGGCAAATCGCTACCAGTCGTGTTGGAACAATCCCATAAGCGAATAATTTTATCGCCACCGGCGGTCGCGACAGATTTATCTGCATCGGAAAATGCAACCGCCCAAACGCCTCTTTTATGTCCCCGACAGACGCCCGCGCAGAGCAAATCCGGCATCTTCCACAGCTTTGCCGTGCGGTCTGCAGAAGCTGACGCGACTAACAAATGGTTCGGTGACACAGCAACGCCATTTATAGGTTTATCGTGCGCCACAGTCGCTGCAATTGCCGGCATACGAATGACCTGATTTTCCCCGTTGTTTTCATCTTCCGTGTTGTTCTTGTTGGCTTTTGCGTGCGATTCTAAAGCCGCGCTCACATCCCATATTCGCAACGCGCGGTCTTGTCCTCCAGAAACTATAAACGGAGCATTCTTTCTCGGTGCAAACGCAACTGAAGTTACCGCACTCACGTGTCCTTTACCGAACGCTATGCATTCTTTCCTTCCGACGTTCCATAAGCGAACCATATGGTCCTTCGATCCAGTCGCTGCTAAACTCACCGCTACTTCTTCTTCTTTATCATTCACAATTTTACTCGGCGCACAATCTACGGATAAGATAGCTTCCAAATGTCCAGCCAACGCAGCAGTGCACGTAAAACCGGCGTCTCTATCTTTATGCGCTTGGAAAATACGAAGCAAAGGCGACGACGACGTCGCCACGCACAATAACTCCGGGGGTGGTAACGTTTCCCTATTTGCGTTTGCGTCGTTCAACGGTTTCCGTTTTTTAATATTTTCATCGTCATCGTCATCATTGCCTTTATTCTTATCATCTTCTGGATCGTTGTAATCTCTAATCATTGCAGTTTCGTCTTCATACACGGTTTTCTCCAACGAACTTCTCGCAAACGCCAAGCCTACGATTTCGTCGCAATCGCCAATCAATTCTCGTGCAATCGTGAGCCTACTATTCTTCTTCTTCATCTTCTTCGTATCCTGTCCACTATCATTACTATTAATGCTACTAGTTGTTTCAAAGAACAGCGCTCTCGCATCTCCAGTCACAGCCATCAGCATCTCCCCATCCTCGGCTAAACGACACTCCACAAACGTCCCGCTCGCGGCTTGGAAATCCGTGTTTGACTTTGCGTTACTCTCCACCCCTCCAGTCAATGTTTTCGATTCCAAAAAAGCCTTACCGGCACCTTCCTTCCACAATTTCACCTTTCCTCCATTCCCTACCGTAACAAACCTCACTTTTCCGTCCTCTTCCCGATCTTCCCCGGAATTGCCGTACAACGCGCTCTTCCTCGGCAACACCCTCGCCGCTTCCACCGCCTCCCCGACATTCGTCGTCGATAGCACCTTCCCGTCTAAACTAAAAACACGGACGACTCCGTCTCTCCCTGCAGTCAAAATCTTCTTCCCACACGTAGAAATCCCAATCGCGGTCACTGCACTCACGTGCGCGTCCTTCTGCATCGGCGCATCCGCTTTGTTCCCTCGTAAATCCCAAAATCCAACTTCCCCGCAATCCGAGCCAGAATACAGCTTCAAAACCCCTCTCGTTTCGTGAAATTGCACCGACGTGACCATTGCCGCGTGTCCTTTAAATATGTGCGTCGCGTATCCTCTTTGGATGTCCCAAACCCGAATGGTTCGATCGGCGCTCGCCGTCGCCAAAAACTGCCCGGTTGGGTCCACACTCATCGCCAACACCGGCATCTTGTGCGGTTTCCATTTTCGTCCGATAAATCTCCCCGTGTCCACGTCGAGTTCTCTCAGCGCGAGCGACCTCGACGCCGCGAACACTTTCTTCCCGTCGGCGCTAAAACACAGCGCCGTGATTGGTTCCGTATCTCCATCCGTTCTCGATCGCACGCCGCCAGTGGTCGCGTCCACCAGCGTCACCTCGTCCCCGTTCGCGCACGCCAAAAAAACCACGCCGCCTTTACGACGATGATTCTGTTGGTGTTGGATGGCGATTGGCCCGCCTCTGTAGAACGTCTCCAAAGTGTTCTTCGTCGCGTACGACCGACGAGGGACGTGCTGGTCTTTCGCCATCTCTCTTCTGATGACTACTCTCTTTTTGTTTGGGCCACCACCCTCCTGGCCCTTCTTCTCCGTCCGTCCGTCCGTCCGTCGTCGTCGTCGTCGTCTCCTCCCAACACACAAAGAGAGAGTCTTCTCTCTCTCTCTCTCTCTCTCTCCTTGGTGTTAAAAAAAGCACGCAAAAAGTCGTTCGTTATACTAAAAGTAGTAGACAAAGATTCCCCCAAAACGAAGAATGAAGAAAAATAGGGTTTCAAAAAAGACAAAGAAGAAAAAACACGCACCTTATATACATTTAGGGTTTTAATTTTTGTTTTTTTTTTTCCCTCTTTTTTCTCTTCTTCTTCTTCTTCTTCTTCTTCTTCTTCAGTAGTATTTCTGTGTGTCGTATGTAAAAAAGAGAGGTGTTTTTAGTAGTAGGTGTCTCGAGCGTATCAATCACCGAAGACGCAGTTGCGAAGATCGGGGGTTGATAAAGAAGGAGAAACGGGTGGATCAATCTGCGTGGAAAGCGTATAAACAATTCTGGGAAGTTGTCCAAGAGGGATCCAGAAGGTACGCAACGTGACGACGACTCTTTTTTTTAAAAATAAGCGGAGTATAACACTTGTGCGATGATGATGCCAACGACGAAGAAGACATCGACGTCGCAAAGACGACGCGTCTTTTTTCTCTCGCCTCTGCGTCTCTTCGCGGGGTTCTTCTCGATTTTCTTCGCGTTTTTGACCACCATCCCGTTGCGTTTCGTTCGTTCGAGGAGCGACGACGGTTGGGTAGGTGGTGGAGGACGAGTCGTCGGGTTCGTCCGACGCGACGGCGCGCTGTTCCGAAACGCCGACACGGGCGAGCGGTTCGTCGCGCTCGGCGCGAACGCGTTCGCGCTCTTGTACGAGGAGAACGGACGCGAAAGCGGGCAAGAGATGGTGGAACGCGTGCTCGACGGCGCGAAAACGAGCGGGGCGAACGTGTTGCGCGTGTGGGCGTTTCTCGACGGCGATCGGGAGGAGTTCGATGGGAGAGCGTTGCAAAGGAACGTTGGAGAGTTTTCCGAACACAATTTTAAAGGGTTGGATAGGCTGTTAGAAAAATGCGAGAAGAGAGGGATTCGATTGTTATTGACACTGACGAACTTTTGGGAGGATTACGGAGGGGTGGAACAGTACTGCAACTGGTTCGGGGTGAAGGATAAAAGCGAGTTCTTCCGAGATCGGAGGATTAAGGAGGCGTATAAGAGGTACGCGCGCTTCGTCGCGGAGAGATACAAGGACAACGAAAGCGTATTTGCGTTTCAGCTGATCAACGAGCCGAGGATAGAATTGGGAGGAGAGAATGCGATGGGAGTGAGAGACTCAATCATGAAAGAGTGGTGTCGAGAGATGATTCAGGCTTTTAGGGAGGTGAACTCGAATCACATGTTGTCGCTCGGCTCGGAGGGGTTTTATTCTTCTTCTTCTTCTTCTTCTTCTTCGAATGGCTTCGACGGCGAGGCGAGCTCGGCGAATGTCAACCCGTTTTCGGATGCCGGAACATGGGGCGTGGATTTTATCGAGGATTCAAAAGGATTTGATTTTCTGACCGTGCACTTATGGGTGGACGAATGGTTGGACGAGAAGAGCGAAGAGGACAAGTTGCGGTTTTCAGACGAGTGGATACGGCAACATGTGAGAGACGCCGAAGCGTTAGGCTTGCCTATTCTTTTCGAGGAATTTGGAAAGAAGAAACCAATGAGCGTTCGAGCATCATTCTACGAGCGCGTGTACGAGTTAGCAATAGAGGCAACGGTTGCACTGGTAAAGAGAGAAGAAGGGATGTTTGAGCAGAAAATTTCGTTATCGCCCAGCGCGGGTGGTATTTTATTTTGGCATCTTGGCTCGCTCTTGAAAAAACAGTACGACGAAGACGGGTATTGCGTGTTCGTGGAAGACAAAGAACACGAGCCTATATTAAATATCGTGAAGGTTTATCACGATAAAATCGAATCGATACTGAAATCCGCGACGATATCGAACGTTTTGGTTCCTCCGCCGCTTGTTCCGCCGTTCTTACCGGAAGCGCCGTCTTCCTTTGCGCCTCCTTTTGTAAAGAAAAAACGAGAGTGCAACGAGATTGAAAAGAATACTCGGTATGATATCGCACCATTCATGAGATACAACGACGTAGATAATCCCGAAGATTGCTGTCGGTTGTGCCAAGACAGCGCGCACGACGGCCAAAGTTCGCCAGATAAGAAAGTGTGCGAGACGTTTGTGCACGACGCTGTGAGAACGAGTTGTTATGTCGGGGAAGTCAAAGATCTAACAAACCCGAAAAAGACCATCGGTCAATCGCCTGGAAGTAACAACAATCCTGGATGGACGTCTGGGTTCTCTTCGCACTATCGATTCATCGACGACAGGAATATAATCTCTTCTCCTCTTTCTCCGCCTCCTCCACCGCCAAGGAAACTGCCCGAACTCGTCGCCATCTCCAGTCGATCGACCGAACACGTCATCACCGCCGTCATGGAATTTTCTGAGAAAGTATATAACTTCTCCTATTTCCTCGGAGCCGTGTATATCGACGCCGAAAAGGCGTTCGTACAATCCGTCACGAGCGACTCGCGCGTATTCTTTGCCACCGTCAAGCGCGTTCGAACCGTCGGTGTCAACGCGCCTTTTGGTCCAATCCAAAGACGCTTATCGTTCGCGTACAGAGGGTTCCCGAGCGTGTTATTTTACGCCTGACTGCTACATTGTACCGAGACGAGTACTGCCGTTACTCCTTATTACTACCATTACTACTAAGTGAAGATGTTTGTGAATCCGATACGAAAATAAAACCAGAGATATACACACAAAAGTGACAAAAACACCCCCTTTTTTTTCTCTTCACTTTTCCATCCCCCAAATATCCACGAAACACCTATGAAGGACGCGCCGACGCGCGTCGCCGCGAACAACGGTTCCAAGTACCCCAAACACCAGCGCGCCTCCAAGAACTTAAACAGCGAAGGGAAGAAATCCGCCAAGAAGTTGCTCTCCGCCCGCGACAAAGCCATCCCGGAAAAGAAGCAGAAAACGAAAGAGCTCCTCTCTGGGAAGAAAAAGAGGAAGAAAAAGCTCGCCAAGAAGAGCGGCCACCTAGAGTTGGAAGGAAGAAGGACGACAGGTGCGCCATCGCCGCACTCGAAAGGGAAGAGGAAAGAGATCTAAAAGCGCCGCGGGAAGACAAAGAGAGGAAGAAAAAGCTCGCCAACAGAAGAGCGGCAAAGAGTAAAGTTGGAAGAAAGGGAAGAGAAAAAAGAGATCTAAAAGCGGTACGACAAAAGAAAAGACACACACACACACAGATACACACACAGAGAGAGAAATCGATATCATGGCGGCCGAAGAACACCGCGATTCGATCGCGACGTTCGTCGAAATCGCGGTGCTCGTCAGCCTCGGCGCGATGATTGCGCGCGCGTTACCTCCACCGCTGGAACTCGATCCCAAAAAGACGCGAAAGGAGACGACGAAAGTGCTCGAAAAGGCGAGGAGAAAGAAGAAGAGTTATGTTTTGGAAGAAGAGAGAGGAAAAAAGCGCGATAATGTCGACTAATTAATAACAGAACAGTCTGTCGTCGTCGTCATCGTCGTCTCTCGTCGTCGTCGTGCCTTCAAAGTCGTCGGTCGAGAAGGCGATTATTGTCGAGAGCACCGCTACGCGCGCGCGCTCGAACGTTTCCTTCTCCTCCTCGAAGACTCTTCTTCTTCTTTAACTGAACCCTTTTTGGGAGACCGGGTAAAAACATATCTAATGCATAATATAAGATCCAATTTTGTCTCGTGTATTTTTTGCACTTTTCTAAAATACTCCGAACACCTGT
>MDSZ01238121.1_pt1 | contig 19272 bp, 30 predicted proteins | sample 811201 | NCBI WGS metagenome assembly MDSZ01 (sample SAMN05326647, study PRJNA326480) | marine metagenome | isolation source: seawater | place: Indian Ocean: North | collected 2010 | reverse complement strand
ATGGCATTAGGTTGGCTTGTTAGTGGAGACCCTATGATTGGATTAAAGGTAGGTGCACTTGAATTAATTACAAAGATGGTGTTGTATTATTTTCACGAAAGAGCTTGGTATACGTATAGACCAAATAGAAAAAAGTTATTAAAAAACAAATAATAAATTAAAGTAAATATGAATAACGACTTATCTCCAGTAAATGGTTTTGATTCCCTTAAATTAAGTCCAGAATCATTAAAAAAATATGGTATAAAAGATGATGATTTAAATGATGGTTCCGTAGATATACCAGCAGCTACTTTGGGTAAAGGTTTTGTCTATGACTTTTTATATACAGGGTTTCCGTTGACTGACCACACTATAGATAAAAAAATATTTGCTCCACATTTAAATAGAATGGCCACTATAGGTGAAATTATCTACCAACTAAAAAATGATTTAGATATGCAATTATTAATTAGTTATGAATCGATACAAAATAATATATTCACCATAGGTAGTGAGGACTTACATATTTTTGCTAGATTAAACCACTATAAATCATTACTAAACAAACCAAATTCTGTTATGGTAGATGTTGGTGCTCACATAGGGTATTATACTTTATTTTTTAAAGATTTTTTAAAGTCTAAAAAAACATATTGTTTTGAGATGAATGAGTATGCATCTAACGCTATTAAAAATCTACATAAAGACGACGACTCAATTATAGTAGAAAATATGGCAGTATCGGACAACGATGAAATAGTTAAATACTATAAAGGGAGTTCATCCCAAATGTATTCTATGGTTAAAAACAGAAATGAGGGAAGTAAAACCGTTAAAAACTGTAAATCTATAAAATTAGACAATTACTTTAATGATGAAAAAATAGACCTCATCAAGATAGACGTTGAGGGAGTAGAAATTAAAGTTCTTAAAGGTATGAAAAGAATATCAAAAAACGTTAGATTTTTATTCTTAGAAACACATAACGATGAGGATTGGCCCGAGTTAAGAGATTTATTGGAAAAATATAACATGGATTGTATAGATATTCACACAGGTAAACCAATCAATTCTAGAAAAGATAAAAAAACACATCATTGTTTTTGTAAAAATAATAGCCACCCTGGAAATAATTTTAAACTGAATATATTTTTAGAAAGAGAAAATGTTGATATGATTCATTTTGATGAAGATACTAAAAAGTATGAGTACGCTATTAAAAATATGAAAGTTACTACTTTAGATGATATTATCAGAAGTAAAGGTTACGAAAGAATATAGATTGTACACATTTGTCATATAAAAAGTATTTATATAATAAAAACAGTTATGGCAAAACTCAGACTAACAGAAACCCAATTAATCAGTATAATAGAAAAAGCTATTAAAGACAAAAAACCAACTTTAAAAGAAGATGGGCATATGGATATTCCTTCAGCTATTAGAAAATGTAAATTAATATTAGACGACGCGGAAGATATATTAGAAAAACTATCTGAATTACAAGAGGTTGGTGGTGAATTACCTAGTTGGTGGATGGATAAAGTTACATTAGCAGCAGATTATCTTAATAAAGCTGATGATTATATAAACACTAGTGGTAAACTATAAAAAAACAAAATTATGATTATATCAGAACAAGAAAAAAACAGAATTAAAAAATTACATGAAGCTACCACATCAAGTTCTAGTGGTTCATACGAACAACCAATTTTTGGACAACATGAAGTTGAGGAAATTTTTAATTTTATGGAACCAGAAGTTGTTGGTGGAGATAATTTAGTTGATGATGACGAGATTGTTGTTATAGATACAACAGATGAGTCTGGTATGATGGACTTTTTAGACGGACTACTAGATTTAACAGAAGAAGAGGAGGAAGAAAGAATGAGAAAACTACACCAAGAAAATTCTATAGTTAAAGAAAATTTAAACAAAAAATGTTAAATAAAAACCTAAAAGAAGAAATTTTTAGAACTAGAGAAATAATGGGCATTATTTCGGAACAGAAACAGCAAGACTGGAGTATGTGGGATAAACTATTATATCTTTTTAATGCAGGGGATATGGCAGCTTTCGAAGAACAAATGAAAAAAATAGACAAAGAAGCTGAAGAAAAAAGAAAGGAATATGAAGTTTTAAAAGATAAAGATGGTGAAGTTGTTTTAAAACCAGGAATCACGGGTGCTGACAATGTTAATTTCTTAAAAGGTCATTGTATGAGATATTGTGAAATGGGTAAAACAGTATATGATGAATTTTTAACTAGACGTTTTGACGATTTTGGAATTAAAGAGGTTAATTTACTTATGGCACTTATAGAAGGTTTAGAAATGTGTGAGTTTGATGACATGCATAAAGGAGCTTTAGGACCTGAATGTACTAAAACAAAAAAAGATTTAGAATATATGTTAGGTATGTTAGGATATAAAAGAAAATAATCCCCTAATCACCCACCTCCACATCAAAAGCTTTACCAGTAGTATCACCAAAACCATCACCAATTAAGGGTTCACCATTATAAGTTAATTCACTTATAATTTCGTAAATATTTTCAGGAGTCTCTATTTGTAGGACTTTAAGTTTTAATTTTTTAATATCAAAATCTTCGTCATCAGAGATTTCAAAATCACAACTATCCATGGTACCTTTTTCCCAAGTAACAAAACTAACCATAACACCATCCTCAAACTCAGGCCAACTGTGTTCACTACTTAACTCAACTGTGGCATCACTAGTCTCAAACTCAAATTCATCATCATTCACAGTAACATAAATTTTACATCCTAAATTACCGCCCATAAAATGACCTAAATCATCACAATCATACCACGAACCTCTATCTTCTAATACCTCTTCTAGGTCATTAGTTAAAACACCGTCTCTATCTACATCGTATTTTTTACAATATTCGTCTATTTTTGATATTTCTTCTTCAGAAAATTTACTACGGGTAATTTCATGTCCAGTACCACCTATTGTTATTTCTATTTTTTTCATAATTTTTAATAGTTTTCATAAGTACATAAATCATCATTACATAAATTACTACCTGTAAAATATAATTGATTTACATTATGACCATTATAATTTGGGTCAAAATTTGAAGCGTTCCAGTCACAACACATCTGCTCAACTACACTAACATCAGGTTTTAATCTTGATTCTACACAACATTCTGGTTCCTCAACGAATTCTTCTTTTTCACAACTAGTAAATAATAACGGTAAGACCATCATTAATATATAAATTATTTTTTTCATGAAAATTTACGTTTTTTATCCCAGTCTTCTTTAGTTAATTTAACACCATAAAGATAATAATCTTTTACCTTTTGTTCTTTGTTAACTAAAGCTGGACCTTTATTGTTATGTAATTTAATTGAACCTCCACAGTTTTCTGCGTGACTATATGTTATAGAGCCGTCCTTCTCTTCTCGAATATATTCTGCCATTATTAATTTTTTTATTAGTTAGAATTTTTTTATAAAATTAATAAATTTTTGAAACTATATCCACTTATTCTTTTTAAAATATGTCCACATACCAACTATCGTAAGAATAGTTAAACCTAAGAATAACCAAAATCCGTGGTCCTCAGTAATTAAAGGTACATCATCAAAATTCATACCCCAAACACCGGTGTAAAAAGAAAGTGGGAGGAATATTGTGGACCAGATTGTTAAAAGATTTAATCTTTTGTTCATAAGGTCATTTTGTTGTTTATCTAACATAGTTTCTAGAATCATATGTAATTCTAGTAAATCTTGATTGTCTTTTTTTGTGTCAATCAAATGTTTTTTTAGTCTATAAAACTCTTTTACATCGATTTCTTTGCCTTCGAATATATCTTCTTCGAATTTTTCGATTTTTTCTTGTAATTTTGCCATATTTCTAATGTCCATAATAATGATTCGATAAAATATAGTATCCCTACTAACATCATACCGTAATGTGTCCATTCTCCTTTGTGACCATAAGTAAAATCTTGGTATATAGAAGGAATCGCGGACACCATGATTGATACACTAAATAAAAACCTCACCCAACCCTTTTTCAAAAAAGGAGTTTTAACAGGTTTACGTTTGTATCTTCTATAATTTCTATTTCTGGTTTTATTGTTTTGTGGTTTTCCCTTTCTTTGGTTTGCCATCTTTTAATATTTTTTTTAATTTATCTATCAGCACTAACACATCATCCGCATCCATAGCAGCTGTACAACAAATACTAACATTTTCTTCTATTTTCTCTAGTATTTTCAGTGCTTCTTTCATCTTATAATAAAATATAGTAAAAATGGTATAAAAATATACTAAAAATGCCAAACTTGCCGGAACCGGAATCGACTTCGTCGGTTTTCTCCCCTCCCCCCTCTTTTTTTGGTCATATAAAAGTATTTATAAAAAAAGATATTATACTATGAGTAAATTTAACTTATCAGAATCAGAAAAAAATAGAATTCTTGGTCTACACAAGACGAAAAAGGAAAATGTAATCCTACAAGAACAAATTAACTATAGAGGTAAAGGTTATACTTTTCCCATAGTCCCTGCTTGGGCAATGGAAAACCCATGTTTTAGTGTTTTAAAAAGTCCTGACGGTGGTTTTAACATTTATTGTAGACGAGAACCTCATATGGGTGAACCTATAGATGGGAGAACGGGTGGTATACAAGCAGCTGTTTACCTAGGAATTAGCCCCTCTAAGTGTTGTCCATCACTAACTGCGGAAGGTCCAGGAGGTGAGAGAAATCAAGTTTTTAGAGAAGAGTTACCTGACTGGGGTTATGATTGTGTAATATTTAGAAAAGTAAACTACGGAGATTTAGGTCCTGTGGTAACAGCTAGATGTAAGTTCGGTACTGCAAATTTACCTATTGGGTTTGAAACCATAGGTGATTTTATTAGTATAGAAGATTGTTGTAAATTAGGTGGTATAGATAATGAGGGTGTTGAAGGGGAAGAAGATAATGTTCCAGGAAAGAGTAATAAGTGTAATTGGAGACAAGAACACACGGATGTACCAACAGAAAATAGAAGAGAAACTTATTTAAGAAGATGTATTAAGGGTGATAAAGTAAAGATGGTTCAGGAAAAACTTCTTGAGTTGGATATTGACGTAGTGGGTACAGCTGATGGTTTATTTGGTGATAAAACTAGGAAGGGTGTTAAAACGTACCAAGAAAAGTTTGATTTACAGGTAGATGGTGTAGTTGGTCCACAAACATGGAATCATATGTTTCCCGAAGCTGTAGAAGGTGAAGAAGAAGAAGTTATAGATATTTATACTGACGAAGAAGCTGAAGAAATAATCGATAGCAATAAAGGACAAACACCAGACAAAAAAACTTGTAGAGATTTAATAAAAGCAACATCATTTAAAATTAAAGGTGGTCTAGGTGATGAACTTAAAAACGACCAAGCATTAATAAAGACATTAGGGTATTGTTTTAATAGACACGATTTCCCTTTAATTGCTGGACACGGTAGAAGAGTCAGAAAAGAATTAGGGTTAAAAAAGAAAAATAACCCAGTATAAATAAAAATTAAAATAGATTAAAATGGCACGTAAAATAAAATTAACAGAAGCTCAACTAACTCAGATAATTGAGAAGGTGATGAGAGAAAGAAATAAAAACCTAAGAGAGGACTCAGAGGGTGAAGAAACTTACAACTATGGTGAGGATGAAGGTCATGATAGAAAAGAAGAAATGTCGATGGAAGACAGAGTAAAAGCGATAGAAGACCACCTACATCACCTTAAAAAGGATATGGGGTACGATGAAGACCATGAAGATAGAGACGAAAAAGATACAGATTTTAGAGAATCTAGAAAACGTAGAAGAACTTTAAGAGAGGACGCGATGCCATCCGAAAACCAAACAGCACTATTAGGTTGTTTATCTGACGCTTTAGATACTGAAGTAGATATTAGTACTGCAAAACTAAAACCATGTTATGACGCGATGGAAGCCTTAGCCAATGGTGACCAAATGAAAGCTGGAATGCACGCTATGAAATGTGGTGGTAATTTAGGTACGATGGTTAACCCTTTAACTTTCCCAGGTAAAATGGAAACTATATATAGGTGTTATATGTCTAAAACAAAAAATGCTTAATAAAGTATAAACTATTTTAATTAAAAAGGTCCTTCATTTGGACCTTTTTTTATATTAAATAATGAAAAATACACAACTAAAAATACTATTTAATTTATTGGTTTTTTTTCACCACATCGCGATTATACTTTTAATCATAACTCCTGTGTTTTTAATATTAAACGAACCATTTTGGATTTGGGTTCCCCTTAATATTTGGGTTTTACATTTGATGTTTTCACCAGTTTTAGTGTGTCCAGCTACAATATGGGAAAATAGACTAAGAAGAAAACTAGGGAAAGAAGAAATTAAAACTTTCTTTTATCACTACTACATTAAACCTTTAAAAAAGTTTGTTGATGAATTATAAAATTTATTACTTAATCTTAATCACTATTCTTGTTACTCTTTATACTGTGAGTACACGTTCTATGCAAAAAAAACTAGATAAAATAGAGGATAGTATAAATAAAAAAGAAATTCTATATAAAAATTTTATAGACTCTTTAAATAACAAGTACAAAAAAACTTTAGAAGAATACGAGGGTATTTTAGACTCACTACCACTAGGCCCTCCCCTGGATACTTTAGTTTTACAAGATGATTATGGGGTAAGGAAACACCCCATATCAGGTAGATGGAGAATGCATTCTGGTGTGGATTTAGTGGATACCTGGAGAGATACGGTATACGTTACTGGGAGTGGAGTGATTAAATCATCTGGTTGGAACTCTGGTTATGGTAGATGTATAACTGTAACCCACATAGGTGGTTATGAGAGTAGGTACGCTCATCTTTCTAAGAGTTTTGTTAGGGTGGGAGATAAAGTTCATAAAGGACAACCAATAGGTCAATGTGGGAGTAGTGGTTATGTCACTGGACAACATTTACATTATGAAATAAGAAGAAATAACATATCTACAGACCCAATGGTGTATATAACACAAAGTTATTAATATTTATAATAAAAAGAACTTATGGGATGTAATTGTAAAAAAACTATAGTAAACTGGGAAGGTGGGGATATACCTAATCCTTCACATTTTTTTAAGGAGGTAGAGTTTGATAGTAATGTGACGTTTGATGGTTGTGCTAACGCAGACGGTACACACGATAACCCAATAGCTCAAGGTAAAGTACAATGTGTGTCAGAAAATAATGTTTTACGTGTACACAATATTTTTGAAATTAATGGTACATTAAACAATAGTGGTACCATATACTTTAGTAGAGATTTTATTTACGACCCTAACCCAGGAACATCAATGCCTGTAGTATTAATGGAAATATAATGGGAAGATTAGAAAGAATAAAAAAAGAACATATTAAAGAAGTTAATAAACTTTTAGATAAAAAATTTGTTCAAGAAGAAGGTGTAAAAAAGGAAAAACCACTAAGACCTAGCGATAATGTAGAAAATGCTAGTAGTAGTTTTGTTGATAAAATGAATAGACTATTATGAATATAAAAGAAGTTAAAAGTTTATTACAAACCATACTAAAATCTAAGGTTACAGAGGTCCAAATTACTCACCCTGAAATAAAATTAAAAGTTAAAAAAGGATTTTCCCAAATTAACTAATAATTATTGCTCTTTATATAGCAATATATAAGCTTTATTTTATTATTAATATTTAATATATATGCAAACAATTTTTTCCAAAATAATAAAATTTTGTACGGAAGCCACCAAACTCCTTTTTCTAATTCTATGTTTAGGAGTTTTATCACAACTATTAACAGGTAAACCAATACTAGGGTGGGATGTATTATCACACATTACTAAACTTACCACTTCATTAGGTTCAAGTGGGTTTACAGGGGTAATAGTAACTTTATTATTATACATGATATTTATTAAAAGATGAAACTACAAGAACAATTAAAAGAAATTAAAAGATTAATGTCAGAAGCTACATCTAGTAGTAGTGCTGGTTCTTATGAAGCACCACTACCAGTAGACGCTCCAGAAGAAATAGGCACTGTTGTTAGTGTTGAAGTTATGGATGATGCACCTGAAGTAGATGTTGTTGATATTACAATGAGTGATGATATGGACCCATGTCCTACATGTGGAGAATCTGAGTGTCCTGGTCATGACGATGAATATATGGATGAAGACCAAACGATGGACTTAGAAGATGTGTTTAACTCATTAGGTTTATTTACAGAAACCACGATTAAAGAAGATGAGATGGATACATTGGAGAAAGACCAATCAGAGGATAGTCGTATTCATACTGACTTAAACGCAAGAATAGACGACTTAGACTCTAGAGTTTCAAAACTAGAAAAAACTAATCCAAAGAAATAACTTCCGAAATCTTTTTTCCAGAATTAACAATCGTATACGGTTTTAAAGAACTATTACCACTACTACCTTTTACCCCCTTATATTGCAATACAATACCGTTATTATACATTTTATTGTGTGTGGTAAAAGGTTCGTCCATAAAATGATATAAACCGTCAGAAGTTACTCTAACAGACACATCATTTCCCTTGTACTTTCTAGTTAAAAGCAATTCTTCCACCTCTAATTTAGAACATAATTCTACAATTCTAGGGTCACCATCGGTGTCACCTAACTTATTTACTAAATTTCTACGATTTTCTAGGTTTTCATTTGTTTCATTTTGTACTAAAGTATTAATTTTAGTAATTCTTACCCCAGGAAGACGGTTTAAAGAGTTTAATCCACGAGTTACACAAGTATAAAATGATGACTTACCTATCTTATCCGTGTTAAACCACTCATTTCTATCGTATCTAAAGAGGTGAAAAAAAGAATGACATATTGTCTCTATAATTTGAGCGGGATTCTCAACACCCTCTATTGAAATCTCCCACACACCAGTCATTTCATACTTAATGGGCCCATTTGTATTAGTTAATTCTTTTTCTCGTTGAGTATAATCTTTAGTTAGACCTATTTTAACATCATTTGAAGTAAAATTTTCATCGGTTTGGTGAAAGTACTCTCCCGTATAGATATATTTTTTCATTTTTTAAAAATTTCGTTAAATAAAATACTTAAAATATTATATACCATAAGAATTATCATAAATCCCGCAAAACATAATAGTATTTTTTGTATAATTTCCATAAAACAAAGATAAGAAAAAAATATTAAACTACAAAGAAAGTTTTTTGAATTTTTTGAGGTCCATAAGTACACATTTAGGTATGTGATTAACTAGTTGAGCGGTTGGTAAGACATCTGGGTTAGTTTGTTTAGCTAAATCATACATACTTTTAGCTTCCGTCCCTACATTATATAACCCACTTATGTTATTTTTTACCATTTTTACAATTATGGACGTTATTTTGTCTGTGTAGTCAAAATTACCGTAAATATCACTAAAAGCTTTTGGATGGGGGAACGGTTTTTGTTTATGACCTAGTCTTAAAAGAAGATAATCCTCCGATTTAAGTTGTACATGAGCATCACTCAACAATTTAGTGTAAGAATACCAAGTATCTTGATGAACAGGCACATCATCCTCAGATTGATTAGGCATTCCACCCGCGTAGACATAATCCGTAGATATTTGTACTAACTTAACCTTCCACTTATTACAAAAATCTACTAGGTCAGAAGTACCCCTATAATTAATGTTCCAATGAGGCTCCCTTTCTTCAGAGTAAGTATCCGTATTAGCTATACAATTAATTATTACGTCGTAAGGACAGTGTTGAATGGAACCAAACTCCACACTTAGTAGATATTCCGACCATTTTTCGGGTTTAGTGATATCAAACCCCTGTTCTTCAATACAAGTGTAATCCCAACCCGTCTGTTTAACGAGCTCCTTACCTAACATACCATAACCTAATACTAATACTTTCATAAATCTATTCTCATTGTGTGTGAATCCTGTCTAAAACCACATCTTTCATAAAAGTTAACCCTTTCTGGTTTACAACTCAATATAACCTTATAACATTTTTCTTTTTTAGCTTTATCCACCACTTCTTTAATTAATTTTTCACCTATTTTTTTACCTCGTTCCTTTTCGTCTACTATAACCTCCTCTATGAAACCAACAATACTACCATTTCTAAGTAATTTATTTTGTAATTGTAACATTAACATACCGACTATCCTACCGTCTATATCCGCTACATAGAATTTACTACCATTTTGTTGACACTTAACATAATCTTTAGAGTAATCTTTGGTGGGGTCCATATTGAAATGCCATTCTTGGTGGATTAACCTATAAAGGTCTGGTAAGTCTTCTATTTTGGATTCACGTATAATCATTTATCTAATTATAACCTTTTTTTTCTGAAAAAAAAGAATATATTTACTATAAAAGAACTAAAATGAATTTAACAAAAGAAAATTTTGACAAAACCCTAGAAAAAAATAGAGTAGTGATGGTGGATTTCTGGGCTGAATGGTGTTCCCCATGTAGAATGTTGACTCCCATAGTGGATGAAGTTCAGAATCTAATGCCTAACAATGTAGCTAAAGTTAATATTGAACAAGAAAAGGATTTAGCTGTTCGTTTTGGTATTCGTTCTATTCCCACAGTTATCATTTTTAAAGATGGTGAAATTATGGAAAGAATTCCTGGGATATCTAACAAAGGGACATATATTGATAAATTAAAATATTATATGAATTAAAAGTATTTATATAAAAAATACTTTAATGGCTCAAATTAAAATCACAAAAAAACAATTTAAAAAAGTTTTAAACGAAGTAATTGGTTTTAGAACCACTTATGAAGATGAGGCTTTATCAGAACTAGAAAGTTTTATTAAAGTTGTAGAAGGGCCCATCGCGAAATACGCTAAAACAAAGTCATTCCCCGAAGACCCAATAACCCAAAGAATTTATCAACTTGTGACAGAGGGTGGTGAACTCCACACTCTAACTCAGGAACTAATAGACCTATTAGAAAATTTAGATGACAAACCAAAACCGGGTGAAAAAAGAATTGGATTTAGATTTAAGAACAGACAAGAAGATTAAATTAAATCGAAACGTAACAGTTGGGTGTAAAAGTTTACTAGATACTGTATCCTAGGCAAACACTCTTCCTTTATCAAATAAAAGTCATCTACATCAAACCACTCACATTTACTTATTCCTTCTGATTCTTCAGGAATTAACTCTCCGTCGTATTTAGTTTTCAAAAGATACCAACTAATTTCTTTAATATCTATTTTATCGTTATAATAAGGATGACTAGTATTCGTCAGATAAGTAACTAATTTTAATTTTTTTAACGGGATTCCCGTTTCTTCGGAGGTTTCTCTAATAGCGGTATTATCTAAACGTTCTCCACTATCTAACTTTCCTTTAGGTAAATCCCACACACCCTTTCTATGGATGAAAAGAATTTGACCCTTTTTATTAATTACTAGTCCACCAGCCGCTTTAACAGTTTCTCTCATGTTTTAAAATATAATAAAAAAAACTTAGTTGACAATTCAATATGTAAGTTATATATTTTAAATAAAAATTAGACATATGAAAATTAAAATCTTCACACAACCAAATTGTTTATATTGTAAAAATGTAAAAGACGCTTTAACTGAAAAAGAAATTGAGTTTGAGAGTATAGATATTTCACAATCCGAAAATAGAGAAGAGTGGAATTTAGTAACTAGACTAAGTGGTATCGGAATGACACCAACAATCACATTCAGAGACCAGATATGGGCACCGAATAGAGATTTCCAAGACGCGAATTCACTTATACAAAGACTACAGTATTTCTTAGATAATCCATTGGAAGCTCCTAACGAAGAAGACAGGTTCCAAATCCTAATAAACGCTAATAAAAATTTAGCTATGTCACTACAAAATATTCACCAACTAATGGCGAATATACATAGTAAGGTAAATCAACTAGTACCACCAACACCAACCCAAACAGAAGAGGAAAACCCACCTCAACCTAAAAAAGAGGAAAAGAATGAAGAAACCACTACATCATAGTGGTTTTTTTATTTTAATTAAAAGTATTTATAATAAAAACTTATTATGGATAAAAAACTATTATCAGAAATCACCAGAGTTAAGGAGATGATGGGGATTCTTAATGAACAAGACGTTAACCCTAAAGAAATAAGAACCATAGATGGTAAGAGATACGAAGTAAGTAGTACTGTTTTACCACCATACCAGTCAGGTAAATGGTCAGCAACTTTTAAACCGGGTAAATATAAAGGTGGTGACATGACTGGAAATATAGATGGGGATATCGCTAAATTAGCAAAATATCTAAATCAACCAGACCTAGTAAACCAAAAAGTTTTTGTAGCTATAACAGCTGGTTCTAGTAAATCACCTATTAATCCTAAAGGTAATTTAGCTACGATACTAAAAGGAGAAGGGGTAGAACCTACTAATGCTGGTCTAGCAGAGTTAAGAGGAAGAACAGCTTTGAATTTAGTTAAATCTGGTTTAAAAGGACAAATTCCTGATAATTTATTCAATAATATAGAATTTGTTGTTGATTTGAGTCAAATAGAACAAGGTCCTGATTTTGTTGTAGGTACAGATAACGCCAATGACCCAAAATATACACCCTATCAATTCTTATCCGCGACCGCTTCCGCACAAGCAACACAAGAAACATTAGCTGAACTTCCTGAAATTTGTAACACAAACATAAAAGGTAGTGGTGGTAGAGGAAAAAGAGGTTCAAAAGGACCAACAGGACTACCTTACGCTGCTTATCCAGAAAATGATGGGTTAGGTCAGAAAATAGATTTAGGTGTAAATACTGAAGGAGAAATAACATTTAATTTTACAGCTTTAAAAATACCTGATATGTTCCAGATAACATATGGTGAAAATGTATATACTAGTAGTGGACCTGGTGGTGAAGGGTTCGTATCCAATAGATTCAAAACTTGTGAAGAAGGAAGTAAATGTTATAAAAACTTTACTAAAAGAATTCAACGTTTAGAGGACTCAATTGGGGATATGGGAGAAAAACTAGATAAGAAAAAAAGTATCACAAGAGGGCTACCAAGTAGTTATGTTGGCATGTTAGAATTCACAAACGGTGTAGACGTTCCAGAAGATAGAAGAGTTGATATGGAATGGATTACTAATTTCTTTGAAAAGTTTACACCAGCTAAAAAGAATTTTATAAAAAAACTTTTTACTAAGAAAAAACGATTTAAATTTAATTCAGACTTTAAAGATGGATATAGATATTACAATGAAGATGGTACTCCTAGAGATAGGAGACCTGGTGAAGTAAAGGCAAAAGATGTTTGGAAAAGAATTAATGACATCTGGATTGAATTGTCGGATAGTTATGAAGATTATGCTGAGGATAAAGGAGGTAAAATGTCAGCTAAAGAAAAAGAGATTGAAACTTTAAAAGCGGAGTTAAAACAATTGATGGAAACTGGAAATCCGGATGATTACGCTAAAGCTATGACTAGAAAATTATTAGGATTAGGTTTTCCAGCAGGTGTTATAGGTACTAACGGAAGTATAACATTTGATAAAGTAAAGGGTGTTGGGGATATGTATCTACAGGTTTACGCACCATTAGATGGTACAGTATGGAGAGCTGAGGTAGCTTGTAAAGATTTACAATCACCAGTAGCACAGAACTAATTAACCAAAACCAAAGTAGGTCTCGCCCATTCACAACTATCAGTAACCTTTAATACGGTTACAGCACCAAACTTTAAGTTTCCGATAGAACCATCGTTATCGAATAACAAACCTTTTCTATGGTTAGGTGAATTAATCCATGCGTTTACTGTCCACTCAGCAATTTTTTCTAAATCACCATCGTACCAAACAAAGTTGATGTTGGCGATACATTCAATACCCCACGCTTTTTCATTATAGTAATATTTTATTCTATCCTGAGCACGTTCCATCTCTACAAAATTTTCTTTATCATAAACTGATTTTATTTCATAATGTGAAACTTGTATATCTCTTTTAGAAATATATAAAGCGTGGTGATAAGAAGCTTCGTAAACTTTATCGTTCCAAACAACAGGTTTTAACCCTTGAGATACACGGTATTGATTTACCTTATCAAAAATAAGTTTTTCTAACTCAGGAACTCTTTCCTGTGAGTAACTTATTAATGATACAAATGTTAATAATATGGTGAGTAATCTTTTCATACTACAAAGATAATAAATTTATTCCACAATACCAAACAGGAAGATAACATTTTAAAACAACACTAATGTATTTATAATATATGAAAAAGAATCTACTAAAAGAAATTGATAGAGTTAAAGAGATTATGGGTTTAGAGACTATCCAAGAACAAGTCCAGTCCCCACCCTATGACCTATATACTCAATGGGAAGGTACTGGTGGAAAAGTTATAACATCTAAGGAATGGAGTGATAAAAAAATATTTAAAGCAGGTTTTATAAATTACATAGGTCCTTTTGATAATAGAGGTTATGTTGTTTTAATGCCTAATGCCAAATATGTTGATGGAATTGGGGAAATAGCTGAACCATACATAAGTAAAAAATACCCAGCTATCGGAGGAAATGTAGATAACCAATTGTTTAAAATAGAAGATAGAAAATTTAGACCTGGTCAAGATAAAGTATATGGGGGTGATTTGAAGTGGGCTGAAGGAAACCCACAAATTGAGTCTATGAAATATCAAAATAACGATTTATGGGAGATAGGTAGTCAAGCTAAAGCTTTACAAAGTGATAAAAATAGAGGTGGTGGAGGTGGAACCAGATTTCATTTTTTAGCTTATTCTAAAATAAGTAATGGTGACTTAAGAATTCTAAACATAAATATTAGATTAAAAAATATAGAAGAATTAGAAGCAGATGGTAAAACAGATAATACAAAAAACGGAACTTTAAGTATTAACAATTATGTAAAACAACGTGGTGGTAATGCATGGCACTTAGAATATCTTGCAGTACCATTAGCGACTTATGGTCCTGGAAATATTACTCCAGTAGAGGAAGATTTACCAGAATTTGTTACCGACGAATACCAGTTTGATGCTGGTGAAAATTTTGATTTCGATTCTGCAGTTTTAACTCAATTAGCTAAAGACGCCATCAAAGAAAAAATTATTGACGCTATAAATGAATTAGGAGAATATAAAAGTGCTTATTTAAAAGAATTAGGTAAAAAACCCGTAATAATCACAGCTTACTCTTCTATCGACGCAGATTCTGAAACACCAGGTGGTGGTGGTGATTTTGGGCCATGTCAAAGTATTAAAAAATCAGGAAAACGAAAAGATTATAATAAATGCCTTAGTCAATATAGAGCTAATACAGTTGTAAAACATCTACAAGATAATTATTCAGATATATTTGGTAACGTTAAATTAAAAGGTATTGGAGGTGGTGAAAACCCATCTGAAAATAGTTGGACACCAGGAAAAAAGAATCATGATTCTAAAACAACCCAAAAAGACCGTAAGTTTACGATTAAATTACCAGGATTTACTATACGAAGAAAAGTAGGTTAGTAAATGTAATTTCTTGATATTTGAAAGGAAGAGTATATAGCAAGATGTGTTTTACCCTTCCATGTGAATAAACCTAACTGAGTAGACCCAGAACCAATCCCCACAATACCATCCCCAACAGAAGCCCAGTTTTTTATGATAATTTGGTGTCCAGGAGAGTTGTCCCAAGATTTAACCAAATATTTAGCTAAGTCTTGGTAAGTAACAAATCTATCAGGTGTAACACACGTCAACATACTTACTTCTGAATATGCATCAACTTCATATTTTAATGTTTTATTTTGGTATTGTGATTGTATCTCATCATATACATCTACACTTATTTTATTTAATATATGTTTACCTTTAGGGTGACCAGCAGTTTGTTGCTCTACTAAAACACCAGTAATGTATGTAGATAAATTGTCGTGTAAAACATCAGAATAAACTAACTTTGGATTTCCGTATGATTCACGATAATCATTAATTTCTACAAACACTAAACTATCTATAAGTTCAGTGTCAAAATTATCATAATCGATTACCTGTGAATAGGTTGTTAATGTTATGAGAGTTAGTAGTATTGTTATTAAGTTTTTCATACTACAAAGATAATAAAATAATCTGAACTAACCAAACAAATTTAATAAACTTTCAGAGTATTTATAATATATGAAAAAGAATATCCTATCTGAAATTAATAGAAGTAGAGAAATAATGGGGTTGCCGTCTATAGACGAATCTCAGAATCTCACTTCCACACCACAAAAACACCTGTCCGAAGTTAATAGGATATTAGAGATGATGGATTTACCTTTATTATCAGAACAAGATATACCAGATATTTTAGGTTTTGAACCAGAAGAAGAGTGTCCTTGTGATGATGGTTCATTTGCCCCTGAATGTTGTGAAGAGTATACTGACGAAGAATTAGCATATTTTGATGAACTAGAAAGGAAAGAAAATACACCCCCTTCAATAGCGAATCAGTATAGACAATTTCCAGAGTTAAAAGAATTGATGGACCAACCCCTAAGTGTCATTTTAGACAAATTAAAAGAAATTCACCCAACAACCGAAGTGTCTATGGAAAGACAAAGGGATGGTGTGAGTAACGCGTTTTATCATAATATGGGTAGGAATATAGCAAAGATAGAAAATATACTAAACATGAGTGATGAGGAATTCCAAAAACTATCTATAAATGAGAAAGTAATGTATGGAAGAACTGTAGAGGAAAGAGAACAAGCTATTGAACAATGGAAGATAGATAAGAAAGAGAGAGATGCTTTATATGCTGAAAAACTAAAGAAAAGCAGAATTTCACAATCTGAAAAAAGAAAAGAATCCGACCAAAAAGAAGTTAAATCACTATCTAAGTTACTTAAAGTTTTTATTAAAAAATTAGATAGTAAATCAGAAAAGCGTTGGAACAATGAAGATAAACAATATAACGCGAAGGGTTGGGTAATGACACCACAAAATCAAAAGGAGTTATTCCAAATATTTAAAGACTACCTATTAGAATGGAGTCAAGATAACCCCAAACTATTTAGGGAAGCGAGTAACAGTTACATTAAAGTAGCTAAAAAATATTTTTCAAAAATTAATCTTAAAAACGTTAAAGGTCCAGATGAAGTAATTGAACTTGAAGACGAATTTGAAGAGGAATTTTGCCCTATACCACCAGTAATACTACCTTTAGAGTTATTTGCTTTTGGTGAAGGAGAATTCGACCCATTTGAGAATAATAGTACGGCTCTTAAATCTGACTTAACAAACGAGATAGATAAACTAATAGATATCATAGCTAAGTTTAAAGACGAAAACAAAGGATATGACTATAAGGTAACAGAATATAAAATTTTTACTTCAGCAAGTAGAGCAAGAAATGGTGGAGCGGTAAAAGACTGGAGTTTTGAAAAACTATCATCAGCAAGAGCTAACAGTGTAAAACAATATGTGGATGGTAAACTTAGTTCTATAGGGGTACAAACAATATCCCCGACAATAGACTCCAAAGGTACTAATGGTGATGGTTCTAGTGGGCCTAATCCACCAAAACCATTCTCAATGGCCTTGGGCAGTGGTCCTGAAAGAGATACTAACGAATCCAATAGGGACAAATATGGTGAAGTAGACACTTCATGTAAAAATATATACGGTGGTAAATTTAAGTGTCCTACTTATGATAAATTTAAATACGTAGGTTTAGAATTAGTTGTGGAAGGATTACCACCAGAAGTAGAAGGTGAGGAACCATTAGCTGTAAAGGGGGAAGAATCTGAACCAGTAGTGGTACCAACACGTAAGTGGGAAATATCTTTTATACCTAGAAAAAAATATACAAAGAAGTACAAGACAAAATTAAGGTGGCCAAAAATAACACTTAAGACTCGTAGAATTTATTGGAAACCACAAAGAAAAGGACAATGGGGGTCTACTAAGTGTGCAAAATTTAACAAAAGAGACTTTGAAATTAATTTCTTTGCACCATCAGGTTTAAAAATTGGACCTGTTTTACAAGATGCTATTAATAATAACATGGCAAATTATGGTTCATTTACTTTCACAACAAAAGAATAAAAACAATTTTCTTATACTATTTTAATCCTTATATTTTATAGACAACTTACTCTATAGGTGTATTTATAAGATATGGAAAAGGAAATTCATAAATTAATTTTAGAAGGAAATTATAAAGGTAATGTTATAACAACCAACCTACCACAACACTTAGATAATGCGTTATATACGTTAATTCATTTTGTTGGGGGTATGGATTTTAGTGATGTTAATGACTTTGCACATGAGGCCACGCCCTACGAGATAGAAGAATTAGATAGACTCATTAACCAATTCCCAAGTACAATACAAGATATTATGCCTTTAGCTGGGAGTTTCAAAGTTTTAAGACGGTCCCCAGAATACCAAGCAATTGTTAATTTAGTGAAAAGAGTACATTCCGATTATCATTTAGATGAAAGTTTAAATGATTTAGTTTATAGGGAAAAACCAAAAGACAAACACATCAAAAGAATGAAAAAAGATTGGGGTGATTTAACAGGGTTTCCTATCGAACAGTTCAAAAATTCACCTCCACCTAAAAATGAATCAGACACAACAGAAAATGAAATAGAACATTTAGAAAATATACCTGTAGATGAAAAATTTATAGAAACGGGGGATGATTTAGACTTACCTTTTGAAACATTTTTAAAGTCTAAGGGTTTAGAATATCCTTTGGAATTAATTAAAAAATATATGCCTGGGGTGAGGTCTATTATCTTAAATTTAAAATATCATTATAATAGACCCAGACCGGGACAAGTTGCAGACGCTAAAGGGATGGATTTTGATAGAACTGCTTTAGAATCAGCGTCTACACCATCCTATCCTTCAGGACACGCTGCACAAGGAAGATTTGTTGCTAGAGTATTATCGGACTTATACCCAGAATACGAACAAGAATTAATGAATATTGGTGATGATATAGCCTACAGTAGAAATGTGGCAAAAGTTCACTATGCCAGTGATACCGCTTTTGGAAAAGAACTAGGTGACGAATTTTACGAATACATCCAAAATAAAACAATAACAGAAGATGTTGAAATTGATTCTGATGGGTATTATACAAGTGATACAAATCCATATGTCCTTAGATATATAAAACCTAAAACTAAAAAGGCTTTATTTAACCATTGGGATTCGGTAGGGAAACCAGATTGGTCTGCTTTAAAATTGTTTGGAGT
>MDSZ01054411.1_pt1 | contig 19277 bp, 18 predicted proteins | sample 811201 | NCBI WGS metagenome assembly MDSZ01 (sample SAMN05326647, study PRJNA326480) | marine metagenome | isolation source: seawater | place: Indian Ocean: North | collected 2010 | reverse complement strand
ACCCACAAACCCCGCACCACCAGTAACAATAATTAAATTTTTCATAGGGGTATTTTAAGCCTGGCAACGTCCTACTCTCCCGTGCCTTAAGACAAAGTACCATCGGCGCAGAAAGGCTTGACTTCCGAGTTCGGAATGGGATCGGGTATTACCCTTTCGCAATAATCACCAGGCAACGAACTTATAGATTATTTATTTTTTTTTACAACCAATAAAGTATGTAATATTTGCGCTAAGAATAGAGCGATTATTTTTAAATTAAACTTAGAATTTTCGTATTTTCTTTTATTAAAAAATATATTTTGATGTTCAATTTTAATATTTTGTTTTCCATTATAGATAATATCAAACAATATTTTATATCCTCTTTTAAAAAAAGTATTCTCATAGTCTAAAATTACTTCTTTTCTACATAGAAAAAACCCAGATAGAGGATCAAGAGATTTTTTGCCCATTATTAAATTTATTAATCTAATGGCTAAATTAGATATTAAACTTCTAAAAATACCTAAATTACCTTCCAATGTGCTATTACCAAATCTACTTCCAATCACAATATCTGCATTATTTTCTATTAGTTTATTTTTCATTTTTAAAATGTATTTTGGATTATGTTGAAGATCACAATCCATAACTAAAATTATTTTATTTTTAGATATTTTCACTCCTTTTAACACAGACTTAGATAAATCTCTTTGATCTAAATTTCTAAAAAATACTTTAACTTTTTTAATTTTTTTTAATTTTTTTAATTCTAAAATAGTTCCATCAGTGGAATTATCATCTACAAAAATAATTTCTGATATAAACTTTTGCTTTAATAAACTATCAAGCAATTTTGATATATTTTTTTTTTCATTATATGTTGGTATTACAATCGATATCATTTTTTTAATTGAATTTGTTTTAACATTATATATTCATAGATTTTAATAAATGAGAAAAATTGCATTAATTACTGGTATCAATGGGCAAGATGGAGCTTATCTAGCCCAGTTTTTACTAAAAAAAAAATATAAAGTTATTGGGACTCATAAATCAAATAAGCCAAATATTTTAAAGTTAAAAAGATTGGGAATTGAAAAAAAAGTTAAATTGAGAAAAATGGATCTAGGCAGATTAAAAGATATACAAAAAATTTTTAATAAATATAAAATTAATGAAGTCTATAATTTAGCGTCTCAGTCATATATTGATAAATCTTTTTATGACCCAATAAAAACATCTGATATAAATGCTGTTGGAGTTTTGCGCCTGTTAGAAACAATTAGATCAAAAAAATACAAAATTAAATTTTATCAAGCATCGTCTTCTGAAATGTTTGGAAATAATAAAAATTACAAGCAATCTGAAACATCAAGATTTGATCCCCAAAGTCCATATGCTGTTAGTAAACTATATGGACATTTTATAACTAAAAATTATCGAGAATCTTATAATATCTTTGCAGTGTCAGGAATTTTGTTTAACCACGAATCTCCACTTAGAGATAAAAAATTTGTTACTTCTAAAGTCATACAAGGTCTAATTGATATTAAAAATAATAAAATAAATAAAATAAAACTTGGAAATATAAACATTAAAAGAGATTGGGGATATTCAAAAGAGTATGTAGCTCAAATGTGGAAAATGATGCAATTAAAAAAACCAAATGATTACATTATTGCTACAGGAAAAGCTCACTCTTTAAAAAAATTAATAAATATCGCAACTAAAAATCTTGGAATGAAAACTAAATGGAAAGGATCGGGTTCAAATTTAAAATTAATTAATAAATTGAACAATAAAGTAATAATTTTATCAGACAAAAAATTTTTTAGACCATCAGATGTAATTTGTACTAGAGGTGATATATCAAAAGCAAAAAAAGATCTAAATTGGAAACCAAAGACTAGTTTTAACCAACTTGTTAATATTTTGATTATGGATTACCAAAAAAAAAATTAAATTAATTGTAATTTTATAATAAATTAAAATGATATTTTTTTATTAATTAATTATCGGTTCAAATAATGATCGAAATTTTAATTTCTTCAGTATTAAGTTCAATATTTATTTCATCCTATGGAAATTTTTTTTGTAAAATTTTTTTCAGTCAAAATTACTCTAAAAATCTTTTGTTATCAGAAAAATCTTTGATTGGTATTATATTTTTGACATTTATATCTATAATTTTAAATTTTTTCACACCACTTAATGAATTAATTTGTTCAATAATTTTTTTAATAGGTATTTTTTTATCATTCAAGAACAAGATCTATTATGATTATAAATTATTATTAATTACTTCATTTATATCTTTAATACTTGTCTCATACTCAAATATAAATAGACCAGATGCTGGATTATACCATCTCCCAATTATTAGCATGCTTAATGAAAGTAAAATAATATTGGGATCTGCAAATCTTCACTTCCGTTTTGCTCATGGGTCAATAATTCAAAATTTTTCTAGTTTATATAATATTTATTTTTTAAGCTTAAATTTTATAACAATCTCAATTGCTTCCATTTTCTCATTTTTTTTGTATTTTTTATACGAAAAATTTAGCTTTACATTAAAGCAGGGTAACAAAAATTTATCATTTCTCTATACTTTTACTTTTGTTTTCTTAGTTTATTCATTCAATCGTTACAGTGGATATGGTAATGATGCAATTGCCCATATATTTTTTATTTATTTGTTTTTTTTATTTCTCAATTTTAAATTTGATAGTTCAATAAATCATGATGAATTTTTAAAAACTTTGTTAATCAGTATTTTTTTAGTTGGTTTAAAGTTATTTATGATATTAACTTTAGCTATTCCATTAATATTATTATTTAAATTTAAACCAAAATTAAAGTTATTTAAAAGTATTAGCACCTATATTTGTTTATTATTTATTATTTCTTTTTCTTTAAAATCAATTCTTACTAGTGGATGTGTATTTTATCCTTTAGAAATCACATGTATTAAATCAATGAAAATCTTCAACAAAAATCAATTGGTAAATACTTCGGAAATGAGTGAGGCATGGTCAAAAGGATGGCCTGATCAAGAAAAAGCAGCAAAAGATTATTCTACTTATAACAACAATTTTGTATGGATAGAAACATGGAAAGATAATCATTTTAAGTTTATTAAAAAAAAAATAAGTCCTTATATAATTTTTTTGATTTTGATTTTATTTTATTTTTTTATTATAAGAGAAAAAGTATTACATAAAGAAAAATCTTTTAATGAATTTAGTTTTAAAGATTTATTTATAATTTTAACTTTTTTAATATTTTGTAATTTAATTTGGTTTTTTAAATTTCCATTATACAGATTTGGTATTTCATTTTTGTACTGTCTAATTTTAATATTATTTGTAATATTTGCTAAAGATATTATAAAATTTGTACCAGTAAAAAAACTTAAAAATTTTTCAATTTTACTAATATTAGTATCTTTGACTGGATTTATTACAAAGAATTCATTAAGAATTATTAAATCAAATACATTCGGAAGCAATGAAATATGGCCACAAATTATCCCATTAGAAAATATTGAGAAAGTTAAAATTGATAATAATGGTTATTATTACTTTAGTAGCAGTAGCCAATGTATGTATAGTTTATCACCATGCACCTATTATAGACCAAAAAATTTAATGTTTTCAACTTTTTTAAACTACAAAATATTTTGGATAAAAAGTTAATTATTTAAAAATGCTATATCTAACAATACAAAATAATGCTCTAAAAGCGTCTTTTATTGTAATTTTTTTTCCTTCTTCATAAGATCTGCCACTATAACTTATTGGTACCTCATAGAATATAAATTTTTTTTTTGCCAATTTCACTGTTATCTCAGGTTCGATTCCAAAACCTTTTTCTGCAAGAGATATATCTTTAAGACATTCTTTTTTAAAAACTTTATATCCAGTTTCCATATCTGTCATATTCAAATTGGTAAAAATATTTGTCATTGTTGTAAGTAATTTGTTTGCAATATAATGCCAATAATAGTGGAGTCTCACATAGTCCCCTCCCATAAACCTTGATCCATAAACAATTTGAGCATCTGTTTTAATAAATGGCACAATAAGCTTACTATAATCACTAGGATCATACTCCAAATCTGCGTCTTGAATTAAAATTAGATCTCCTGTTGCATTTGAAAACCCCGTTTTTAATGCAGAACCTTTTCCTTTATTATTTTCATGATTTATTAAAATAATATCTCGATATTTTTCTTTTAATTCCATAAGAATTTTTGATGTGTTATCTGTTGAACCATCATTAATGATGATAACTTCTTTAATTATTTTTTCTTGCATGTAAATTTTATCTATAATTAGGGAAATTGTTTTTTCCTCGTTAAAACATGGTATAATAATAGATACTTTCATTTTTTTATATTTATAAGTTGGAAAACCATAATACAAATAATAAGTGCAAATCCACCATTAAAATAGCCAGCTCCTCTAATTAATTGTGTTAATATTATAGGTAAATAAAAAAGTTTATTTCCTATACTGATTTTAGTATTAAATAAATAATTTATTAAATAAAAGAAAAAAACAATACTAAAAACTCCAAACTCAACAATTATTTTAAAAAGATTATTACTTCCATCTTTTATATTATACTCGCCTACTCTTTTATTAATTGGTGGATACATTTTATTATAAAATTCAAAGGCATCACTATATCGATTTAAACCCCATCCAAATGGCCTATCTTTTATAGAAATTAAGGTTATTCTTAAGTTATTTAAATAAATTGATGAAGATAAAAATGTATCAAGCTCAAGCTTAGCTTTAATTATATTGTAAATCCTTATGTAATTTTTTTTAATGTATGAAATCTCATTTTGATTTTTAATTTCTTTATTATATTTATTTATATCAAAATCTTTATTATCATACTCAAGAACAAAAATTCTATATTTACATTCATCACTGTTGATAAAACTTAATGAAAACACAATTAATAGTGTTGCAAATAAAATTTGCGTTTTTTTTTTGATTTTATCGAAATTAAATAAATTAATTATAATTATACTTAAAATTACACCTACAATTAGTGTCGTTGAGCTTTTAATAAAACAAACGATAGCAAAAATTAGAATTAATAATTTTACAATATTTGAAATTTTTTTTTCACTGACAATATAAATACCATAAGCCAAAACTCCAGGTGCAACCATCCCTAAGTGTGAGTTTTCTTTAAATAAAAGTTCTGAGAAAGATACTTTATAAGGAGATGAACTAACTCTACCAGGATCCACGCTCGAGTGAGTAAAAAAACTAAATACATCAGGTATCCCACCGCAAAAAAATGGTGCATCAGGTAATTTTAATAAAATACCTATTGAAGATGATATTAAAAATAGGAATAGGAATAATATTAAAGATTTTTCTAAAATTTCTGAGAAATTATTATTAAAATAGACAGAAACTAAAATAATAAATGAAAAAAAAATGTAAGAAAATAAAATATTGTAATCTAATTTTGCATTGTCATAAAATAAATTTATAAACAAATGTAAAAATAAAAATAAAATTATAAATGAGGATAATTTTAAAGAGCTATAATTACTATTTTTTAAATCTTTAATTAATTTGTAAATAAGGGGTATAAATATTATTAGAATTAAAAATCTTGCTTGAAATAACTCAAATTTAACATCCCATAAATATACAAAGCTTATAAAGCCAATGTATAAAAATAAATAATCACTATTATTTTTTGTTTTTTCTAACATTTATATCTAGATTTTTGTCAACAAAATAAAAAATTAATGGATAAAAAGTTACAATATTAAGCCAATTGTTAAAGAAATTTCCAGAAGTCGAAAATGGAAATAATATTGAAAAATAGAATGATAAAAAAATTATTTCTCTTGGATTATTGTATTTATTCATAAATATTAAAGCAAGATTTTTTAAAATTTTAAAAGAGATGAATATAAATAAGCCAAATATAAATAGAAACCCAATATAACCAATTTCAGATAAAAGTTGTAAATAAAAATTGTGAGGGTGTGTCGAGCAACCGCTTATTTTTCTTTTAGAATAAACTGGAATATTAAATATAGATGGGTCTAAATTTGCTATTCTATTACCATTCCAAAATAAATCTTTTTCTAGATCTAATTTCAAAACTTTTCCAGCTTTATCAGAATAATATTTTAATATTCTTGAAGAATTTTCAAATTTATAATTAAAAATTAAATCACCGTGCTTTATTACATCGCCTTCTTTAATATATTTCTTCGTAATTTTAAGTGGTTTGTTATTTTTTTTCCATCCTAAATCAATCAACAATTCAGAATTATTAATTATTTTAAAGTTTGGACTGTATGAAATATATTCTGACTTATCACAGAAATATCTAAATGATTTCGGTCCTAATCCAAGAAATTTATTTGAATTTGAAATTTTTAAAGCTGTCTCAAAAAGTGGCATGTAATAGGGTAATATTATTTTATCTTTAGAGATTAGTTGTTTTGCAGTCTGAATAAAATATCGATCTAATATTGTGGGATTTATCAACTGTATAATTCCTAACATTAAAATAAAAGAAAATGCTAAAGATGCTTTTGTGATTAATTCAATTTTAATTAAAACTAAAAATATAGAAAGAAATATTAATAAAAGAAAAAAAGACGACCTTTCTCCAGTCAAAAATATCAATATAATTGTTAAAATAAGACATATACAATTAGTAATAAAAAAAAGTTTTTCTTTTTTATATATGTAAGAAAAATATAGTATTACAGGTGTCATTTTAAAAAGAAAACTTCCTAAAACAAGGTCATCACCAAAAAATCCTGAAATTCTATCTGGTCTAAGTTTTTGATAACCTATTAAATTTTCTCCAAAAATAAATTGTACGTATCCATCAACTAAAACAGTAAATATTGTAGCTATGAATACAAAATATATAAAAATTAATTTATCATAATTTTTGTTTAATATATCTGAAGATGCATAGACAAATATAAAAAACCTGAAATAAAATAAAACATTAATCCAAACTTCATTATAAATGTCAGAAAAAATAAAAGTATTAATTAGTAGATAAAGATAGAATATAAAAAAAAAAATAAAAAGATTTTCTTTTAATAAAAAAAATTTTTTTCTATAAATAATATTGAAAATATATTGTAATCCAATTATAGATATAAATAAATCAGCTAAAAGTGGGCCAGCAACAATTGCAGCTGGTACTAATGAAATTATAAAAATTAAAAAACTGTTGTAATTAAAAAATAGACCCTTTGAAATTAATTTTTTTACCATCGTAAAATTGTTTAACTCTATTTCTACATTTTAAAAAGAAAAATCTTAAAATTTTAAAAATATTCAAATGAATATTTAGGAATTGTAGAATTCTAATATTTTGAATAAATATTTTATAAATACTTCTATTAGATATTCCTCCAATTCTCATACTTACCAAAATTTTGTCTAAATAAACAAAATTTATATTTTTTTTCTCTAAAAATCTGTACATCAACTCTATATCTGCTGGATTGCCAATTGACTGTTTATATAAACCATATTTTTCATAAATTTTTTTTTTAACAACAAAACTTGGATGTGGCGGTGACCATCCATTATGAAAAAAACCTTTTTCATAAGTATTGCTAATCCATAATCTTAAGGGTTTATATTTTTTATCAACATAAATAAGATTTCCATAAAGAATATCTACATTATTAAGTGAAAAGCTTTGACAAATTTTGTGCAATACATCATTTGTATAAAAATAATCGTCAGAGTTTAATATTAATATATACTTTCCTCTTGCTAGATTTATACCTTTATTAATTGCATCATATATTCCATTATCTGCTTCTGATAATATTTTTATTTTGTCATTACCAAATTCTTTAATAATTTTTAATGTTTTATCTGTAGATTTTTTATCAATAATAATTTGTTCATAATCGTGAAAATTTTGAGATTGTATAGAAAGAATATTTTTTTTTATTGTTTCTTCACTATTAAATGTAGGTGTTATTATAGATATTCTCAAATTTTTTCTCCATTAAGGTTTTCAATATAACTTAAACTATAAATTATTTGTCCAAATATTAGCACAAATCATGTCTGTCATAACTGCATTTGGAAAATATTTATTTTTTTTGAAAAAATTAATATAATTTTTTATATCTTTTTTTCTATTCCATCTCTCTGGACTTACTAAACAAGTTTTATATTTTTTGAGATATACTAAGTTTTTATTGTTTAACGGTAATTTATTAACAGTATCTATCCATACCCATTTTACAAATCTCCTTAAATTATTTGTCAATTCCAATGGTTCAAATTCAGAAAATCTTGATGATAAATTGTTTTTTAAATTACCTTTTGAGGTAAATATAAAAGGGTGCTCAACATCTAATAAAAAAAATGATTTAACTTTGTATTTTTTAGCCATTGTAATAACATCTTTTTCTATACCAGCCTCTTTAATGTTAAAAATAATAGTGCCATTTTGATAATTTTTTAAAAAATTAGATAATTTATCTCCATTTTTTTTTGGTTCATGATTTAAAATTAGCTCTGAATTAAAGGATCTTACATCAATCTCAACACCAAAATTTTTTGGAATAGATTTTAAAAATTTTATTTTATTAACTCTATGAATAATTATTTCCATTTATTTTTAATTTCAAAATATATTTTAATGATCTGTATGTTAATTTAATTTTGCCTAGTAAATTTCCTCCACCTTTTGCTGTTCCCGCAAATCTTTGCCCCCAATTAATTGGAAATTTCTTAATCTTATATTTAAAATGAGTTGATAATACCAGTAAATATAAATCTAAAGAAAAGTCATAAGGTGGGTTCTTGAACTTTTCTACAAATTTTTTGTTAAAAATTTTTGGTTGAGCATTAATATCTTCTAAATTTGTATCAAATATAAGGTTTACTAATTTTGCCATAAAAAAAGTAAATAATCTGTCAAAAATTGTTCGATTTACTCTTTTTCCTTTAACTATAACTTTTTCATAGAGAAGCTCGTGTTTATATTTTAAAATTGCTTTTAAGACATCATTTGGATTTATTTGTAAATCTGCATGAAACCATGCAATTATTTTACCTGAGGAAATTTTTATCCCCATCAATATTCCGTGACCATATCCAAGATTTTTATTTAAGTTTTTTAATTTAAACTTTTTATTCTTAAAAATTGGATGGTTCCTTATGACCTTTATTGTATCATCGGTTGAACCATTATTAACTAATATAACTTCAACTTTAGAGTTTTGTTTAATTATTTTTAATAGTTTATTACATAAAATTTTGAGATTTTTTGCCTCATTAAAACTAGGTACTACCAAACTTATCAAATTCATAAAGTATTAAAATTGTTAAGTTCTTTTGGAGTTCCCCAACTAATATATTTTTTTACTTTGATATAGCTAACTTTCATTTTTAGTTTTAATGCAATTTCAACACAAGTGTCTAAATAAAATTCATTATTAACCATAAGTCTTGATTTAAATAAATTATTTAATAATTTTTTAAATATTTCGATATTTTTAAAAGCGAATATTCCTATTATAATCCAATCTTTTTCTGGTTTATTACTTACTTTAGATTTGCATGAACTTTTTAATATTTTTTCATTTTTTAATTTTATCCATCCAAAATTATTAAAATTATCAATATTAAATTTATTTGGTTTATTAATAAAAACTACAAAGTCATTTTTATGAAGTTTTTTTTCTAAAATTTTTTTATTGTATTCTATATACAGATCACAAGATGTAATAATTATATTCGAAAAAGGGTTTATGTATTTTTTTGCTTTGGAAACAGTTCTTGCTTGACCATCTGTTTTATTTTTTAAAAAAATTATTTTTTTATTTTTAAATTTTTTATTTATTAGTTTTTTGTAATTATTTGCGAATCTATTTTTTCTTACTATAAAAAACCATTTATTATTCAATCCGTGCGATTCTGCTGCTTTTATAAACATTGGTGTACTCTTAACATTAATTAAAGGTTTCGGTTTTTTAAAACCTTCAATTTTAAATCTTTTACCAATTCCAGACATTGGCATAATATAAATATTTTTATTTTTCATTGACAAGTTTTGCCTTCTTTAAAAAGATATGTCTCCCTTTTGTATATTTATAAAAATATACGAATCTAAAATTTTCTTTTAATATTTTTTTTGAACTTAAAAACTTTTTAAATAAATTATCAGAAGTTAAAGAATTATTTACTGAAGCTATTGTTAAATGCGGTTTCCAATTTTTATTAACAAATGGATAACCGAAAATCCTATAATTTCTATTAAATTCTTTATTTTTGAATTTTAATTTTTCTAATTTTTTAAATTTCTTAAATTTAAGTAATAATTTATCTTGGATTCTTTGCAATGTTTTATTTTTTTTTACCAAAAGAATAAATGTTATTTTTTTTGTGATAGGGTCCGATTCAAAATAATATCTTTTTTTTATAATTATCTTTAATTCATTTAATTTTAAATTTTTAATTTTAATTTCATTTTTTAAATTTATTTTGCTATTAATTTTCAAATTGAAAATAGTCAAATGAGGTAAATGATCGACGTAAGTTTGTTTTCCAAATTTTTTAAAAACTTCACCTTTGTATTTTTTTACTTCCAGAAAGATTTTTTTGTTAGGTTTTATTAATGCTACTAAGTTCATTTATTTTGAAATATAATATTTTTTTAAGAGATTTTCTCTCTATATTGGGTATCAATTTACCATTCAAAATTATAAAATTTAATTCTTTTAAATGGTCAATATTAATTTTAAACCAGTCACTCATCTCAATATTGAAAAATTTGCCTATTAAACATCTAAGAAAAACATTATGGGTCACAACTAAATAATTAGTTGAAATATTTTTTTGATCTAATGATATAAGAGTATTTGTAAAATGATTAACTCTACTTAAAACCATTTTATTGTTTTCACCTGATGGAAATCTGACATCTTTTTTATTATTCCAACCCTTTATTATTGATGGAAATTTATCTTTTAATTGGTTGAAATTTAATCCATCAGCTTTGCCGTAATTTATCTCTTTTAAATTATTATTTAATTTAATTTTTTTGTTTGATTGAAATAACTTCGCTGTTTGTATAGCTCTCTTTAAAGGGCTAGAAAATATTCTACCGTATTTTTTGTTAAATTTTTTTTTTGGCCTCAATATTCCTATATCATTTTTACCTAAAAAAGATCCATCATTATTCTTAGTTTTTGCATGGCGTATAAATGTAACTGAACTTGTATTTTTTTTATAACTTTTTAGCCTTTTATAAAACATATCTAAAAATTTTTTAATAATTCTTAAGATTTCTGAATCTTTATTTTTTAATAATCTATGAATCTGCTTTATAAATTTTTTGTCAAAATTTTGGGTAATTAAAAATATTTCCTCATTTTTTTTATTTAATTTTACATTTTTTTGTTTGAGGAATTTATAGAAATTATTTACATTTTGACTAAATATATGCTTAGAATAATTTAGTATATTTAACTTATCTAAATTTTTATAATAGGACTTTATTTGATAGTTATTTTTTTTGAAAATGTAACTATAAATTGATATTTGATGACTTTTTAAATCTTTATAATATTTGGTTATTGCTCTTCTTGAGTAAAAAAAATCAATCAGTTGTAAATTATTGACATTATAAATATCTTTTAATTTTAAACCAACTGATATGTTTTTTCTTTCCCAATCAAAACAAGTAAATGGACTCTTAATTACATGTTCTACATGTCCTTTAATATCATAAATCATCAAATGGACAGTAAAATAAACATTTTTATTATATTTTAATGGGCCAAACGTATCGTTAATTTTAACTTTTTTTTTTGTATTAAAATTATGTTTTTTTACTATTAATTTACATTTACTATATATTTCTTTGGATATTTTTTTTGAAATAATTACTAAATCTAAATCTCCTATGTCATTTAATTTTTTATTTTGGGCAAATGAACCTACAATGTTGGCTGAAATTACTCCATCTATTGCATAAATTTTATTTAATAAATTTACAATATTTTTTTTGTTTTTTTTAATATTATCCAATTTCGTACCTTGAAACTGTTTGAAGTTTCATAATTTCTATTATAGGTTTTTCACTTCGTAGTACAGCTGCACCAGAAACTATTTTTTCACAATTAATTTTTTTTATGATTTTCGAGTTTACACCTCCATCAACCAATATTTTCATTTTTTTTCTGCTTCTATTCTTGTCAATTCTTTTAATTAAATCGAGGGCTCTAATATTGAATTTTTGACCTGAATATCCTGGGTTATCAATAGACAAAATCATAATTTCTTTAAAATTATTTAATATATGATCTAGATTTTGGTATTTATATTTTGCTGTTAATACAACTCCTGGAAGAACGTTATGTTTTAAAATATAATCTCTGAGGTCATTTAAATTCTCGTCTATTTCATAATGTATATAAATAATTTTAGAAAATTTTATAACTTTATCTATTATATACATAGGTGTTTTTGACATAATATGAGTATGTATTTCTTTCTTAGGCCAATAAGAATTAATTTGCTCTAACTTTGAAAAATCTATGAGGTCAGCACTTTCTCTCATTGTTCTGTCAACAACATCAACATGAATAAAATCAGGATATTCTCCTATTTTACTTTTTATTTTATCTAACTCCTCATGTCCATTTGCGTATATAGCTACTCCTACGCTAATTATTTTTTTAAACGTAAATGCTAAGTGAAAAAAGTATCCAATTATAAAAAATGTTCCTGAAAAAAAAAGTCTTTGTAAATTGTAATCAAATTGTTCAATAATTATATAATTTTTTAGTACTTTTTGAATTGAAAAAGAGAACAACGAAATAATAAAAAAATAAACTAATGATCTTCTGAGATATATTTTAGGGACTGCAAAATTAAACCTTATGTTGAAATAAAAAGCAAAAAATATTCCTAATATTAATGGTAGGTATGTATATATTGTTTCATATGCATTGAAATTTATTAGCATTTTTCTTGTTATAAGCTCAAGTAAAATTGATAAAAAACCAATTAAAATATAGATTATTAAAAACTTTTTTTGATATAAAAAAAAATAAAATTTTTTCATCAGTTTTTTTTTTAATTTTGGCCGTAATATTTTTTTTTACTATGTTTTCTATCAAAATGAAATTTTGATATATATTTAGGTAATTTCGATTTGACTCCTATCTTAATTGAAGCATAAGCCATGTGTGCAATATACTCTATTAAATTTGAATTTATTACTGCCTTTGTATAATTTTCACCCCAGGCAAATTGCCCATGTCCTGAAACAAGTAATCCAGGACAGTTACTCATGTTAATTTTATCATCTGCTATTTTTTCACAAATAAGTTTTCCTGTAAAAAACTCATATTTTTTCATCTGTGCTCTGCTCAGATATTTGACTACAGGAATGTCTTTTTCCCAGAAATCTGCATGGGTAGTTCCCAGTAGTGGTATTGGTCTGGCTGCTTGAGCCCAAGCAGTTGCAAATTTGGAATGGCAATGAGAAATACTTTTAATATTTTTAAATTTCTTATAAATTTCTAAATGAGTTGGTGTATCAACAGAAGGTTTTAAATTAGTTTTATTTACTTTTTTTCCTGTTGGAATGTTAATCAATGGACAACTACCTTTGTTTAATTTCTTAACATTAACTCCACTGGGTTTTATAAAGAAATGATTTTCATTTACTCTAATACTAACATTTCCAAACGAATGTTCACTTAATCCAAATTCTGTAAGTTTAATGTTTTGACTAATACAAATTTTTTCTAGTTTTTCGTACATTATTAAATTATTAACAAATAATAAAAGATTTAGTAATTAAAAATTTAAATTTTTATTAGAAACTACGTGAAAAAAAATTGATCTAATTTTCTTATATTAATATTCATATTTATATAAGTATTGTGATTTGCATTTTATTGTTATTTATAATGTCTCTTTATCAGATGTTTGTATAAACAAATAATTATTTTTAAACTCGATTATATAATTTTTTTTAACTTTATATAAACAAGGTTGTTTAAAATCTCCGCATTTCCAATTAGTGCTAAGAAACAATTCAATTTCATCTGTTTTTAAAAGACTTTTAATTTTTGAATAATCATAGGTTTTGTTGATAGGATTTATCAAATTATTCAAAGTAAATTTATTAAAATTTTTTACAATCAACGAAGCGCCAAAAATTATTACTAAGGCTGGAAAAATATTGAAGTGAACTTTTTTTAATATTGATTGTTCATATATAATCAAAGATAAAAATAAGCATGGGAAAAAAATTAAGACCCCCCATCCAAATCTTATTTCTGGGGCCTGAAACCATATTATGAAATTAATTAAATAAAGAATAATAAAACTATAATAAAAATTCGGGAGCTCATATTTTTTTTTTTTTAAAAAATTTTTAATATAAATAAAAAAAGAACAGATTAATGAAAAAATAAAAATAGTAAAACTGATTAATAAAAACGCGTCTGAAATAAAATAACTTTTAATCCATGGAATTATCCAATCAAAACTATTAAGAGTATATTCAAAATTAAGATATTTATCTCTTAATGGCGTATCCCTAGCAAAACTTTTTGTCTGATTTAAATAAAAATCTACCTGATTTTTAGACAAAGACCAGCTACTATTAAAACATGTAAATTTAAATGGAAATATTAAACAAGAACTTAAAATGAAATTTCGTATCATCCATATAACTACCAATACAGATCCTAAAAAAGATGCAAAATTAAAAATTTTAATCTTTTTGTAATATTTTGCAAAAATTACAATTAAAAATAAAAAAGATCCAATATATGTTAACTTGATAAGTATGCAAATTACTGTGCAAACTATTAGTAAATAATATGAATTTGACTCTTTTTTTTCTAAAAAATTTAAAAAAAGATAGCCTGCTGCTATAAAAAAAATCATCCCAATTGTATCAACCTCGGGATTACCTAAATGGTTAAATATAATTCCATTATTAAAAGGATGTAAGTAACTAAAAATAAACAAGAAACATGTTGAAAAAAATAACGTAAAATAACTTATGCTAAATTTATTTTTATTTTCAAACAATTCATTAAAAATAAATGCAAAAGGTATAAAATTTACTACGTATAGAAAATTAAATTTTTTGTAGTCTAGACTGAATAGAGATAAGAATATATGCCAAACAGAATTTAATGCATAATGCCAATCTAATATAGCTAAACCGAAAGTGACTTTATAATTATGTATCCAATTAATTGTTTGCAAATGATAAATTGGAGAGTCTACATTATTTCCATTCCAATACGAAAAAAATGAAAATAAAAATAAAAAAAATGCTAATCCTAAAAATTTAATTTGTATTTTTTTTTTGAAATTTCCTAAAATAAAAAAGAAAATTCCAATTAAATAAAATATAATTTTTATTTTTTCTACAGGAAGAAAAAAGTTAATAATAATAATTAAAAGTATTAAAAAAAAAATGCCATATAAAAAATCAAAGTTTTTTATATATTGGTTTTTTGGTGGAAAAAATAATATTTTGAAAAAAAAGGAGTATCCTAAAATAATAAATGATATAAATATATTTCCTATAAAAGATATTATCATTATTAATTCATTCTTATAGCATCTCCGTTTATAATTTTAATTCCCTTCTCGGATTTATCGTCAACCCAACACTTGATTTTTTCTCTTGAATCAAGATATTTTATAAAAAAACCCTTTTCTACTTTTATTTTAAAATTAGCTGATATTGCATTTTTTGGTCCACAATAAGAATTATCTACATATTGAATATTTATTGGATTTATAAAAATTATCCAAGAAATCAAATTTCCTAAACAAATTAAATAAAATGCAGTTTTATTATTTAAGTTAAATATTAAGAAAAGAACTATTATTAAAAAAAGTTGAAGATAAGAAAATTCTGCAGGTATCCATAAAAAAATGAGCAAATTACCAAAACATAAAACTAACAATACATTTAAATTTGAAAATAACTTAATTTTGTTCAGATTTTTAAAAAAGAAAAAAAATATGAAAAATGCACTTACATAACCTAAAGTAATATAAATCTTGTAAGAAAATCTCGCAAGTAATCCAAATATTCCCTGATCAATTGGCCTAGCAGCAGTTAGCCATGATAAACCGAAACTGTTATCAAACCAAATAGGAAGATAAAATAAACCTCCAAAAATGAAGGAGCAGATAAATAGATTTATTCTTCGTGGCAAAGATATGTCATCTTTAAAATGATAAAAAAGAATAACAAATAATACAAATAATACATAATTTATTCTTGTGCCTATTGCAAAAGCAAACATAACTACTGCTATTTCAAATAATTTTTTACTTAAAAAAAATACTCCGCACGAAAAAAAAAAGAAAGCCCAAGAATAATCAATAGGTTCTAAATTATCAAAAAATATTATTGGACTTGTTAAACAAAAGAATAAAAAAAAAATAATTTTGCTTAAAGATTTATCTTTACTAAATGTTAAGAAGAAAAAAATTAAACCTAATAATAAAAATAGGTAGGTTGCAAGATTCGCAGCAAAACTTCCAAAATAATATGACAAAAAACCTATGCCCAACTCTGCAACAGGATTCCCAGTGAATCTAGATGAAACAAAACGACCACCATTTAGTAGAGAATCAAATACATGAAGCATTGGTATTGTATCTTCATCAGATCCATATCCTCCAATAAAACATAAAAAAAAACCTAGAAAAATTATTATAAAAAAAATAAAAAAAATTAAATTATTTTCATTTCTCTTTAATAATTCCATATTTTCAATTTCTAATTTTTTTATAATTTTTATTTAAATCTTTATAAGTTTCGATAATTGCATTTTTTAGATCTGATTTATATTTCCATCCATACTTTAAAGCTAATTTTGTATTCAAAACTTTACTTTTCATACCATCCAACTTTTTGTTATTATCAAACTTTATTTCTAATTTTATATTTAAAATATTTAAAATATATTTAACGTATTGCTTAATAGATTTTTCATTTGAAGTTCCTATATTTATTAAATTATGTTTTACTCTTTTATTCATAAAGTATATTACAGCGTCAGCTAAATCATCAACGTAGATGACTTCTCTTTTAGCTTTCCCAGTTCCCCAAAGTTTTATTGATTTTTTATTTCTTAATTTTGCCAAATAAATTTTTTTTAATATAGCTGGTATAAAATGTGAATTTTGCAGATTATAATTATCCCCTGGTCCAAATGTATTGGTTGGCATTAAACATATATAATTTGTATTATGCTGGATATTGTAACTTTCGCATAACTTAATACCGGCTATTTTCGCTATAGCATATGGCTCATTTGTTGGTTCAAGTGGACCGGTTAAAAGGTATTCTTCTTTTATTGGTCTTTTACAATTTAAAGGATAAACACAGCTTGATCCCAAAAAAATAATATTTTTAATTCCGTTTTTAAAACTACCATTAATGAGATTGTTTTGGATTTCTAAATTTTCTCTTATGAAGTCTGCTCTATAAATATTGTTTGCTTTAATACCTCCCACTTTAGCGGCAGCTATAATTACTATTTTTGGCTTTTTAATTTTTAAAAAATTATAGACATCATGTTGTTTTAATAAGTTAAGTTTTTTTTTACTAACAATAATAATGTTTTTATAACCTCTTTTAGTAAGCATTTTTAAAATTGCTGTACCTACTAAACCATTGTGCCCAGCTAAAAAAATTTTATCTTTTTTTTTTATCATTCCCTTTAAGCATATCTAGATCCATCTCTACCATTTCGTGAACTAATTTATTTATGTCAATTTTTGGTTTCCAATTAAGAATTTTTCTCGCTTTTTTTGAGTTACCTAAAAGCGTATCAACTTCAGCTGGCCTAAAGTACTTTTTATTGCACTCAATAATGACATCTCCATTTGAATTGTATACTTTTTGATTTATTCCTTTTCCAGTCCATCTAATTTTCATATTTAATTTTTTACAAGTAAGTTTTATAAAATCTTTAACACTATATTGTTTTCCAGTAGCAATTACGTAATCATCGGGGTTTTTTTGTTGCATAATTTTCCACTGGGCTTCAACAAAATCTTTAGCATGACCCCAATCTCTTTTTGCATCTAAATTCCCTAGTATTAATTTCTTTTGCAACCCTAATTTAATTCTACACAACCCTAAAGTAATTTTTCTAGTTACAAAAGTTTCTCCACGCACTGGACTTTCATGATTAAACAAGATGCCATTGCATGCGTATATACCATATGCCTCTCTATAATTTTTAGTTATCCAATGTGCAAAAACTTTTGAAACTGCATATGGACTTCTTGGATAAAAAGGAGTTTTTTCGGATTGAGGTATTTCAACTACTTTACCAAACATCTCAGAAGTACCAGCTTGATAAAACTTTGTTTTATTCTCTAAATTCAAAAACTTTATGCATTCTAGTATTCTTAGGGCACCTAAAGCATCAACATTTGCTGTATATTCTGGTAATTGAAAAGATACTGCAACATGTGATTGCGCAGCAAGATTATATATTTCATCTGGCTTAATTTTATTAATAATTTTTTGTATAGACAGTGAGTCAGTTAAGTCTCCGTAATGAACAAAAAAGTTTTTAATTTTTTTATTTTCATACAAATGATCTATTCGATCTGTGTTAATTGAAGAAGATTTTCTTTTTACACCATGAACAATATAATTTTTCTTAATTAAAAATTCAGCTAAATATGAGCCATCCTGACCTGTAACACCAAATATGAGTGCTTTTTTCATTATAAAATTTTTTCAAATAAAAGAGTTAATTTGTTTGCTATAATAATTTGGTGAAAACGTCAAATTTAACTTATTCTGTTTGGGGGATTTTTAATATTGAAGATAAATTTTATTTAGAAAGTCTTAAAAAAAAAATGCAGAAAGAATTAAAAGGACCAAGATTTCCAATTCATTTTACTGTAAGCCCCCATTTTTTAGGCAAAGAAAATGAGATCATTAATAAATTATCATATATTTCAAAAAAAATAAAAAATTTTCATATTTATACGAACAATTATGGTTTTAAAAAAAAGTTTTTTCAATCTATTTTTGTAAAAGTGAATTTAACAAACGACCTAAAAAATAATAAAGCTGTTATTGATAATTATCTAAATATAAAAAAAAAATATTTTTTTCCACACATTAGTTTATTTTACGGAAACTTAAAAAAAGAACAAAAAAAAAATTACATAAAGAATTTTAAAAATTTTAAAAAAAAAATAAAAGTCAGAATGTTATGTCTT
>MDSZ01035352.1_pt1 | contig 19279 bp, 21 predicted proteins | sample 811201 | NCBI WGS metagenome assembly MDSZ01 (sample SAMN05326647, study PRJNA326480) | marine metagenome | isolation source: seawater | place: Indian Ocean: North | collected 2010 | reverse complement strand
TTGACCGAAAGAGGACTTTTGGAATCTACCTTGGTTTGTGTAGTGTCGGAGTTTGGAAGAACTCCTAAAATAAACAAAGATGCTGGTCGCGATCATTACCCCAAGGTATTTAGTTCTATTCTCGCTGGCGGTGGGATCAAAGGTGGTATGACTTACGGTAGAACTGACGCTACAGGCACAGAACCAGAAGATAATCCAGTTCCTATCCCACACTGGGCGACAACCATTTACCATCAAATGGGGATTAATGCCGATAAAGAACTGATGGCTCCCGGCGACAGACCTATCGAAATAGTGGACTTTGGAGAAGTAATTAAGGATATTATAGTATGATTAACAGAAGACATTTTATAGAACATGTTGGTGGACTTGCTTCATTATCTACCGCCTCAACATTATTTGGTCAAAACATTATTGATAACAAGGATACCTTGATCAAGAATGAAAAGGCCGCAATACTTATATGGCTTGGCGGTGGTCCACCAACTATTGATATGTGGGATGTAAAGTTTGGTGCTGCTACTGGCGGACCAACTAGACCTATTAGTACGACTGGCGATTTTCAGATTAATGAACTTATGCCTAAACTTGCTGGTATGGGTAAAGACTTTTCTCTTGTTAGGACTATGGCAACGAGAGAGGCAGATCATATGCGTGGATCATATTACATGCATACAGGATTTAAACCAAACCCAAACATGAAACATCCATCAATGGGTTCTGTTATATCCTATGAATTGTCTCAAGACAGAGACTATCTAGAAATACCACCATTCTTTTCTATAGGCACAGGAAGTGTTGGTGGTGGATTCCTTGGTACTGCTTGGAATCCATTTGTGGTCAGTTCAAATGGTCAGATTAGAAATCTTGGTGACTCTGTAGATACAGAAAGAATGCAAGCACTCGCTGCTATAGAAACCGGTTTTGTAAAAAGAAGCAACAGCGACATGGCAAAAAGTCACATGAAAATGTTACAACAAACATTTAGACTTAACACAAGTCCACAGATGAAAGCGCTAAAACCTATTGGAGAACCACAAGAAGTTATTGATGCATACGGTGAAACTAATTTTGGTAAAGGCGCATTGATGGCAAGAAGATTGGTTCAAACGGGTGTGCCATTCGTAGAACTTGGTTTTCGCGGTTGGGACTTGCACCAAAATACACATGAAACATTGTCAACAAAACTTCCAGAATTAGACAAGGTTGTATCTACACTTATGTTGGATTTAAAACGTCTTGATATGTGGGACAACACTGCAATTATAATGATGGGAGAATTTGGTAGAACTCCAAGGATAAATCAAAACGCAGGAAGGGATCATTGGGCAAAAGTTTGGTCTGCATTCGTTTCTGGTGGTCTAATGCAAGGCGGTAGAGCTATAGGGTCTACGAACTCGGATGGAACAGAACCTAAAGACGGACTCATTTATTCATCAGAAGATATAATGACAACCGTTTGTCATTCTCTTGGGATTAGCGTAGAAAAAAATTATACAGCAAAAAATGGTCGCCCTATGAAAATTGCTAACGGTGGCAAAATTATCGAGGGCTTAGTCTAGGAGAACACGATGTTCAGACTGGTTCTTTCCTTGGTTATTGTTTTTAGTTTCACTTCACTATTACCCGCACAAGAAAAAGTTAAAAATTATTATTTTGGTGCTACTTGGTGTCCACCATGCAACAAAATGAAACAATTGTTTAAAGACAAAGAGGTTGCTAAAGAATTATCAAATTTTGACTTTCATGTGTACGATATTGATAAACACCCAAACCTAAAATCAAAATACAGGATACAAAAAATTCCAACTATGATATTTATTAAAGACGGAAAGCAAAGTAGATATGTTGGAGGTATGTCAAAACAAAGACTTTTACAGGTTTTAAGAAAAGAAAAATAATGGATTTTATATCAGAAATAAATAAATCAGTATCAAACACTTTAGATTCTATCAAGTATACGGATAAACCAAAGACTTGGAAAGTTTCTAATCAGATAACTATTGATTGGGAGGGTGTTCTACCAGAACCTCCCTCTAACACATCGGAAGAAACAAAGAAAGAACTCGCTTACTTGCAAGTGCTTACGAACAATTTAAGTTCGCAAAGTAAGAACTTGATACACTTAGTGGACAAGGAACCTCTGGATTTATATAAACCTATTTTTTCAAAAATAGGACAACCAATTCCAGTCAAAGATTTTAAAAAAGCGTATAATATAATAGATCCAATTATATTGAATTTAAAACACAAGTTTAACAGACCTCGACCTAAGCAGTTGGGCGATGTTATGGATTTTAACATTAACGTAACTAAAACTAAGACGCATCAAACACCGGCATATCCTTCTGGTCACACTGCCTATGCAGCGATTGCGTCATATTTATTTGCTGACATGTACCCCTACTATTCTTCTGAGTTTTTTAAAATGATAGGAGTTGCTGGTCATGCAAGATGTTTACAAGGTGTACACTACCCGTCAGACAACGAAGCGTCAATGGTGATCACTGGCGCAATCTGGCAGGACATTCGATACAAATTATTCCCTCAATTAGAACCATACAGGAGTTAATGATGCCAATTCCATCAAAAAAAGACGGTGAAGATAGAAATAAATTTATGTCAAGATGTATGTCTGATCCCACTATGTCTAAAGAGTTTCCAGACAACCAAAAAAGAGTGGCCGTATGCATCAGTAAGGCAACTGAAGATATGGATTATATTGAGGCAGCAGACTTTCACCTAAACGTAAATGAGTATGGATATACAGAAGAGATTGACGAAGATAATTTTTACGTCCCAGCAGAAGCAGATTACGAAGATTGGGATGATGGTGAAGTTGAAGAGTGGGACTGGGCGGCGAGTCGTCCGGGTTTGTGGGAAAACATTCGTAGGAAAAAAGAACGAGAAGGTAAGAATTACAAACCCGCCAAGACTGTAAAAGAAGGCAGACCCACCCAAGAACAGCTTAAACGCGCTCAGTCTGAAGAGCATCTTGCTTATGCAGATCACGCAGAAGCAGACGAACCGGGACCAAAAGATCCGCGAAGAACTCCTGCTCCTAAAAAAGATCAGAAAAAAGGATCTAAGAAAAACAAACCAGATAGCGCAAAAGATAAATCTGGCAAAATTACTTTTAGTAAAGAAGTTACTGCACAACTGGCAGCAAAAGTTAAAGAGCATAACGCTAAGGGGAAAGGTTCTAAGGCCACACTGGGTATGCTTAAAGCAGTATATCGTCGAGGTGCTGGTGCTTTTTCTACTAGTCATGCACCAAAAATGAGTCGTCACGGATGGGCTATTGCCAGAGTAAACGCTTTCCTCAAGTTGCTTAGAAGCGGTAGACCATCTAATCCTAAATACACTACGGATAATGATTTGCTACCCAAGGGGCATCCAAGAGCAGGTAAGTCTAAGGCTAGTTATAAATATGAAGATCCTAAAACCGGTCAGATATATGAGTACGAAAGAAAGGGTATTTATAAAAAAGGCGAAAGATTCTTGGTGTTTAAAGGAAAAGCAGAAGTAGAGTACACAGAATCTGCCGAATATCAAGGACGTAAAGTGAAATTAGGTAAACCTTTTAGAACTCCCGGCGGACCAAAGAAAAGTGCAGTATACGTTAAAAATGAAAAAGGTAATGTTGTTAAAGTAAACTTTGGTGATCCTAACATGAAAATTAAAAAGAACATTCCGGGTCGTCGTAAAAACTTCAGAGCAAGGCATAACTGTGACAATCCCGGACCTAGATGGAAAGCAAGGTACTGGTCATGTAGAGCGTGGTGATGCCATGATTGAAGACGTAACTCCAACAAAGTTGTACGGAATTAGCGATAGATATAATCTTATCGTTATTGAAGATAGCGACGGCGAGTTACATAATTTAGTTTTTTCTAATTCAGAAATATTAAGAGGTAGGATAAGGGGATCAAAACATTCACGTAAAGTTCCAAATTACAGATTGAAATTTTTTCACTGTACAGAAGTATTTGTGATATGTACTTTTGTTTCCCTTATCATAGGAATATTAACTGGATATTTTATTAAAAACTGAGGAACACTTAGGAAATGACAAAACCAGACTATCTAATAGTGGGCGCTGGTATGTTTGGCGCTACTTTTGCTAGAATAATGACAGATCATGGTTACACATGTAAGGTCATTGACAAAAGACCACACATAGCGGGAAACTGCTACACAGAGAAAAAGTGTGGCATTGACATTCATAAGTATGGCGCTCATATATTTCATACTAACAACAAGGACGTGTGGAATTTTGTAAATCAATTTGCAGAATTTAATAGATATACGCACATTGTAAAAGCTAATTATAAGCACAGTCTCTATTCAATGCCTATAAACTTGAATACCTTAAACGAAGTTTGGGGTGTTACAAGTCCAGAGATGGCAAAAGAAGTTTTGCTAGAAAAGCAAATCAAAATAGAAAACCCACAAAACCTAGAAGAATGGGCTTTATCTCAAGTGGGCGAACAACTTTATAAATTACTTATAAAAGGTTACACTGAAAAACAGTGGGGTAAAGACCCAAAAGAATTACCTGCGTCTATAATTAAAAGACTACCTATTCGATTCAATTTTAACGACCATTATTTTAGAGATAAATATCAAGGAATTCCTATTGAGGGTTACACCAGTTTAGTTTCAAATATGCTAGATGGAATAGACGTGGAACTAGGAGAAGACTATCTAGAAAACAGAGACTTGTACAATCAAAGGTTTAAAAAAGTTGTTTACACTGGACCTATAGACGAGTTTTTCAGAAACTTTTATGGAAAATTAGAATGGAGATCTTTACGTTTTGAAGAAAAGGTTTATAATATAGACGACTACCAAGGAACATCGGTTGTAAACTATACTCATAAAGATATACCATTTACAAGAATAATCGAACATAAACATTTCAACAATACCGCCAACGGTATAACTGTAATATCTAAAGAGTATTCACAAACTTATAAAGAGGGGTTAGAAAAATATTATCCAGTAAACGACAAAAAGAATAATGATTTGTATAAAGAGTATATAAGACATTATGATAAAAACAAGTTTATATTTGGAGGAAGACTTGCAGAGTATGTATATTACGATATGCACCAAGTTATAGCTTCAGCAATGAAAAAGGCAAAAAATGAATTGGAAACTAGATAAATGCCACTGTAGCAAACCCGGATTTTGCCCCGTGTTTAACAAGACGATGGGCGAAGAACCTGCAAATTGGAAGTGGTGTCAAAATGCCTCGCCAGAAAAAAGAAAGAACTATTACACTAGTTGTGCATCTGTTAAGAACTCAACAAAAAAATACAAAACTATTCCAGATATGGATAGGGTTCAGGTAGCGTGTCTAGGACATTGTAGTTCTCAGTTTGAGCAGATTACTAAAAAAGATTACTTGAAATTTTTGTACCTTCAAAACCTAAATTTAGGTAAGTATAAAAAGTTTCAAAACAATCAATATTCAGAGACAAGAGGATATTTAGCAGACATCTTCGACTACGAAAACAAAGATTATGTAGGGGTTGTTACAGCGTCTTGGAATAAGAAGTATTTAAACAAAAATAAAATAGATAGACTAGAAAAGTGGATTGACATTGACCTTCTTGATAATGGAAATGTCTTATGTGCGACAGTAGCATCTACTGAAACTTGGGTAGAAGGTGAAGGATCTGTAATGAAATGGTTAGGAACATCAGATTTTCATAAAAATGAAATACTCAAGTTCCACGAAAACATCGGCATGACAATCAGTGACAGACAGGTTGCTAACCACAATCAAATTATATGCCACAAGAATATATTTATAGAACTTGAAAACCATTTTAAAAATAATATATTTGAATATTCAAAACTATTTGACAAGTTTAATCTTTCTGACTTTTCAGAATTTAGTAGAAAAAGACTCTTTGGTTTCTTTTGTGAATTTTCCACTATGATGTTTCTTGACAACATGGATTACAAATGCATACCTATGCAGACTTGTAATAACTCTGAATGGTTTAAACCAGAAAAAATACAAAAAAGAGATAACGGTGTCTATTAATGATAATTGATTACTCTAAAAAGATATGTGTCATTGAAACTCCACACTGTGGATCAAGGTTTATCAGAAAAAATTTAAAACCATATGAACATTTAAAATTTTATACAGAGGATGATAATAAATTAAAAAGACACTGTACAGTAAAATTAGCGAAGGGTGCAGGAGAACTGCCAAAACAAACGGACGATTACACTGTGTACTACATGGTGAGACATCCAGAAGACAGAATGGTGTCATATTATTATGAAGAGTTAGCGAGCAAAAGAAACAAACAGATGCAACTAAATGAATTTATTAAACATTCGCTATACAATGAAAGATTTACAAAACAATTTGCTGCGGACGGTTCATTATACGAACACTACAACCCAAACAAAAGTGAAAACTTTATTTCTCTAAAATATGAAGATTTTGATAAATCAATAGAAACAATATTCAACGCTCTCGATCTAGAAAAACCTGACACAAAGATAAAAGTCAACAAGCATAAAATTGAAGAAAAAATAAATAGAGAATCTAGAGCATTGATTAATAATATTTTTGATAAAGATTTTAAAGAATACAACTACCGTAAAAGAAACAGGTATTCTGCCAAATACTAGTAAATTAAGTTGAAAAATTATTCGATCTAGTATATAATACATTGAACTCTAATTGAAAGGATATTGAATGAATTGGTTCCCTCTTTGTAACTACACACACTACTCTCTACTTAAAGGTTTCTCTAAACCTAAAGAAATCGCGAAGAAATGTAAAGACAGTGGATTTCGTGCTTGTGGTATCGCTGACTATAAGACCATCTCTGGTGCAGTCGCTTTCTATCAAGCGTGTGTCGCAAACGACATAAAACCAGTTATAGGTTGTTCGTTTGACAACTTTGCTTTATTCGCTAAGAATAAGGCGGGTTGGTTTGATTTGATAAAAATTGTATCACTTCTTGACGAACAAGGTAATTATAGTAGCGGAGACTTATCTAGGGTATGCGCCAAAGGAAATCTTTTTGTGATCGCTGACTCAAGCGCAGACTCGCCGGTTAAAGAAGGTTGGTATCTTAGGACCAAGTGTTTTCAGGATTTTCATTATACAGAAAAAGAAGATGCAAATCTACACAGAATACTGCTGTGTTCAGAGATGAAAACCACGCTGCCTAAAATGAGAAAAAAATATAGAGATGGAGAAGATTTTTCAAACAAGAAGTTTTTTGATTTCTCTCACTTTTTTGTTCCAGATAAAAATGGGGCAACAGAGATTATGCTGGAAGACCCAGAAGGCACTCAACATTTAGATAAAATCTATGAAGAGTGTGAGTTTTATAATATTCTATCAAAACCTATTTTGCCTAAATTTAAAACACCTAAAGGTAAATCAGAAGAACAATACCTAACATCTCTCGCTAGAAAGGGTTGGAAAGAAAAACTTTCTAAAGTAAAGAAAGGTTCTCCCGAATGGGATCAATACGGTGATAGATTTAGAAAAGAGTTTGATGTTATTAAAGAAGCTGAACTTTCTGGTTATTTCCTGATTGTTCAAGACATTATACAATACGCCAAAAATCAAGGTTGGATGGTTGGTCCCGGTCGAGGTTCCGCTGCGGGATGTCTGATTTCTTATCTAATTGGTATAACAGAAGTTGATCCCATTAAATTTGACTTGCTTTTTGAAAGATTCTACAATTCTGGAAGAAATACTAAAGACAATATATCGCTTCCAGATATTGATATTGACATTCCCGGAAAAAAGCGCGATCAAATTATTGATTACATAAAACATAAATATGGGAGTGAAAATGTCAGTCAGATGGTTACATTTGGTAGACTTCAAGGACGAAGCGCTATAAAAGAAATACTAAGAGTTAATGAAGCGTGTGGATTCAGTATAATGAATGAAATAACTAAATACATTCCAGATGAGGCCGCAATCTCTGATCAGTTGGCAGAAATGGATGAAGAAGACAGGTCCATCATTAGGTGGGCATTGCAAAGTAACAGTAAAGAACTATATGACTACTGTCACATAAACGACAATGGTTACTTGGAAGGAGACTATGCTGAATATTTTGAACAAGCAATAAAAATAGAAGGCACATTGAAAACGCAAGGTAAACACGCTGCCGGTGTTGTCATATCTGCAAATAAGTTGAATGAGGTTTGTCCGATGGTAAACTCAAAAAGTAGCGACGAAAAAATAGCAGGACTAGAGATGGCAGACCTAGAAGCTCTTGGTCACGTCAAATTTGATGTTCTAGCAATCAATCTTTTAGATAAACTTATGTTTATAGACCATTTAGTAGAGGAAAAAAATGAATAGAGATATAATTGTCTTTGACTTTGAAACTGGCGGCAGAGACCCCAATACATGTCAAGTCACTCAACTTGCCGCCTTAGCAATAGATGGAAGAAGTTTTAAGTTAAAGGGAACTTTTGACAGTGAAATTTGGGCAGAAATTGATGATGACGAAGCGGTGAAAAAAGGTCTTGCTCCATTAGAAGAGGGTGCGTTAAAAGTTACTGGGAAAACAAGAGAGCAAATATCTAAAGCCCCCAAACCCAAGATTGTTTGGGAAAAGTTCTGTGCTTTTGTAAACAAATATAACTGGAAAGGTACATCGTTTTTCGCTCCAATCCCAGCAGGTTATAACATTCTTGGTTACGATATGATAATCATAGACAGACTTTGTAAACAATATGGACCTTGGGACGAACAGCGTAAAAGACAAAAACTGTTTCATCAGATTTATAAAATTGACATGATGGACAACTATTGGATGTGGACAGAAGGAGATCCTAGTATAAAGAGTCGAAGCATGGATAGTATTCGTGAACTCATGGGTATGTCCTCCGAAAATGCTCACGACGCTTTGCAGGACGTTAAAGACACTGCTAATTTGATGATAAAATTTATGAAGACTCACAGAGCAGTCTATAGAAACTTGAAACTTGAGAAGGCATTTGCAAATGGGAACACCTACGTTTAAATACGACGACGAAAAAACTTGGAATCTTTTTAAAGATGGTAGAACAAAAGGAGTCTTTCAATTAGAGAGCAATCTTGGTCGCGCTTGGTCAAAAAGACTTCAACCAACAAATATTGAAGAACTATCTGCCCTTATTGCTTTGATTAGACCGGGATCGCTAAAAGCTATCAGTGATGGTAAGTCTATGACTCAGCATTACGTAGATAGAAAGAGTGGTGTTGATATTGTCAAATATCTTCATACATCTCTTACTGATATTCTTGAAAATACAAAAGGTGTTCTTATATATCAAGAACAATCTATGCGTATCGCCCAAGAACTTGCTGGATTTAATCTACAGGAAGCAGATGTTCTTCGTAAGGCAATCGGTAAAAAGAAAGCAGACTTGATGGCAAAAGTCAAGAAAGACTTTCTTACCGGTTGTAAAAACAAAGGTATAGTTACCAAAGAAACGGCAGAAGAAATTTTTAGTTGGATTGAGAAGTCATCTAGATATTCATTTAATAAATCTCACGCTGTTTGCTATGCAATTAATTCTTATAAAAGCGCGTGGTACAAAGCGAACTATACCAAGCAATTCTTCTTGTCATACCTAACCTACGCGAATGAAAAGCAAGACCCTCACCAAGAAGTGTACGAACTTGTTTCTGAAGCGAAGTTGTTTGATATTGAGGTGGGTTTGCCTAATCTTAATAAATGGCAAGAAAACTTTTTTACAGACAAGAAAAACATACGCTTTGGAATAAAAGATATAAAGTCCTTGACTGGCGTAAATGGCGACAAGGTTGTTAAAGCAATAAAAGAAGCGCCTCCAATTAAGAATTGGATGGATGTTTTAATTAATCTTTCACCCAACATTAACTCCACTGGATTTAAGGCGCTTTGTTCTATTGGTTTCTTTTCTACAAAAAAGACTGCTGTATCTAGAAATAAAGCGCTATATGAATATTTGATTTTTAGAAATCTCACCAAAGCAGAATTGAAGTGGGTAACAGAAAACTATAAGACTAAAAAGTGGAAAAATCTAACAGATTGCTTTATTGATCTTGCTCCAACAAAAAAAGAAGGAGGGGGAACAAGCAAGCAAGATAGAAAACAGATTATAGAAAATGAAATACATTTCCTTGAGAATCCACCATATGACTTAGATGATGCTCCAGACTGGATTATAGAACAAGAAAAAAAGTATCTTGGTTGTCCAGTTTCGCTATCTAGAGTGGAATCGTCCGATACGTCACATTCAAATACCACCTGTAAAGAACTTCTCGATGGAAAAGCAGGTAAAAATATTTGTATAGTGGCACATGTAACAAGATTGATGTCGCACAAATGTAAGAACGGCGAACTTATGTCGTTTCTAACTTTAGAAGATGACACATGCTCAATTGACAATGTAGTTGTTTTTCCCAAGACAAGATCAAAGTTTCAGTACATACTTGACGAAGGTGTAAATCTTTTATTTTGCGGAGAGGCAGAAAAGAACGGTTCCTTCATAATTGATAAAATTCATGAGATTTAATTGACTTTTTTAAATCTTGATACTATAATATAACGTAAGACATTACACAGGAGAAATTGATGAATAATTGTACGTTCACTGGGTATCTTTTAGATGACCCTGTTATTGATAACAAAACAGAAGGTGCTTCATGCTGCACCGTAAAGATGGTGACTTACGAATACCGTAAGAATAAAAGGGGTGAAAAGAAAAAAGTTCCAACCACCATAACTCTTCAAGCATGGGCTTCCGGTGCAGAGACAATCGTTAAACTTGGAAAAAAGGGAACCAAGATGACAGTGTACGCATCTGCTAGAAATGAAACTACAGACGGTGAAGTAGTATTTAGAGTTAATGAATTTGACTTTGGTTGTCTAGACAAGGAATAAAATGAGAAAGAAAAGAATTTTGTTTTGCAGTGAGGCAACCTTTTTAAACACAGGTTATGCCACTTACACGCGAGAGATATTAAACTATCTACATAGCACAGGTAAGTACGAAATTGCTGAAATGGCAGCGTATGGTGAGAAAAATGACCCACGCGCAGCAAATATTCCGTGGAAGTATTACGGCGTAATGCCCAACCAAACCTGTGAACCTAAAGCTTCCGAAGAAGAGATGAAAGTCTATAACTCAAGACCAACAAACCAGTTTGGTGAGTGGGCATTTGAGCATGTATGTCTTGATTTTTTGCCAGACTTTGTTTGTGATATTCGAGACTTTTGGATGCTTGATTTTGCAGAGAGATCACCATTTAGACCGTACTTTAAATGGGTTATTATGCCAACCGTGGACGCAAGACCTCAATCAAGACAATGGATTGCAACATACGCTGGGGCAGACGCATGTTTGACCTATTCTGATTGGGCGGGTGGAATTTTAGAAGATCAATCTGGAGGTAAAATTAATTATCTTGGAAGTTCACCTCCCTCTGCGCATCCTGCCTACAAACCGGTAGAAGATAAATTCTTACACAAAATACAAATGGGTATTGATCCATCTTACAAAATCATAGGTACAGTGATGCGTAACCAAAGGCGCAAACTGTATCCAGACTTGTTTGAGGCATTTAGAATATTCTTGGACAAATCAGAAAATAAAAACTACTATCTATACTGCCATACTTCTTATCCAGATTTAGGTTGGGATATACCAGAACTTTTGAATCAATATAACTTGTCTTCAAACGTTTTGTTCACCTACATTTGTCCAGAGACTAAAAAACCTTTTGTCTCAAAGTTTAAAGGCGCAGTTGCTCAGTCGCCCTTCACTGGTAAGTGGGGTTCTACATTATCAAATGTGAAAAACGGATTGAGTTATGAAGATTTAGCAAAAGTAATGAATTGCTTTGACCTTTATGCTCAATATGCAAACTGCGAGGGGTTCGGACTACCTCAAGTAGAAGCGGCGGCTTGTGGGGTTCCCGTCTGCGGAACTGATTATTCTGCTATGGAAAGTGTTTTACGGAAGTTAGGCGGACACCCCATAAAGCCAGCAGCGCTCTACAAAGAATTAGAAACAGGATGCTTACGTGCAGTTCCAGATAATGAAGCGGCAGCAGACTTTTTCTTGGATTTTTTCAGTAAATCAGACGAATGGAGATCTACTAAAGGTGAAGAAACAAGAGAAAAGTTTGAAGAATATTACCAATGGCATCTAAGCGGTTCTGTTTGGGAAAAATATTTCGACGAAACAGATCCAGTAACGTTTGATATGGGTTGGGGTTCAAAACCTAGAATACATACACCGCAAGAAAAATTAAATCTTGAGGAACAAAATTATAAACACTCTGATCTTAGTAAGTGGTTGATCGCAAATGTTCTTGGTGAACCAGAAAAGATAAACTCATACCTTTCTTCTAGGATGACAAGAGATTTAATATACAAAAGTGCCACAAGTTCTACGGGCGGTATGTATTTTAACGAGTCGAGTGCCGCTTTTGATGGGCAGCAACACAGATCTCCTTTTGATTTTAATATTGCTTACGATCAAATGAAATCCATGTGTGAAAGAAGAAATTACTGGGAAAACATTAGAATTCAAAGAATTGAAGCTCTGTCAAAGGAGAACAACTAATGGACTTTTTTTGCAAAACAAAGAATGGGGATTTTTGGGTTAGCGATCTTGACAACTCTCAGTCTGTAGAACTATACTACTTTAAGGTTTGGGAGCAGCACCTGCTAGACGTTATTGATAAGTATGTCGTGGAAGGAACGGTTGCTATTGATGCTGGTGCAAATTTTGGTTCTATCTCTGTGCCTATTAGCAAAAAATTAGGCAGTAGCGGTAAACTGTATAGTTTTGAGATGAGCAAGGTTATGGCAAGTAGACTAAAAAGAAATATAGAGCAAAACAAATGCTCTAACGTAGAATTGTTAAACATTGCCCTCTCTGATGTCGCTGATCAAAGCGTATTTTTTGGAGAATTAGAAGAAGATCAAAAGACAAACTTTGGCGATATAAGAATTAACAAAGAAGCAGAGGGAACAGAAGTAAAAACAACCACAATTGACTCGCTGAATATACAGGACAGGGTTAGTTTTATAAAGGTTGACTGTCAAGGTTATGACTTAAAGGTGATGAGGGGTGCTAAAGAAACCATAGAAAAGCATAGACCAGTTGTCGTTTTCGAGTGGGAGGATGACATGTCTTCTGATTTTAATGACACTATTGAAGATGTTCTGGCATTTTACTCGGAACTAAACTATAAAGTTAATAAGATTGAAAAAGACGACTGGATAGCAATACCTAATGAAGTTTCCTGACGAATATTTTGAAATAACTGGATCATCAAAAGATGACTATTATAAAAAGGTAGAATTAGGAAAAGTTCTATCTAAAGACTTAAATGTATTGTTTTGTGCGACTTGTAAAAACGTTGCAGACTACATTGAAAGAACGCTAAGTCTTGTTCATGAGACGGGAAAAATGTTTAAAAACTACGATGTTTTTCTTTATGAAAACAATAGTAGTGATAACACCGTTGAAATCATCAAGCAAGACGAAAAAGTAATCCTAGAAACAGAAACTTTGCCAGACGCAAGTTACGAAAGATCTAGCGTCTCGTTCTACCAAAGATGTCAATTTATAGCAAACGCTAGAAATAAATATGTAGACTACATAAACAACAATGCCAGTGAGTACGACTATGTTTTTGTCTTTGATACGGACTTAAAAGGGGGTTGGTCTAAAGAAGGTATCCTAACTTCTATTTATTATTTAGAAAGTAACGCCGAATACGACTGCATGACATCCTACTGTGTCGTGGGAGGATATGGAGATCTTCCATTAGAGAAAGAGAGCAAGTTTAATTGGTTAATGTTTGATTCTTATGCTTTTAGATTTTATGATGATAATTCTAAGTTCCCAATGGACATTGCTAACTATAATAGGATAAAGGTAAGCAAGGGTGCTAACCCACTTAGGGTAAAATCTAATTTTAATGGATTAGGAATTTATAGACCAAGTTGTTTTAAAGAAAATTATTATTCTGTTTTAAATCATGGTCAAGATCAACTTACAGATATTGATCATGTAACATTTCACAAGATGATGGAAAACAAGGGTATGTCGGTATTCATGAATCCAAGCATGATAACCTGCGTATCAAAACACAGATACTCTGAGGATTATTAATGAAGGTATTATATATAGGACACTACAAAGAGTTTGGCGGTTGGGGTCAAGCCGCAACTGATTACATCCTTGCTCTAGATAAAGTCGGGGTCGATGTTGTTTGCAGAAATGTAACTTTAACGAGAGACAAGCAGCAAGTTCATCCTAGAATTTTAGAACTGGAATCAAAAGACTCTGACGGTTGCGATGTTTGCATTCAACACGTTTTACCCCACCACTTGGTGGGTAGTCAAATGTTTAAAAAGAACATTGCGTTTTTTGCCTCAGAGTCAACCAGTATTAAACATCTTGCTTGGTTTGATAACTTGAAGCAAGTAGATCAAGTTTGGGTGGCGAATGAAGACTCTAAAAAATCTCTAGACGATGATGATATCGGCGTAGATGTTAGAGTTGTTCCTCACGCCTGCGACATGGGTCGATATAAAAAACAATATCAAAACATCCAAATACCAGAAGGTGTAAACAAGTTTAAGTTTTATTACATTGGAGACTTGAACGCTAGAAAAAATATAGAGTCAATTATAACATGCTTTAACGCAGAGTTTGATAAGTATGAAGATGTCTGTTTGGTGTTGAAGATAAATAAGTTTGGCGTTCCACCAGAAGAACTTTCTACAAAACTAGATCAGTACCTTGTGGAAATCAAAAGCAGAATGAGAATTTTTGAAGAGATTCAAGACTATCCAAAAGAAATAACAATTACAACAGAAGTTTCTGACGAACAATTGTGCGCGTTGCACAAACACTGCGACTGTTTTGTTTCTCCAACGAGAGGTGAAGCATGGTCAATTCCTTCTTTCGACGCTATGGCTTTTGGAAATACGCCAATTTGCTCTAATTACGGTGGACCAAAAGAATTTATAGACAGTTCAAAATGGAGAACGGGACACTTGATTAATGGAAGTTTTTCTTGTTGTAAATATCCAGACCCCGCCTTTCCAGATCTTTTTACATCTCAAGAATATTGGTTCCAACCCTGCGAAATGCAAATTAGAAAACAGATGCGAACCTGCTATGAATCTTGGAAAAAAGACCCAGTTATGTATAAAAACAGAAATGCAATGGAAGGTCTAAAAAGAGCAGAAAAATACTCATACGACAATATTGGAAAGTTGATGAAGGAGATTATAAGTGAGTAGTCAAACAAAAAGAATTATTAACAAGTCTCTGAAAAAAGTCAAAGATAAGTACAACATACTAACGTTTGATACACATGAAAGATATCAAACGCAAATGTGTAAGACGGGTCATAATTTCTATTGCTTCTCTTACGATGGAGCAAAAGAATGGGATTCTAATTTTAGCAAAAGACCAGACAACTACTATAGACTCCCTAAAAATTCTTTAGTAAATTACGTAGATTTTGACTTTATACTATCACACAGTAAGTTCGGTCAATTTCAAGCCTCTCATCAAATTAATAATCACTTGCGACTACCAGTAGTATCTCTAGAGCATACTCTGCCGATACCAAGTTGGCCAACAGAGCAAACAGAGTCATTTAAAAAAATGATTGGAGATATTAATATTTTTATATCACAATATTCTGTTGAACGCTGGAGCATGAACTGTGACGCTAAAGTTATCAAACACTCTGTGGATTCAAATCTTTTTTGTCCCGGAGAAGGAGAGAGAAAGAACCATGTCCTTAGTGTTGCAAATGATTTTATAAACAGAGATTATTGTCTTAATTATAAGGGTTGGAAGCGCGTTACAGAGGGTTTTCCAGTAAGAGTGGTAGGAGACACGCCCGGACTTTCGGAGGCGGCAAAAGACGTGTCAGAACTTGTAAGCGAGTATCAGACATCATCTATCTTTTTTAACTCTTCTACCATTAGTCCAGTACCCACCTCTTTGCTAGAGGCAATGTCCTGCGGTTGTGCGGTCGTTTCTACGGCAACTTGCATGATTCCAGAAGTCATAGAGCATGGCGTAAACGGATTTATCTCTAACAACGAAGAAGAACTGAAGAATTACATTCAACAATTAATAAACGACCCTCAGTTGGCAGCAAAAATGGGCGATGCCGCAAGGAAAACGGTAGTTGAAGATTTTTCAGAACAAAAATTTATAAACAATTGGAACGAGATATTTGACCTCGCATATAGGATGAAAAAATGAAATTACAAATTATTACAGATGAAAACGATAAAATTGAAGGATACCTACACCTTCCTCTACAAACGCTACAACAAGAAATCACTAAAATACCAAACAACTCTTGTGAGAGCATTGTTGCTGTAAAAGTTTCTAATAGAATTCCTGCTCAAAGCATGGAAGGGTTTTTAGACTTGGTTATATCTAAATTAAGACTTGGTGGTGAAATCTTAGTGTCTGGCATAGAACAAAAGGTCATGGCAAAACACATACTAAACGGTTATCTAAAGGAATCACAATTTAATGAAATATTGACCTTTGCTAACTCAATGGAAACACTTTCGGATACAGTCAACTTGCTAAACTCTAAGGGATTGAAAATCAAAACAACCAACATGAATGGGATTGAATATGAAGTATCAGCAACAAGAGGGTAGAATTATTACCGCCTGTAATAGTTGTTGCTTCTATAAAGACGGCGACTGTCAGGATGGTAGAATTGAAAAATTTAAAATTGCAGGTAAATTAGAATATGAAGCAGACCCTATTATAACGGGAAGATGCCTATTGAAGCGAACAAAAGAATGGGCAGAGGAAAAAGAGAACCCTTTAGAGCAAGCGAAAGATCAACTTAAACCAAGTTTCGGTTTGAGTTTTATTGATATTGAAAACAAATACTCTTTCAAAAAAATCGTTGAAGAAATATTAAAAATTGACTATGATCCTGAAAGACTAAGTATTCATATAAGCACATCTAAAATAGATGCTTCTGAAAAGATGTCTATGTTTGATTTAATTAAAAATAAATTTTCTGAATCACTCATGACATTTACTTTTGAAACAGATAAATATATGCTTGAAACTTATAATTTTGAACCTCTGAGTAGCAAAGATTATTTGATAAGTTTGAATGGGCAAACAACTGTAGATAAAGACGTTTTGAACAAGGTCAACGAGGTTATAAACGACAAGTTGAAAAACGTTGTTTACTTTGAGTTTGGGGGTCAAGAATCACAACCAAGTTCAATTATTTTCACCAGAGCTGTTAGATCCACATACCTAGAATATTGTGACTATAGATATATGGAAAAGTTTTTAAGAAAAGAATCCAAACTCAAATCTTTATATTGTAATCTAGATGAAGAATAAACATATACTACAAGTTAAAAGACAAGAAAAAGATAAAAAAACCGATTTTATATCAATAGTCTTGCTTTCAGAAAACTATGGGTACAGAATGAAGTCCTATGGTCCTATGTCGCTATTGAAAATAGAAAATACGTCTTTAATAGAAAAGCAGATAAGTGTAATAAAATCATACTTTATCAATTACGAAATTATTCTATGCTGTGGTTTTGAAACAAAGAAAACTGTAGATTTTGTGAAAAGCAAATTCGTAAATGAGAATATAAGAATAATTGAAAATCAAGTTTATTCTAACTCTAACTCTTGCGAAAGCGCTAGGTTGTGTTTAAATAATACCATGAACCACAAGGTTCTACTTCTTCATGGAGATTTAATTTTATCCACGGGTATGTTTAATCAGTTAGACTTTAAACAGAATTCTATACTAGTTCAAGATGAAAATAGATACAAAAACTTTGTGGTGTCCGCAATCCAAAATGATAATAAACTAAACAACTTGTGTTTAGGTGGTAAGAATGACTTTTGGACAGACTGCTTATACCTGCACGATAATGATTCTGTTAATAAACTGTCTTCAATTATAAACAATCCAGACTATAAGAATAAATTTTTGTTTGAAGCGTTAAACGACCTTGTGAAAACAACTAATATAAAAATATGTAAAAACAAACTAAAGCCAGTAATGAAGATAAACAATATCAAATCTTTAAAGGACTATATTCATAATGAAAATTCTAATTCAAAATTACGTAAATAACATATCATCGAAACCAGCATATCTAAACCAATGTATAAATTCTATTGACTCATGTTCTAGTTTCCTCTGGGATATGCAAAATATTAGCGCATACGACATAATAGACAGGTCGTCTCCAGACGTTATCATAGCGCATTATGCGGGTATTACAAACGATCTAGTTCAATACTTGACCTCCGAAAGAAAAATTGATCTGATAGTTGACGTAACCGGCATGAGGCAGCATCACCTAAATCAACTAGAGCAATCGTTTACAAACGCCAACTTGCCAATCAAGTTTCTGTTATCAGAAACACCATCTAATTTAGAAAAATTAGAAAGTAAGAACAAGAAGGTAAATATATTAGCGGGAACAGACTTGTTTATTGGCAAAAGAAAGGTTCCTGATTTTAAGGTGAAGGGGTGTGTTATTGGAAGAATAAAAACAGACTCTTTTGACCAAGTTTGCTCAAGATTTGAGTCTCACCATAGAATTTTGATAAGAGACCATAATAACCAAGGTAATCGACAAGATTTTGATATGGAAAGCAACGTAGTTTCTCTTAGGACTTTGTACGAAAATTATGGAGAAGTGGTTTTAAACGGAGACTTGAAATACATATTTTCTCAGTTGTTCTTTGATGCTATTACTCATTCTAACGTCTTATCTCTAAAATGTCCGCCAGAACAGTCAGAAGTTTTTAAAGAAACTCTGGGTAAAATATTCAAAGAATCTGACAAAGAACCAACACTGGAAGACATCAAACAACAAATTAAAGATAATCATACATGTGTAGATAGATGCGCCGAACTGTTACTTGCTCTAGGAGAGCAAAGTGCCAGCGAAGAAGTGTTGAAAGTCAAACAATAAGGGAAATATGATGGATAATAATTTAAAAATACTGGTTAGTTTTAGAAACGCGGAGAAGTATTTAGAAAAAAGCATACAAAGCGTTTTGTCTCAAACCTATCAAAACTTTGAAATTCTTTTAGTAAACGATGCATCTACTGACAATTCACACGAATTATGTGAAAAATACTACAAAATGTACCCAGAAAAAATAAGGTACACAAAAAACGAAAGTAGGAAATGGGCCGTATTTAACCATCAAAGAGAAATTTTAAATAATTGCG
>MDSZ01200474.1_pt1 | contig 19281 bp, 17 predicted proteins | sample 811201 | NCBI WGS metagenome assembly MDSZ01 (sample SAMN05326647, study PRJNA326480) | marine metagenome | isolation source: seawater | place: Indian Ocean: North | collected 2010 | reverse complement strand
TGATTATATAATTTATTACATAATTGAAAATTATCTTTTTTTTTTTGATCTAAACTTTCTTTTTCATCTATTGAATATTCGTTATAAAAGATTTTTAAAGAACTGTTAAAATAATTAAAATTTTTTTTTTTATCTAAATCTGAAATTTCGTATGCTGCTATTATTTTTCTATCTAAAGTCATTATGATAAATATTTACTAGTTTTCTTAATTCCATAAAAATCAATTTGTTTTTTTAAAATAATTGCCCTTTTTTAATAAGTCTTTAATTTTTTCTTTAGCTAAATTACTTGTTAAAGGTTCTAGATTGATAATCATTATCTACACAATTATTGAATTTTTTATATAAAAACCATGCGGTATAGGACCAAAATTATCATTATATCCATAGCCATTTTTTGGTTGTATTGAAATTTTTTTATTAAATAATGATGCTGTCCAGCAAAAAGATGAGTTACTTTGAATAATATTCCTACTTAACATCAAACAAATCCAATCCTCTAAAGCGGTTTGATTATCAACTTTAATTTTATTAATTTTAAAATCTTTTAAATATTCACTAAGAGTCTCCATTTCATCAGAAAATAAATAAAATTTATATTCTCCCCCAAAATTTTTAATAAATAATCGAATAGCTTTTTCAAAGTAACTTTTGTTGAGTTTGATACTATTTTTAAAATATGCTTTTAAGTGGCTTTTGAAATCTTGACCCCTGAAATGTATTGCCACAGATTTTTCAGAATCTATATCAGAAATCTTATTTTTAATCTTATTAATCATCTGTTTATTTATAGAAATATAATTTTCTATAATGTTTTGTGTTGGCATGAGATCGTAATGCCAAAAATTTCCTGAAATATAAAAATCATTTTGCACAGATAATTGATCTTGAAATTTTTTAGCATCTTCAAATTGTTTTAAACTTTTTTCTATTAATTCTTTTTTAATTGATTTGTTATTTTTAAAGAGATTGATGAAACTCGTAAAATAATAACTTATTTTAGAATTTGTATTATATATATTAAATATTGAGTTTTCACTAAACTCTAATTTTATTTTTTTAAATTCCTCAGTTCTTGCATATTCTGCTTTTTCTTTTAAAAGAAATAAATCTTTCAAACCGTAATTATTTGGAATCTTTAATTTTAAATCAAATTTCGAAGCTAAATTTATAATAAAAAAGATATGTAATAATTTATTTCCTAAATAGAGTTTTCCATCCGTATTATTTATTTTATTAAAATCAGTATAAATGCTATGCATATTAAAGTTTGATGTTAAAAAAATTCTTTTTTTATTATGCAATTTTAAGTATACCAAACTTATTTTTATTTACACCAATATTTATTTTTCGAATCTTAAAAAAAAATATTTACTTTGGAAATATACTTTCCTATTTCAAAAAAAATAAGGAACTATTTTTTTTACTTATTTTTCTTGTATCTAGTGTTATTTTAAATCTTAATGATCCTTTATACCTTAAAGAAATACAATTCTATGTAATTTTGTTTTGTTCTATTTTCTTTTTTAAAACCTATAAAATAACTTATCAAAATTGTGCTTCTTTAATCTTAAATATAAATATTTTTTTATTTATTTACATAATAATGATTATTTTCTTTAATAATATAATAATGGATTGTTTGGTATCTAGAGCTGGATATTACGATCTATTTCAAAAAATAAATAATAAGTTTGTTGTGTTTAATACAAATGAATTCAATTGCCACTTAAATTCGAATAAAATTGAGTTTTCGCATATCAGCGGTTTTGTTTTTAAGTTATTGTTTTTAAACTATACCAATCTTATATCTTTTATTATTAATAATGATCAATTAAAGAAATTACTAAGTATTTTTATTTTTATTTTTACAACCTTATTAATATTTTCGGTTGGTTCTAGAATTGCTTTCGTAATTAATATTTTGTCGTTTTTTCTAATTTTTTTTAATTTAATGAATGAAAAAAATTACAAGTTCACTATCATAATTACCTTAAGTTTAACAATTATATGCTTACTGTTTAATTACAAAAAAAATGCTAATTATCTAAATTTTTTTATTCTAGATAAAAAAATATTTTTAGAATTAGAAAAATATAAATATAGTATTAGTTCTAAAGAATTAAATAGCAATAATCTAAGCTCGAAAGAAATAAAATATAAATATTTTTATAATGAAAATATTTTTTACAGATTAAATAAATTATATAGCTCGAAAATTACTGATCTGTTAAAATCAGATCGAAACTTGGAAATAAGTAATTTTATTAAAAATTTGAAATCAGATAATCCTGAATTTCAAAATTTTTATCATAACTTTTTTTTTAATATATATTTAACTTATGGTAATGTATCGATCTTTTTAATAATTTTTTTCTTTATATTGTTAAAAGACTTTATGCTAAAAAGTTTAAAAATTTTGAATTTTAAAAATATATTATTAAATTTATTTACTTTGTTGAATATTATTATTTTCTTTTTGACTGATGCTTACTTTAACTCTTTGCCAAATTATTTAATCGTATTTGTTTTAGTAATTTACCTAATTAAAGATTGTCTTAATAATAACCAAGATAAACTATTTTATGAATAAAAAATTAAATAATTTACTAAGTTTTTTAAAAGAAAAAATCACCAAGAAAGATATCAAAATTGGTATTATTGGATTAGGATATACTGGTCTTCCACTTGCAATACAAATAAGAAAAAAGGGTTTCGTAATATTTGGTTTTGATGTTGATAAAAAAAAAATCTCTAACTTAAAAAAAGGAATATCTTATATAGATAGAATTAAAAATATTGATTTAAGAAAATTTAGTAAAAAACTATTTTCCTCAAATTTTAAGAATATTCAATATTGTGATGTAATTATAATTTGTGTTCCTACTCCTTTAAAAAGCAAGAACGAACCGAATTTAGATTTTATAAAAAATACAATCCAAGATATCATTCCTCATTTAAAAAAAGGACAGATCTTAATATTAGAAAGTACAAGCTACCCAGGAACAACTCGAGAAATAATAGTAAATAAATTAAAAAAAAAATTTAATATTGGAAAAGATTTTTTTATTGGATTCTCGTCTGAAAGGATTAATCCAGGATTTAATGAAAACAAATTAGACAAAATACCTAAAGTTGTAAGTGGCTATTCAAAAAATTGTCTAAATATTATATCTTTTTTTTACAAAAAAATATTTGATCAAATTGTTAAGGCTAAAAATCTTGAAATAGCAGAATTTTCTAAACTGTTAGAAAACATTTATAGATCTGTAAATATAAGCTTTATAAATGAAATGAAAATTATAGCTGATAAAATGAACTTAGATATTTTTGAAATTCTAAATATAGCACAAACGAAACCTTTTGGATTTAAAAGATTTAATCCAGGGCCTGGTACAGGTGGACACTGTATACCGATTGATCCAGAGTATATGTTTTGGAAAGCAAAAAAAATTGGTTTTGAAGCAAGGTTTATTAGGCTTGCAGCAAACATAAATATTCAAATGACAAATTTTATATATAAAAAAATTAAGGATATTCTAAAAAAAAATAAAATTAAAATCTCAAATTCGAAAATATTAGTTATAGGGATTGCATATAAAAAAAATATTGATGACTTAAGAGAGTCGGCCTCTTTAAGACTTATATCTTTATTGTTGAATAAAACTAGAGCAATAGACTTTCATGATAAATTAATTAAAAATAAAATATTAACAAGAAATTTCAATTTTAATAAAAAAAGTATAATTTTAAATAAAAAAAAATTATCTTCATATGATATAGTCATAATTATGACAGATCATGATTATTTAAATTATGAAATGATAAAGAAATATTCAAAAAATATTATTGATTGTAGAGGTAAATTTAATCTCTCAAAGAACATTTTTCGGGGGTAATAAAGTTTAATGAAAGAAAAATTGAGAAAATTTGATTATGTTTATTCTACTTTTAAACAGAATATTTGTTTAAGAGAAAAATGTCCTGTATGTGGAAAAAAAAATTTTAAATTATATCTTAAATACTTATACTTTAAGACATTAAAATGTAAAAATTGTAATATGATTTACATAAGTACTGTTCTAAATGATAAATCATTACAAAATTATTATAATAATTATGTTAATTTTCGAATTAAGAACAAATTAAAACTTAAGCAAAGAAAATTAATGTATGAGATTGATCTTAATTATCTTAAACTATATAAAAAAAAAGGTAAATTAATTGACATAGGCTGTAGTAACGGTAATTTTTTAAAACTATTATCGAACGTTTATAATTCGTATGGTATTGATATAGATACTAAGGCAATTGAGCTTGCAAAAAAAAATTCAAAAATTAAAAATAAAGTATTTAATTTAAGTTTGGACAAGGTGGGTAGCAGACTTGGCAAATTCGATATTGCTGTTTTAAGAGGTGTAATAGAGCATGTTAAAGATCCAAAAAAATATTTCTCTTATATTTCAAAAATTCTAAAAAAAAATGGTATTATTTTTATTTGTGCTACCCCAAATGTTGACTCACCGGCTGCTATACATTTTAAAGCTAATTGGAATCAATATGATCCAATACAACATATAAACCTATTTTCATCAAATACACTCAGCAAATTAGGTAAAAAATTTAAATTAAAGTTAGTTGGTGAGCACTATCCATATATTAATACACCTTACGAAAATTTTAAATTGGACTTTGAAAATTTTTTAAATAAAAGAGGTGTTTCTCCACCTTTTTGGGGTTCTATGATGACACTAATTTTTAAAAAAATTTGAATTTTATGAAGGTATTTATTCCTACGGCAGGTATAGGTTCAAGATTGAGCTCAAATACAAAATATTTTAATAAGACTATATTGCCTATTGGAAATATGCCAGTAATATCACATATAATTGATGGGTATCCAAAAAACACAGAATTTATAATAGCATTAGGTTATAAAGGTGAAATCGTCAAAGAGTACATTAAAATTGCTTATCCAAATCACAAATTAAAATTCGTTAACGTAAAAAATTTTTCAGGAAAAAACTCAAGCCTAACACATACTATTCAATGTTCTCTAAAATACTTAAATAGTAGTTTTTTTTTTCATGCTAATGATACAATTATTACTGATAAAAATTTTTATAAAAATGTTGACTCTGACACAGTTTTTTTAAACAAAAAAACTTTGGATAACTCTAAATACAGGTCAGCTTCTATAAATACAAAAACAAAAAAAGTTGAGAAAATTTTTGATAAATCTCTTATAAAAATTGAAAAAAGTCTCAGTTATGTTGGGGTGGCATTTATAAAAGATCATCAAGAATTTAAAAATATATTATCCAATAGTCAGGACCCTAGTGGAGAAATATTATTTTTTTTAAATAAAAAAAGTATTACAAATTACAAAATAATAAATGAGTGGTTTGATATTGGCGATATAGAGAGTAAAAATAGAGCGGATTTAAAATTTAAAAAATACAATATTCTACCAAAAGTTGATCAAGCTATATATTTTAAAAATGGATCTGTAATTAAGTTGTTTGCAAATAAAAAAACTATAAATCAAAGGCATAAAAGAAGTTTGATTTTAAAAGGTGTTGTTCCAAGAATAAATTTAAAAGGTAAAAACTTTTATAGATATGATTATATTAATGGAAGAATATTTTCTAGCTTAAAAAATATTGATCAAGAGTTTTATAAATTTTTGAGATGGTCTTTAAAAAACCTTTGGGAAAAAAAAGAGCTTAAATTAGATCAAATAGAAAAATTTAAGAGTAATTGTTTCAATTTTTATCACGAAAAAACTTTTAATAGAATAAACATGATTAAAAGTAAAAATCTATTAATCGATAAAATTAATATAATTAACAATAAAAAATGTAGTCCTATCGAAAAACTTCTAAATAAAATCGATTGGCTTAAAATTTGTAATGGAAAGCCAGTGAACTTTCACGGTGACCTACATTTTGAAAACATCGTGAAATCTAAAATTGGATACAAATTACTGGATTGGAGAGAAAGTTTTGATGATCTAATCAATTACGGAGACATATATTATGATTTTGCAAAGCTTAATCATGGGTTTATCATTAATCATAGTCTAATAAGCGAGAATAAGTTTGATGTAAGTTTTGAGAATAATAAAGTGAGCCTAGATTATTTTTTATCGAAAAGGTATAAAAGTTGTAGAAAAATACTTTTTGATTTTATTAAAGAAAACAATTTTTCTTTATATAAAGTAAAAATAATAACTGCATTGGTTTATTTAAATATTTCTCCGCTTCATCATTATCCATATTCTAATTTTTTATATTACTTAGGAAAATATGAGTTACAAAAAACGATCAAAGAATACAATTAAATATAAAAATTATTTATTTCTTGTTTTATATTCTTTAGTTATTTTGTTTTTTTTTACTTTTTCAATAGACCTATTTTTAAAAAAAAAATTCGGGCTAGGAAATCCTATCTTATATTATTTTCATCCTAATTATGGTTATGCATTAAGACCAGATCAAAATATTGTAAGATTTGGCAAGAAAATAAAAATTGATGAATTTGGTTCTAGGTCAAATTATGACTCTCAAAAAAAGACAAAGATTATTTTTTTTGGAGATAGTGTTGTTTATGGTGGTAGATTGGTTGGAAACGATAATCTTTTATCGGAATTAGTTTGTAACAATCTAAAAAAAATGAAAAGTTGTTTAAACTTTGGGACAAATGCTTATGGTCTTGAAAACATTATAAGAAGAATCAATCATAACACATATAAATATAGAAAAGACTTTGCTATAATTTTTTTTAATTTTAATAATCTTAAAAGAGGAGTTTCAAAGATTAGTGGACAACCGTTTTTTAATAAACCAGTAGATGGAATATTCAAGGGAGTTAATGAGCTGTTGCTTAGATATCTAGATATTAAAAGACTAAAATATAGATATACAAATACCAATAAATTAGAGTGGGAAAAATATGATAAATATCTCTATGATGAAGATGGAAACATGAAAAAAGAAATTCTTTCTTATTATCAAAAAGTAGTCAATGATTTGTTTTATCTAATTAACAAAGAATTCGATGATTATTTAGTAGTAATAAATTTTTCAGAAAAAGATCGCAATGAGACGAATGAGATAAAGATGCTAAAGGAAATGTTAAGCAATTATAATAAAAATAAAATATTATATTTAAAAGAACAACTTAAAAATGAGAATGTAAAAATTTCTAAATTGTTTGACGACCATATTCATTATAATGAATATGGTCATAAAATTGTTGCAACTTTTATTTCTAATTATTTAAAAAAAAATTATGAAAAATTCAATTAATAATATTATTTTTGATGTAGACGGTGTTTTAACCGATGGATCATTTTATTATGACGAAAAAGGAAAAAAATATAAAAAATTTGGAGCTCATGATGCGGATGCGCTTATTCTATTAAAGAAATACTTTAAAATATATTTTATTTCCTCTGACTTAAGAGGCTTTAAAATTTCAAGTAAAAGAATTAGAGATATGGGATTTAAACTTAACTATGTCAAAAGTATTGAGCGTTTAAAATTCTTAAAAAAAGTAGGTGAAAAAAAAACAATTTTTGTTGGAGATGGTATTTTTGACTTAAAACTCATTTCAAGATGTAAGTATGGAATAAGCACCAATAATGCTATCGATATTGTAAAAAGAAATTCAAAATTTGTTACAAAAAGAAATGGGGGATCTGGGGCAGTTTTTGAAATTGCTTGTCATATTTACAAAAAGATTCTAAAAAAAAATTATTATGAAGATTTTATCTAATATTGGTCTTGGACCAATGAGTACTGAAATTATTGACATAATATCAGATTTTGCTCTTGAGAATAAAAAAAATATTATGCTTATTTCATCAAGAAATCAAATTGACAAAAATGAGTTAGGCATAGGTTATGTGAACAATTTTTCTACTAAAGAATATTCAAATTATGTAAAAAACAAAAAAAATAATTACTTACACTTGTGTAGAGATCATTCGGGACCTCTTTTAAAAGATATAGAAAAAAAAATAAGTTTTAATGAAAGTCTTGAGAAAACAAAAGAATCCTTGAGAGAAGATATAATAAATGATTTTAAACTTTTACATATTGATACATCTATGTGTAAAAAAAAATACAAAGTTGCTGAAGACCTAATTTCATTCTGCGATACTATTGCGTCTAAATTTAAAAAAAAAAATATTTTATGAATTTGGTACAGAAGATCATGGTACCAAAGTAGCTATAAAAAAATTTAAAGATGATGCAGTCTTTTTTTCTGATATAAAAAATAAGATGTTTTTAGTTGGTCAGACAGGCTCATTAATTAAAGAAATTTACCAAGTTGGAGAATTCGATAATGAAATTGCTAGAAATCTTGCAAAGATATCAAAAAAATATGATTTGTTTGTTAAAGAACATAATTGTGACTATTTAACAAATTTTCAAATTAAAGAACGTAGAGAAGCAGGCATAAACGCAATAAATGTTGCGCCAGAATTAGGGTATTTACAAACAAAAACTACTATTTATTTAGCAGACAAGTTTAACATTAAACGTCTCTTGTTTAATTATAAAGATTTAGTTTTGAAATCAAAAAAGTGGCAAAAATGGATTTATTCAAAAAAGATTAATAATTCTAATAAAGTTTATTGTGCGGGTCATTATCATTTTTCCTCAAAAGAATATCAAAAGCTTGTTAAAGAAATAAATAAGAATATAAATTTCAAAAAATACTTAAAAAAAGTTGTATTTTTTGAATTAAAAAAATTTTTACAAATTTGAATTTCAAATGAAGAAAATATTGAACTACATCGATAATAAATTTGGCAGATTTTTCTTTGGTAATGATAATGATTTCAGAATAAATCTTTTAGGATCTTTAGAGAGGCTTAAACTTAATAGTTTGTTTAAAACAAATAACTTTTTTAAATATGGCTATGTAAGTTCTGGAAAAAGTAATAAAGATTATTGTGATGAGTTAAAAGATCATATACAAAAATTTGTAAATAAAAATTTCAGAGAAGATTTATATAATTATACAGTGCCTAATGATGAAAAGACTATAGAGATATCAAAAAAAATTTTTAATTCAAATCAAAAACTAAAATCTGATTTAAAGAGTATTTTTGGGGATAAATTCATTATTTCTGATATTTGTATTTATAGAAATTATCATTTCAATCAGCAAGACCAAACCAATGAACAGTATAGTAATTTTTTTCATTGTGATCACTATGTAAAAACAATGTTTAAAATATTTATTATTTTAGATGATGTAGACGAGAATAATGGTCCATTATTTTTTTTTGATAAAGCAACCACAAAAAAAATTATTCCAAAATTTTATAAAAACAGAAATGAATATAAACCTAATATTGATAAAATTTTTAAAGTTAATAAGTTTACTGGAGGTAAGGGTAACGCACTTGTATGCTCTACAACAGAGTGTCTTCATAAAGCAGGTGTGCCAAATAAAAATAAATCAAGAGACATGATTGTCTATAATTGTTTCAATTTAGAAAACAGTGACCCCTGGTACTATGAAAACAATTTATCTACCTCTCTTTCCAAAAAACTTGGAAAACTAAATTAATGAAAAAGTTTTTTTTTATTGGAAGAGATCATGATTTAATAGATATTACAAAAAAAAATAAAAATAAGTTTTTAGGATATTGTCTTAAATCGAAAAAAGATTTAAAAAGAAATTTGTTATATTTTTGTGATGAAGAAAAATTAATCAAGAATTTAAAACCAAATTTTTACGCTTTAATAATATTAGATAGCCCTAAATTAAGACAAAAAAACTACAAAAAATTTAAAAAAATTAGCGGTTCATATATTTCAAAAAAATCTCATCTTCTTACTGATAATAAAAAATTTGATAAAAAAGGAATAATATTGCCAGATACAAGATCTTTAATTATTCAAGATTTTGTGAAAATATATCCTTTTGTAACCTTTGGTGTGGGATGTAAGTTTAATGTAAATTCTCAAATTCATCATGAATGTGAAATTGGGAACTTTGTTACAATTGCGCCCTCTGCAATAATTCTTGGAAATGTAAAAATTGGTGACTGCACATATATTGGTGCTGGATCGATAATAAAGGAAAATGTTAAAATTGGAAAAAATTGCTTAATAGGTGCTGGCTCTGTTGTTATTAAGGATGTTTCTGACAATAAAAAAGTAGCTGGAGTGCCGGCTAAAAAATTAATCTAAATTTTTTTCATAAACTGAATAATTTAGTCTAAGTTTTAAAATAATATTAAATTTACTTTGAATGATTTATGCTATAATTACTCTTGAATATCTACTTTAAACACTGAAAACTTTATTTAAAATGTATAAAAAATATAAAAATGAAAATTTAAAAGAAATGCTCTACAATAGTAAAGGTAAAGTTGTAATTAGAGGGGCAGGAACTTTAGGTAAATTGGCTATAAATGCACTTTATAGTTTGGACATAAATGTTGATTATTTTTGGGAAGAAGATCCAAAAAAACAAGGTTTAAAATACTGTGGCATTGATGTTTTAAACAATGATGAAATTAAAAAACTTGGAAATAATGTAAATGTATTTTTAGCAAGTAATTACTTCTCTGTGATAATCCCCCAACTTAAAAAATTCGGTATTAAAAATGTTTATGAAGTTTATGAATTAGTAAAAAATACAAATTATAGAAAAATCATTTCATCGTCAAATGATGAAATTCATAATTTTGGGGAAATAAAAAAATTTCCTTTTAATCAAAAACCGATAGAGGTTGAGAGAGTTTTGGATACTTATTACACAGGTTTGCAAACACAAAACAGTAAAATGTTTACTGGAGATCAATCAGAGAAATTAAATGTAAAATATATAGACTTAGTTATAACTGAAAGATGTTCAATGAAATGTGTTGATTGCTCGAATTTAATGCAATATTACAATAATCCAAAAAACTCAACATTTGATGAAATTAAAAAATCTGTTGAAGTTACAATGTCCTCTATAGATTATCTATCTGAATTTAGAGTGATTGGTGGAGAACCTTTTATGAATAAAGATATAGGTAAGATCATAGATTTTTTAAAAGAATTTAGCAATTTGTCAAGGATAGTTATTTATACTAATGCAACAATCGTTCCAAAAAATGAAACATTAAAAAGTTTGGTTCATAAAAAAGTTTCGTTGGATATAACCAGATATGAAACTCATAAACATTCTATTAATAATCATGAAAAACTCATAAATGTACTAAAAGAAAACAAAGTGAATTATGTAACTCACACTGCCGATCGATGGACTGATAGTGGAAGAGTTAAAAAATATAATAGAACTGAGGAAGAATTGCAAAGTCTGTTCCAAAATTGTTGCGTAGGAGATATATTAAGCATTTTAAACGGTAAACTTTACAGATGTCCGTTTTCTGCTAATGCACATAACTTAAATGCCATTCCATATAACAAAAATGATATAATTGATTTATTAGACGAAAATGTGAAAATGGATGAAATGAGAGAAAAAATTTATAAATTATATACAAGGAAAGATAGGAAAGAATATTTAACTGCTTGCAAGTTTTGTAAAGGTAGAGATCTTGAAACACCAGAAATTCCAGCAGGTATACAAACAAAAGAAGTGCTTAAAAACCCAAATTATAGTGAATAAGTTTTCATTTTTACCTATAAATTTATTCAATGGAAAAAAAATTTTTGACAATAATTATTCCTGTATTTAATACAGAGATTAAACTTTTAAAAAAATGTCTACAATCAGTCTCTCGGCTAAACCCTAAAGATGTACAAATAATCATTATTGATGATTTTTCAAATACAAAAATAAATTTATTTTTAAAAAAAATTAAAAGAAAAAACTTAAAAGTATATAGAAATTCAAAAAATAAAGGTATCTCATTCTCTAGAAATTTTGGGATTAAATTATCAAACTCTAAATATATAACTTTTGTTGACGCAGATGATTATATTTTTATGGATGAATTTAGGTCTATAAAAAATGCGATCATTAAAGAGGAACCCGACTTAGCTGTTACGAAATTTGATACGAATTATTTTCAAATAACGGAAAATAGAAATTTCAAAGATAAAAATTTTCAATTTAAAGGAGAAAAAAGAATTATTTATGACTTTTCTAACGAGGTATTTAAACCTTATTGGCATTTTGAAGCTGTTTGGTGCTTATTCTTCAAAAGAGATTTTTTATTAAAAAATAGATTAAAATTTGAGAATAAAGCGTTTAGAAATGAGGACCAGGAATATGTAGTTAAAAGTTTTTTTCTCTCAGGCAAAACTTTAATTTTAAACAAAAGATTTTATTTTTATAGACTACACAATTCTAATATTAGGTACACAAATCAAATATCACAAAAAAATATGTTCAATGGCAATATTAGACTTATTAAGAATTTGTTTATTTTTTTTAAAAAGAAAAAATACTTATATAGCGTTAATAATTTTCCATTATCGACAATAAAAGATCTAATTTTATCCAGTATCCCGTTTGCTTATAAAATCAAAAGAGAAAAGTTAATTGAGATGAATGTATTAATTAGGCAAATACAAAAAAAATTTAAAAAAAATAGAATACAAATCCCAAAATTAAATTTTTTAAAAATAAATAACACTTTCGATTTATTTTTCAGAAACGGGATAAATTTAAAAAAAATAAAAAGCATATACATTTATTGTGCATTTGAAAGTTCTATTCCAATCATTCATTTTTTTAATAAAAAAAAAGTAAAAATTAATGGTATAATTGACACGAATGAACAGTTAAAGGGGAGATTTTTTTTTAATATCAAAGTTTATAGTTTAAAAGAAATGATTAAATTAAAAAAAAAAAATAATGTTTTAATCTTAATAACACATCCAGAAAAAAATACTTTTTTAAAAATCAAAAAAAATGTCTTAAAAGCAGGGTTTTTATCTAGTAATATAATAAATATTGGGTATAAAAAAATTTTTAATTTGTATAATTAAATTATTATCTTAATGTTATCGAACTAATTTATTACGTTTAAACTTATATGAAAATTCTTTTCAGACCGAAAAATTGTAAAAACATAATAGCCACTGTACTTATTGGAAAAAAATTTTATAAAGATTGGTTTAAATTTAGTTATCCAAGTTGGTTACATTATTGTAAAAAAAATAAGATAGGCCTAATTATTTTTGATAAGTATTTAATAAAAAAAAAAGATCCCAATTGGAAGGTATCTAATTGGCACAAACTTTTAATAGGAAGAGAGCTTATTAAAAATAAAGTAAAAATTAAAAATGTGTGTTATTTAGATGCAGATATATTAATTAATTTTATCAATGCTCCCAATATATTTTCTATCTACAAAAGTAAGGATATTGGTTTAATTTCTCAGGTCAAAAATTTACCTTACAGTATACCAACACCTATTAAGTATTATGATTTCTCGATTCCTGAATTTAGTTGTAAAAAAAGAATAGCATATTTTAGAAATAAGTATTTTAGTAAAAGATACCCTTTAGACTCCTCAATTTTTATGCCTTACGCTTCACAATATAAATATATAGGACGAAAACCAAAAAAAGATTATGCATGCACCGGAGTTATAGTTTTTAATTTAAAAAAACATTCTAAAATTTTAGAGAGTTTTTTTTATAAATATTTTTCAGGTTATAAAGATTTAGCTGCAGAGGAAACTTACATCAATTATGAAATACAAAACGCAAAAGTTCAATGGCTAGACTATAAATTTCAAAGCTTGTGGATTTATGAAATAGCTCACCACTATCCATTTTTATACAAAAAATTAAAAAATAAAAAATTAATTATGGAATGTGTCAGAGCTTCATTAATGAATAATTATTTTCTTCATTTTGCTGGTAGTTGGCATGAATGTCAAATGTGGAAAAATAAGAATATAATAAATCATAATGTAATTTCTGAGTGGACTAATTATCAAAAGTATTACTTAAAAAAACCAAAAGGTAATCCAATAGGTAAAGTAAAACCTAAATAATCTTAGATCAAACAAAACCACAGCAAAATATAATGATAATATTTTTATCAAAAAAATTTAATTATAATAATTTAATTCAAAAAAAACTTTGAGACTTTAAAAGTTTATTGAGTATTATTATATCTAAATGAAAAATAACAAAAAAATAGTATTTTTTGTAGATCATAAACATAGAGATTTACTCTCAACGATTAAAATTTCAAATTACCTAAAAAAGAAAAAATTTATCATTAAAATAGCACCTCAATGGAAATTTAATGTTGTAAATACATTTAATCCTAAGTTTATTGTATTGGGTAAAAATAATATTCATGATTTTGAAAAAATAAGATGGAAACTAGAAGGCAGAAAAATCATATGTATCCCAAATGAGAATTTTCACTTAAAAAACGTTGATAAAATTGATGTGACATGTCATTTAAATTTTTATTGGAATGAGAACACAAAACGGCAACAGAAAATTGATGCCCAAAAAATTGTTCTTGGCAATCCAAGAACAGATTTTATTAAAAAAAATAAAAATATTTCAAAAAAAAAATAATTACATTCGCACTTCCACCATCAAAAAATGATTTAAAAGAAACTTCAGATCTTTTGAATTTTTCTAATGCAATGCAAAAAAAGATTTTAAAAAGAGATCAAAGTGTTTTAGCTTTTGAAGAAATTGTTAGAGGAAGAAATATCGTAAACAAAATTATTGACTGGGCTCCGCAACTTTCAAAAAAATTTAAAGATATTGAGTTTCATCTGAAACCACATCCTAATGACAATATATTTTACTGGCTAAATATTAAAAAAAAATTCAGAAAAATAAAAAATTTTAAAATTATTTATGGTATTGATATTTTTACTTTTCTTAAAAAGTCAAAACTACATATTGCATCTGAAGGATGTACAACAGTTTTTGAGTCAATATTTTCCGGTATACCAACTGCAGAGATAATATCCAATATCAACACATCTCGTAGAATGTTTTTTAATCACCAACTTAAGCTTTGTATAAATAAAATTAATGATTTAAATGATATAAAATTTTTTTCTTCCAAAATAAATAATGGTAAAAAATTTCAATCGACTAAAAATAATCTATTAAATAATTATATTGTAAATAATTTATATACAGTAGATAAAAAAAGATGTGAGTCATATGCGGATGCAATTTACAATTTTTCAAATCAACAAGTTGAAAACAATAAGATAAAAAATTTCTCAGATTTATTATTTGAGATGATTAAAATAAAAAAATTTATTTATTTTAAGTTTTTTTTTAAATTATGTATAAAAAAAATTTTTAATTATAAGTTAGATTATCCTAAATTTAATCACATAAAAGTTAACAAATTAACAAGAATAGATAAAACTGGAAGATATGACAGTAGAGTTAATGAACTTGATATAATTAAAGCACGAAGATAAATCAAATCTCTATGACTTTATTACAGTAATCCAAAATTGATTTTCTGTGTGTAGCTATTACTGAGGTAGTTATTAAGTCTGATTTAAATAATTTATCGAGAATTTTGGTCTCTGTATCATAATCCAGAGCACTTGTTGGTTCGTCCATAAATATAATCGAGTGTTTTTTAAATATACCTCTTGCTAAATTTATTCTTTGTCGTTGACCAGCACTTAAATTAAGTCCGGATGTCTCTAAAATAGTGTTTGTCCCTTTTGAAAATTTACTAATAAAATCAATACCTAAAATTGTTTTTTTAATCTTTTCAAATCTTTCTTTTTCCTCTTCAGTTAATTCTTCTTTAAGACAAATATTCTTAGCAATCGTATCCTCAAAGAAAAAAGGATTCTGATTAATATAGGAAATATTTTTTATCAATGATGAGAGATATTTAATGTCATAATTAATATTTTCATTAATTATCAAATTTCCTTTATCTGGTAATATAAGCCCCATAAGCATATGAAGTAAAGTTGTTTTTCCAGAACCTGTTTCACCAATTATAGCTACCTTGTCACCCTCAAAAATATTTAAGTTAAATTTTTTTAATTCAAATTTATTGTCATTTTTATATTTAAAATTTACATCCACTAATTTAATATTTTTGATTTGATTAAAATAAATATTCTTATCAATTACTTTTTTTTTTTTTAAAATTTCTTTGATTGCATCAACGGACTTGAGGTGACTTTTGAAGCTTACATAATAATTAAAAAATTGGTTAAAAGTCGGAAATAATTTATAAAATGCAACTAAATAAATTGCAAACTTCGGCAAATTTTCATTTATTAAGTTTATATCTAAAAAGATTAAAATTGAAAAAGAAACTATTAAACCAACTTCAATAATATATTTGGGCGATTGCTTTATAGTCTCCAAATTTAATGCAAATTTATTTTTTTTTAAAAGATTTCCTTTAAAAGAATTTAAAAAGTTTTCTGCAATAGAATAAACCCGCAATTCTAGAATAGCTTGAGTCCCTGTTCTTAAAAAATTATTATCATGAGTAGTAATCTTATCTATATTTTCATTATACCTACCAATAAAATTTTTGAAAAAACGATATATTATAATGTAAATAACTATACCGATTATTATAGTCACTGATGTAATCTTAAAATTATAAACCAATAATCCTGCTACTATAAAAAAGAAAATAAAAAAGCGAGAAAGCAATTCAAACAAAGATCTTACCAGACCATTACAGAATCTATTAGTCTCACTTGATATCAGATTATAAATTCCTGCAGCTTTTTGACTAATTATTTCTTCATAATTATTTTCTAAATAAACTCTAAAAATATTATATGAGATATATGAGGAAAATTTATTCAAATTATTTGAAACCACATATCTAATTGTAAAAACTAAAAACGTTCCAAATGTAAAGATTAATATAACGAACAAGACAATTATCTTGTAAAAAGATGTATTATATTCAAAGTTAAAAAAGTCAAATTTTTCAAAAAAAAGTTTTACATTTTCAAAATCAATAATTAAATAAATCAATGGTATAAATGTTGACAAAGTGATAACCTCAATTACAGAGCTCAAAACTGTAAAAAAGAGATTTTTATTAAAATTCAAATTTTGTTCTTTAGAAAATCTAATTATTTCAAAAATTTCTCTCATTTATAAATTTTATATTTAAGTTTCCATCTTCCGTTATTTTTTTTCCAAACATTAGATATCGACCTATAATAATCACAGATTTGATAAAAGTTTTTTTCAGTAATACTTAAGTACCTAAGCATCCATTTAAAGTGTCTTTTTGGAAATTCATGGTCAAATCTTTTTACTAACCTAATACCCTCTTCCCTAGTTATATGATAATTTCTTATATCTTGCATTGCATCTCTAGTAGCACGACCAAGACCAAATTTTAAATAAGAAAAATAAAAGTGGAAACCATCCAATTTATCATCTAAACTTGCATATTTTGTATAAGTCTGCTCAGTTCTTCCAAAATCATTTAATTCAAATTCATAATATTTAAATGCGTGATAAAAATTTTCTTGGGGTATCCATTTTCTAAAATACGAAAACCAGTGCAGTTCAGTCTTATTTTTTTTTATTCTATCTAATGGTAGTAATTTATAAAATTCCAAATGTTCTTTAGCATAATCACTTTTATCAACTAATTTATAATCTAAAGCTAGATTAATTAGTTTTTCGATGTTTACACCTTTTTGATAATGAGATTTAAAACTCTCAGGTTTTTTTTGTGAAATATTTTTTAAAGCTGAAGATCCCCCATATTCTAGTTCTCCATTTTCTCCATAAAAACAGAGTTTAATCTTTAGAATTTCAGAATATTTAAAAGGTAAATTAGTCTGACCATATTCAAACGGTTGCCAAGGGTCACCAAGAAAATTCATACCCGTTCGTGCCAATGCTCTATGCAATTTATTGTTAGGACGTATTAAAATATTTGGTATTCCCATTTTAGTAAATTTTAAAAAATTTCTTAAACCAACTTCTGTCCATTCAAATGGTTTAAAAGTAATAGTAATTGGGTTCATTTTATATCTATGCTTTAGCTCGTGTGCCACCAAAAAACTATCTTTACCTCCGCTGCCAGGAACGATAACATCGTATTTTCCATTACGACTCCTAAATCTATCTAACAAATCCTTTAATTCTCTCTCTCGCTCTTTCCAATTTACTAAATTATGTTTTTCTTCAGACCATTCACACGCTGAGCAAACTCCCATAGTGTTAAAAGTTATTCTTGGTCTTTGATTAGATACAGTGCATTTTTTACAAAAAATTACTTTCTTAGGTAATCTTTGAATATTCTTATCAAGGTTTTTTATGTCAAATTTCATTTACAAAAGTTATTCAAAAATTTTAAACCTGACTCACCACTAATTTCTGGGTGGAATTGACATCCATAAGCTTTTTTTATCTTAATTAAACTACTGAATTTCTGAGTGCTATAATTTGAATTTGCCAAAGTGTGTTTATTATCTTTAGCCATGAAACTATGAACAAAATAAAACTTATCTTTACTTGATATACCCTTAAATATTTTATCTCCTTTTTTTTTAATTATTGGAAGCCATGATATGTTTGGGATTTCTAAATTTTTACTATCAAATTTAATCACTTTTTGATTAATGTAATTGAAACCACTAATATACTTTCCTTCCTCAGATGAATTAAAAAATAATTGCATGCCTACACAAATAGATAAAGAATCTTTTTCTTTTAATATTTTTTTCAAAAAATTAAAAAGGTTCATTTTTTTTAAGTTTCTACAAACATAGTTATAAGATCCGATTCCAGGAAATATTATTTTATCAGAATCTAAGATTTTTTTTTTTTGTTTAGATATTATAGCATTATGTCCTAAATATCTTATAGCATTCAACAAGTTAAATTGATTTGAAGAATTAGTATCGATAATTGTAATTTTACTTCTCATCTAATAAGAATTTTATTTTTTTTTAATCTTTTTTTTAAAGATTTAATCGAAAAACCATCCACAATTTTTGGGTAAGTGTGATTATGAACAAACTCAGTATTACCAATATCAAAATTTACATTTCTATTCTTATAATTTGAGTAAAATTTTCTATCAAAAATACCTTTATAATAATTGTAATGAAAAGCTGAACTTATTGAGATACCAGATAAGTGCGGAAATTTTTTTATCAAATCAAGAACATGATCAATTTTTCCACATCCACCTCCATAAACTAATGGGATTTTAATCTTTTCGATTACCTCTTCGATTAATCGAATATTAAAACCTTTACCAGTACCATCATTATTTATTGAAGATAAAATAATTTCACCTGCACCCAAATCTTGAACTTTTTCTACCCAATCT
>MDSZ01120196.1_pt1 | contig 19283 bp, 26 predicted proteins | sample 811201 | NCBI WGS metagenome assembly MDSZ01 (sample SAMN05326647, study PRJNA326480) | marine metagenome | isolation source: seawater | place: Indian Ocean: North | collected 2010 | reverse complement strand
GGATTACTTATTAGTAATTTAGAAGATAATCCTAATTGTGTGTTATTACTAGATGAAGTAGAAAAAGCACATCCAGACTTAATGAGTGTTTTACTAAGTTTGTTAGATGAAGGTATGATTACATCAAGCACAGGCAAAGTAGTAAGTGCTAAAAATGCAATTATTATTATGACAAGCAACTTGGGTGCAAAAGATGCCGCAGTTAAAAGCATTGGGTTTAATGAAGAAACATTTAATCACAAAGCAGTAGATCAAGCAATCAATAACTTCTTTGCACCAGAGTTTCGTAACAGACTAGATGGTGTAGTAAAGTTTGATGCACTAGCTCCTGAAAGTATGAAACGTATTGTTACGAAGTTTTTACGTCAAGTAGAGGGTTATGTAGAAGGACGTCATTTGGTTATTGAATGGCAAAATGAATTGTTGGAAATGCTAGAACGTGATGGTTATGATCCTAAAATGGGTGCAAGGCCACTAGCAAGATTAATCAATGAACGTGTAAAACTTCCTATTGCAAGATATTTACTTAACAATGAAAATGTATATCATTTAAAAATTAATTGGATAAAGGACGAATTAACAATTGTCAATGAAAATAAACCATCCACAGTGGAAGCCTAGTAGTCAATTATTTTATAGCAAGTATCATACAGCTATAAAGTTAGGATATTTCAGTGCAAATAGTAAACCAGAATTACCATCTAGATTTGAAGATTATAGAACAGTAAGAAGATTTCTTCCTATAGATAATCAATATCAAATTGTCACAACAGTTTACACTAGTGATCAAAACATTATTGATTACATTTTACAGGATGGTTTTTACAGTAGAAAAGTGTTAAGTATACTAGGACCTATCAATCAAGAACACATTGATCAAATGAGTAGCAAAGATTGGAAGGTAGTAGTAAGAGATACTTTATGGTATAAAAAATACAAATACAAAGTAAATTCATGGAGTAATTGGAGAAATCAGCCAAATGATGATCAATATGACGATATAATTAAATTTTGCTATACGCAATTTGAAGATAGTAGAGTTGTAAATAATTACGGCGGAGGTTATCTCCATTCACAAAGTTTTTATACATCAAACTTATATCCATCTTCTCTGAGAAGACCTAGGCCATACAGTCATTCTATACCAATGGTATATACTAATAATCAAGAACAAATATTCTTGTTTAAAATAGCATACAGTGATATTTTACACATAAACATAGAAACAGTAGTTACACACGAAGAGCTCGAAACTGATAAATAGTAATAAGACGTATTACGTCATTGTTTGAGGAAGCCAAGCAATTACTAACAGTAGAGAGAGAATATGGCCAGCAGTGTAATTATAATGACAAACCGAAACGAACTAACCTATACTAGTGATGCAGTCAAAGGAGACGGTTACTATGGGTTTGCTGATGGACTACACACTATCAGTTTTCATGTTGTAAACTTTACTGGTAGAATACACCTAGAAGCAACAATTGTAGAAAATCCTGAAGCAATAGATTGGTTTCCAATAGACCTTGATGCAATCACTCCATATATGGAGATTAATAACCAAACAATTACAAAAGGAACTTCTTTTGAAGGCAACTTTGTATACTTGAGAGTAAAGATTGACAGAGACTATCTAGGACACCCTACATATGATGCTGCACAACATGGGGTATTAGACAAAGCAGTAATTCTATTGTAGGGGATAATAAATGGCAATTAAAGCATTCTCAGGTGGTATTAGTCAACAACCCCTTCCAGACTTTCTTTTAACTGACATACAAGATGGTGATTTTTTACAATTTGAAGAATCTGTAAAAGCATTCATCAATATTAGAAATATCAATATACCTACTGATATTAGCGACTTAACTGATAACACAGCATTGTTATCGGGTGGCGGTAATATTGACCTAACAAACTATTACACAAAAACAGAAACAAATGCACTTAATGTAAGTGTATTCAATAATGACGTTCCATATCTAACAAGTGCAGACCTTCCTGATACAAGTAACTTTTTAGTTGAATCACAGGTAGTAGCACTATTAGACAGTTATGCAACAGAAGAATGGGTGCAAGAACAAATTGCACAAGCCGAGCTAGATGGCGAAGGTGTTGATCTAAGTGTTTACATTACACAATCAGAATTAACTACACAACTAAATGCACTACCTCAAGCATTCAGTGGTGATTACAATGACTTAACAAATACGCCAGATTTATCAAATTTTGTAACACAAGCAGATATTGATGCAAGTTTACCTGATTTAACAAACTATGTTACTAATGCTTCGCTTGCAGCTTCGTTTGCAGATTACTATACTAAAGCACAAGTAGATGGTTTGATTCCTACACCTTTTAGCGGTGACTATGATGATCTAACAAACACACCTACTATTCCAGAAATTCCTACAGAAGTAAGCACATTTAACAATGATGCTGGTTATGTTACACAAGCGGATATCGATGCAAGCCTACCAGACTTGTCTCCGTATGCACTTACAGTAGATGTTCCACAACCACCAGACTTGACCAACTATGCACTTAAAGCAGAAATACCAAGTCTAACAGGTTACGCTACAACAGCATATGTTGATAGTAGACATCAAAATCTCTCTTTGAACGGAAATATTTTAAGTATATCTAATGGCAACAATGTAGACTTATCTGGTATATCCGGTGGCGGTGGTGGAGGCGGTGGCGGTGCAACCGCACTAGGACAATTAACAGATGTTAGTCCTAATACTCCAACTACAGGATATGTTTTAAAATGGAATGGAACATTATGGGAACCAGCTGCAGATAATACATCAGGCGGTGGGGGCAGTAATGCAGATACACTAGATAGTCAAGATGGCACATACTATGTAGATTATAATAACTTTACAAATACACCAACTATTCCTGCAGACATAAGTGACTTAACAGATACAACAAATTTATTAAGTGGAGCATCTTACAATGATGCAGCGGTTGATACACATTTAAACACAAGCACAGCAACAATAGGTGAAGTTTTAAGTTGGAACGGAACTGACTATAATTGGGTTCCACAATCAGGTGGCGGTGGAGGAAGTGTAGATCTTACAGGCTATGCTACAGAAACATATGTTAATCAACAAATTGCAAATGCAAGTGTTGCAGGTATTGCTGACTTAGATGATTTAAATGACGTAGCAATTGGTAGTTTACCTACAGTAGCAGATGCAGAAGAGTTTTATCTACTAGAATATAATCCAGTAAATCAATTATGGGAAAGCAAAGACTTTGGTAACATATTTGCAACACAAGCATATGTTACAGCTACAGTTGCAACAGCATTAACAGACGGCGATGTAAACTTAGATGGTTATGCAACAGAACAATTTGTAGAACAAAAGATTACTGAACTAGGCGATCACTTTAGTGGTGATTACAATGATTTAACAAACACACCAATACTATTCAGTGGTGACTACAATGACTTAGCAAACAAACCAGCAGGTAATGCTGATTTAAGTTTACAATTAGTAGGACAACAACTACAGCTTATTAACATTGAACCAGACCCTGATACAGTTGTTAGCACAGTTGATTTAAGTAGTTTAGGTGCAGCACTTGCACAAAATATTGATTATACACAACTAGATAATTTACCTAATTTGTTTAGTGGTAATTATCAAGACTTAACAAATCGTCCTAATTTATTCAGCGGTAATTATAATGATTTATCAAACAAGCCTTATATTCCAAGCATTGCAGGATTAGCAACAGAAGCATATGTGGATAATAGATGGGCTGAACCTGAAATAACAGGTGATAGAGTATATACAGATGATATCGAATATAGAGCAACAACTAGTATTGTTGCTAAACCTAGCACAGAAGTATGTGCTAGACATGACAACTATGTAATGTGTGTGGAAACAACAGATAGCACAGAAACTGAAGCATTACAAGTAAGCGGAGATAGAATAGTAATAGAGCAAGATAGCACAATTATGTATGAAGCTCACATCATTGGAACTAATGCTAGTGAAAAGTTTGGTGTGAGAATCAAAGGCATAGCTGATGATACTAGCGGAACACTGTCATTAATTGGCTCACCGAGTAGAGAGATTTTGACAGAAAATATAAGCGCATGGACAGCGGATGTAGCAGTTGATACTGTGAATAATAGTCTAAAACTTACAGTAGTAGGAAGCGATGCAACCACTGTTAATTGGACACTTTTTGTAGAGGTTAACGTGGTAAAAAGATGAAAAATTGATAAATAATATTAGTAGCAAAGCTACAAAGTATTTTACATTTAGGAGAAACTAAAATGACAGCAAAAGTAAATGATACATATGCAGCAGGCCAATTTATGGTTGGTTCACTAGCTCACTTCACAGTCACACACTCAGGTATGGCTGCAAGCGATCTAGAGCATATCTATAAAACAGTTGCAACAAAAGGCACACCAGTAATCATCGGTGCAATCTCAGGTGATGATGTGCGTGTAGCAGTTGAAAATTCATCAGGCTGGACAGCAGCAGACCTAGAAACAGCTCTAGGCGCAGGTTTTGCAGCAGCTGACTTTGCATACTAAGTTCTAGTATGGATTATTCAAAAGCACAGTGTCACGGCACTGTGCTTTTTTTACGATAGGAGAAAAGATTATGGCAACACGTAACCCTAATAACGTTATCGAATTTGGTAAAGTAAACTTTGGCGCACCAGTAACTGTATATCTAATCACAGGTGCAGTTGGTGTAAACGCACAAGTTGCTCCAGGCGAAGATTTAGAAGCAGCACTAGAAGTTGCAGCACAAAAAGGCACAATTATTGGTCTTGGTGCAGAATCAGGTGGAGCATTTAATTTATACATGGAAAATTCGTCATGGGTCACAGCAGACCTTGAAACAGCAATTAAGGCAACAGGTGGTGTATTCACTGGTGCTAATGTAGCAGACGGCGGACTATAAACTACCGACTATAATGACCCTGGCCCAGCGTTGTAAGTTATACGCTGGGTTTTTTCTATATAAATATCGCTAAGGAGTTTGTATATGGCAAAGGTTGCATTTATAGGAGATAGCTTTTCAGCATATAACCAAGATGGACAATTTAAAAATCACTGGTCATGGAAATTAGCACAAAAATTTCCTAAACATGAATATTTTAATTATGGATTAGGCGGACGTGGAACTAATTACTATCAATGGTGTCTGTTAGACGCAAAGCTACGTGAAGTAGATATTATTTTTATAAGTAGAACTTATAATCATAGAGTAGGATTACTTATAAATGATTGTGAATTTAAGTTTAAAGAAACAATCATATCTGATAATTATATGTCATTAGAACTAATGCATGATAGACATGTATGGTATAGTCCAATTAGCAGTGTATGGATGTCGACTAAACAGAATTTATCTAAGTGGGCTCAACAACGTAATGTAACTTTAGATCAAGCAAAAAATATAGGCAACGTATTAGAAGAACAAAGTGTCTCATTGACTAGTCAATTGTATAATGATAAATGGTATGATACTGTAGCAAAGCTATACAATTTTAAACACATCATACCATTAGAGTTAATGAATATTGTAAGTAAATATGTTATATCAGAACGTGTAAACAGTGGAATTAAAAAAAATGCTTTTCAATTATTAGCAGAAGCACACGGTGTTAAAGATTGCGAAAATGATATTGAAATGAATAAAGCTGGTTTAATACTATCAGAAGATGATAGTCATCTATCTCCAAAGGGAAATGATTGGGTTTTAGAAAACTTTATTCTCACACCAGATACTGTTGATATATTGATAAATAGTTGTAAGGAGAATTTGTAATGGCAGATAACACAGATTTAAATCAAGACGGTAAGGTAAGCAGATTAGAAGCATTTCCTTATTGGTTTGACAAACTAAGAATCTTTCCTAGAATTTTTATAATTGTATACATCTACATGTTTTATGATGTAGTGCAATGGTTTATGACAATATCAGAACCAAATATGGCACAAGCAGGCTTAGTCAGCGTAGTAACAGGCGCAGGCGCAGCATGGTTTGGTTTATATGTAAACAGTGGTAGCAGCGATAAAAATGTTGTTGTAACTACACAATCAGATACTAGAGGAACATCTAGTAGATATGAAGACGAAGAAGGTTACTAATGTATCAACATCATATAATGCTAAAAACAATTGAACCTATTGATGGTGATGTGCAACTTATGTGGTATAAAACAGTAAAAGAGTTTGCACCAGAAAATGTTTTGTATACGTATTATGAAGGAGATCTTCCTGTGGCAATGGAATACGGAGTGCGTGAAGATGATGAATTTCCACACTGCTACGTAGTTCCATTGACACGTGACCTTACACAAGAAGAAACACTATTTGTTGTAGATGCATGGGAATACATTTACGATAGAGATTTTGATATTGAAATAACAAATATGTATGATATAAACACCGAATACGATATGCATATTGATCCAACAGTAAAAGAATCAGCAATCAACGATATGGCCAAATGGCATCATAATAGATGGTTACATCAAATGATGAAAGAAGGCTGGCACTATGGTTTATATTATAGTGAAACAAACAAAAGCCATCCTGCACTTAGAGAATGGGATACACTTGCAACATCGCATAGACGTATACCAGAATTCACTAACGAAGAAATTGCAAAGTGGTTAAGACTTTACAACAAAATTTAATTGACAACCAACCTATCTTGCGTTATAGTAGTAGCATACTATACAGGAGCATATTATGTTAGGTCGAGTAGGTTTTGCATGTAAGTATTTGCATCATGACCAAACACAAAAAAAGAAACTGTTGGAGGAAATACAGCGTCCACTAACAGAACGTAGCACAACAGTTCGTTGGCTAAACAATCAAACACGAGAAGTATCAGAACAAAGATTGTGGGATATTATGGCTCACAATGCAGCAGCGGCTAAACGACTTGTAGAATATGTAGGTAGTTTGCCAGAACATCAGCGTATGGTTAGACTTGGTAGCAATCAACTTCCATGTGCAACACAAGAAGATTGGCGTTACTTTTGGAAACTTCCTGATGTAGTTAAATACTGTGAAACAGAATATGCAAAGGTAGGCGAAGCGGCTAGACATCTTGGTGTGCGTATGAGTATGCATCCTGGGCAGTTTTGTGTGCTTGCAAGCGACAATGACGAAATAGTAGAACGTAGTATTGAGGAGTTTGAATATCATGTTAACCTTATCAGATGGATGGGCTTCGGCAAACAATTTCAGGACTTTAAGTGCAACATCCACATCTCCGGCCGTAAGGGTCCAGCCGGTATCAAACACGTCATCAACAAAAGACTATCTCCGGAAGCGAGAAAAACAATTACAATCGAAAATGACGAAAACTCGTGGGGCATTGACGCAAGCATCGAATTACAAGACACTTGCGCCCTCGTTCTCGACATACACCATCATTGGGTCAACAGTGGTGGTGAATACATACAACCAACCGACGATAGATATCTACGCATAATGGATAGTTGGCGTGGTGTGCGTCCTGTTATACATTACAGCGTATCACGTGAAGATTACATTGTTGATCACGATCCTAACACACTGCCTGATTATCAAGCACTACTTGAAGCAGGATACAAAAAAGCAAAACTACGAGCGCACAGCGATTTTATGTGGAACAATGCAGTAAATGAATGGGCAGGTAGTTTTCGTGATACAGCAGATATCATGGTAGAAGCAAAGATGAAGAATCTTGCAAGTATTCCTTTCGAGAATTCAACACATGACAGATGAAGAATTAGAAGCACGTATTGCTTTTGAAAAAGATCCAGATAAATGGTTCCGCGAAGCTGAACGCAAATTTGAAGAACGCATAGATATTATGAATGCAGTTTTGGCAGGTAATATGAGCCCATCATTGCTAACATACAGTGATACAGTAATATTAGAACTTAGAACAATGGAAATGCTGGTAGAAAAGTATGCACGTGAAGGCAAGCATTGTGTGTTAAGTGATTGGGCTAGTTTATATTACAATTAGCATAAATAGTAATAAGGAGTTACTATTATGCGTATTGAACATATTGATCAAAAAATTGAAGAAACAATCCAACCTGGAGATGTAGTAAGTTTTGAATTTGGTGATAAACTTGCTGTTGAAGGTATGGTTATTGAAACAGAAGAAGGTCTAGAAATACAACTAGACGAGCAAGGCGAAGAGTATATCACAGAACTATTACCACTAGCAATTGCTGCAGGTGGTTTAGCGTGGAGTGCATATGATGCATATCAAGCCGCAAAAGCAGTAAAAGCAGGTGAAATGACAAAAGGCGATCTTGCAAAGCAAGTTGGCACAGACATTGCACTTAGCGTAGCAGGCGGTGGTATAGCAAAAGCAGCAGGCAAAGGATTTAATTATTTCCGTAAATGGTGGAAGAAAAATGATAATGTTCACAAACCAGCTCAACCAGAGCCTGTTCCAGCACCAAAACCAGATACTCCAGAAGCACCACCAGCACCAGTAGCTAAAGCAACTAACAAAACAGATGCTCCTACTAAAAAAACAGATGCTCCTACTGTTAAAAAATCAAAAACAAAAAATAGTAACAAAAAGAAAAATAGACGCAATGTAAATGTAAGTCCTACATCAAAAGGTTCAAATTCTAATCTATCAGGTTGGTTAGCAAAATATGGACCAAATGCACAATTAGCAGATGATGTATCTAGATTAAGAACACTTGCTGGTTTAAAAGAATCATATGTATTTGAAGGCGTGTGGTCAGTTCCACAGGATATGTCAGCAGTAGCACAATTAGCAGATCTATTTAAAAATCCAATTCAAGCAAGTTCAGCCGCTGAAAAAGTTTACAGCTTAACTGGCGCAGATGATCTATTTGATGATTTTTATGAGCTAGAAGATATGGGTCCTGAAACAGATGCTCGTCCAACTATTGCACGTTGGATAGAAAGAAACATGGATCTAATTGCAGACAACACAAACGAACCAGAAGAAGTAACAGATGGTTTAGCAAAAATAATTCAACCATTTATCAAAGAAGGTCCATATGTAAGCGAAGATGATGACAGAGACGACATTCCATTCGGTGACGGAGAAGGCATAACCAATTGTTGCTCTGCAAGTATTGTTGGCGAGCCATATGATGGATTCGGTAGATGCAGCGCATGTGGAGAAATGGCTGAAATAATTGATGAAAGCAAATCACAAGGCGATGCTTGGTATATTGAACAAGACGCAAAGCGTATGGCAGAAAAAGACGGACATGATTGGTCAAGTCTACCATATGGACGCAAGAGTGTTTATCGTAGCAAAGCAGCAGAAATGCGTAAAGGTGACGATGAAGATGATATGCATGATGAAGATTTTTATGAAGCAGAATATCAAGGCAAAAAAGTTACACTTAACAAGCCTATTAGAACAGGCAAAGATGAACCTAAAAAATTTAAAGTTTATGTAAAAGACGGAGACAGAGTAAAGTTAGTTAGATTTGGACATCAGGGCAAAGGCAATGAAAAAACAATGAAAATTAAAAAGAGCGATCCTAAGAGACGTAAAAGTTTCCGTGCTAGACACAATTGTAAAAACCCAGGACCAAAAACAAAAGCACGTTACTGGTCTTGTAAGGCTTGGTAAGCAGAAAGATTTTTAGATATGTTTGGATTTTTATTTGGTAAAAAATATGTAATCAATATACTTGGTGGTAAAGACAAAGGCTATTACAAAGTAAATGGCAAAGTAGTCAAGTTCAAAAGCAAAGAAGCTGCTGAGGCAGTTTCTAAAACAATTAAAAAAAGCACAATAGTTACAGAGTTTAAAAAGTAATGAAGATTTGTGAGATCTATAGACTGAAGAGACTAGCAGGTATCGTTGACAAAGACGGTAATCAAGTAGAAAGTTCAGATGGTTCTAACATATCAATCACAGGCACTAACAGAGGCAAAATTCAACGAGAACGTGGGATAAAGCCAGGGACAGAAGAATGGTTCAAGTTATGGTTTTCCAAACCATACTTAACTGGCGAAAAACCTACGAAAGACTAAAAACATGCGAGTAGACCTAGTAAGCGACCTACACATGGAGCACTGGGAGAACAACTACGATTTCCTAAAATATAAACAAAGTAGTATACTAATAGTAGCAGGTGATGTTGCTACTGACCCAGAACTCACAAGTGAATGGTTAACAATTGCAGCTTCTGAATACAAACACGTATTGTTTGTATGCGGTAATCACGAACATACAAAACACAACTTTGATTTAGATCAATCATATAAGTTAAATGATGAATTATTTACTATAATGCCAAATGTGCATATGCTACACAATTTTCCATTTATCCATCAAGGTGTAGCATTTGTTGGCGCAAATGGCTGGTGGGATTATAGACTTGGAGAACCACATGTAAGCAGAGATGCAACCTATGAATATTTCAAACCAAGATGGGGTGAACGCAGTTTGCAACGAACTTTAGTGCAAGGTGGCAAAGATTATACATATATAATGGATCATTGCAGTGAACTTAACAGCATGGATTCTATCAAAAGTATTGTTGTTATTACACATACAATACCACATTTACGTGGAGTTGATTGGGTTCATGGATCGGACAATTTAAATGTAGGTTGTTTTGGTAATAAAAAAATGGAACAGATTCCTGTATATTTTCCCAAGGTAAAACATTGGTTATTTGGTCATAATCATAACCCACATGATTTTATTATACACAACACACACTATATAAGTCATCCAAGAGGACGTCCAGGTGATACACACTTTGAAGATTACAAGCCTAGAACCATAAATGTATAAATAGTAATATGCGTATTAATGAAGTAGATAAAGTAGTAACACAGGCAGACATAGATCAGCTAGAGATATTTGCAGACAGATTGTTTGCAAAAGTAGGTATTGATGTTGAATTTACACGACATTTTTTAGATCGTGTAAATGATGAACGCAATGTAAAACAAATTACAATCAGCGAACTTACACGTTTATTCAAACAAGAATTTAAACGTTACGGCAAAAAAATTGCTCAACTTGGTCCAGACGCTGAAGCAGTAATGAAAGATTTAGCTACAGATATTAATATGCCTTTTGCTCTACGTTGGGATGCAGAAAATGGCGAACTAGACCTTATTGCAAAAACAGTAATGCGTAAACAAGACTTCCGCACAAGTAATCCTGAATTTGCAGTTGAATATATTTTAAATACTAAACAACAACAGCAATTAGACGAAACATTTAAAATGCTTGCAGAGTCACCATTACCAAAACTTAACCAAGGTGGTGTATTAGGAACAGGTTTAGATGCACCACAGTTTGAAAAAAAGTATGGTGTAACACCAAAGCAAGCAACAAAAGCTATTAATAATGTAGTTAAACTTCGTCCTGGATTTAGTAACCCTAGGGTAGCAAATGCTCTTACACAATATATGCTAGATACTCCAGGATCATTGAAATCTGCAAATGATAATAAACCTCCTAAAATTACTAGAATTCCTGGATGGATGAAAGGAATTGCAGGTAGGTTATTAGGTCCTATTAGTATGATTTTACAATCTACACCAGCAGGTGAAACACAAGAAGAACTTGAAATATTTGAAAAAATGCAAGACATTGAAAGATGGTTCTTATACAACGATCCAGAAGCATATGTGGAATTATATCAATCAGAATGGGATAGTTTAACAGACAAGGAAAAAAAGGATAACGAACAATGGGATCCAGAAAAAAATCCTAATTTCCAAAGCGCACAAGATGCTGCACGTGTGTTACGAGCTGCAAGAGCGGTGCGTGATCGTAGACACAATGAACTACTAGATAGAATTTATGATCCTAGACAGCAAGCAGCGCCAGCAGTAGAACCAAAGCCAGATGTAAATCCAAATGCACCTGAACAACCAGATGCTCCTGCAAATGATCCCGATGCACCAAACGATTTACCAAAGCCAGCAAATGATCCTCTACCTCCGCATCGCAGACCAAATCAACCTGGTATGCCGGAGCCAGATGAAAAGCCTGATTGGTGGCCAGCTGAAATTATTCCGTTTCCTGCTCCTAACGCACCAGATCAGCCTAAGACACCTGATCCAGATGATAGTCCAGATTTACCTGGTCCAGATGATAAGCCTAAAAGAAGCACACCGGGTGATTTACCAACGCCAGATGGTTATCCAGGTAATCCACCAGAGTATGATCCAAATTCTCCAAGCGCACCAGAAGTTCCACAACCGGATGTAGATCCTACTGCTCCAGAACAGCCAGATGCTCCTGCTGATCCTGATAAATCACCTGATTACAAACCTAGCACAGACCCAGATGCTGATCCAGGTGTAGATCCTAAAAAAGCACCAAAGCCTGATCCAGAAAAAAGTCCGGAATATGATCCAGATGCTATGCCTGAACCAGAACTAGATCCTACTAGCCCTGAGCAACCTAAACCAAGTGATCCTGATAAATCACCTGATTATAATCCTACAACAGATCCAAAAATAGATCCAAGTGATGCTCCAAGGCCTAGTAGTCCTACAGATCCAGATGGTGCACCACAATATGATCCAGACGCACCACTACAGCCTGGTCCAGAATATGATCCTAATGCTCCAGCACAACCTAGGGCGCCAGATGGTGATCCTGAAAAATCACCTGAGTATGATCCAAAACAAGATCCTGATGTAGATCCTATGCCACAGCCGCAAGAGCTACCACAAACAGATCCAGAAGCACAACCCGATCCACTTGCTGATCCAGATCCACTTGCTGATCCTGATCCTTTAACAGATCCAGATCCACTTGCTGATCCTGATCCTTTAGGTGATCCAAGTCCAGATTTTGATATGCCAGATCCATTTAAGGCACCAGAAATAAAAGATTTACCTGGTTTAGATATTCCAACACAGCCTAGTATATTAAATAGGCCACGAATTGATCCAGCACCAAAACTTAGACCAAAAACAAGAACAAGACCTACAAAAGGCAGAAAAGACGATATAGATGATTTTGGTGACGATCCAGGTAAGAAGCGTAGAATAGGTTGGCTAAGAACTTATGGTCCTCATGCACAAAGAGGCACAGACATTGGCGATCCTTGGCTAAGGTCACAAAGAGTAGATGAAAGTGGTAGCTTACCAGGTGTTGGTGCTATTCATATTGATGAAATTAATCCTACACTAGAACAGCTAGAAAAAGCACTAGACATTGATCTAAAAGACTTTGTATTAGGTAGTGTAGGCAAAAGAGAATTTAGCGGTGATATTGATGTAGCACTAAATCTACAACCAGAAGACATTCCAGAATTTATTGAAAAATTAAAAAGTAGTCCACTTATACATGATATACAAAAAACAAGTGTAATACTAACAAAAGTAAAAATTATTAACTATGATGAATCTAAATCAGATGGACGTCCTAGAACAGGATATGTTCAGTTAGACTTTATGCTTGGTGACCCAGGTTGGTTAAAAACATACTACCATAGTCCAAGCGACAAAGAATCAAAATACAAAGGTGTATTTCGTAACATAATGGTTGCTACAATGGCTGCTGTATACCAAAGACAGGACAGCGCAGAAACAACAGAAGATGGTAGACCATTAGAAAGTATTCGTTACATGTGGAGCCCAGCAGATGGTTTAGTAAAAATTAGAAGAACACCTGTAAGAAAAAGCAACGGTGACGGATATACAAAGAAAAACAACAACGAAATTATCGAAGGTCCATGGAAAAATGCAGATGAGATTGCACAACAACTAGGCTTAGATAGTGGACAACAGTTAAACAGTTTTGAATCTCTGTTAACAGCAATCAAGAAAAAATATACAAAAGAAGCACTACAACAAGTAATTAAAGGTTTTGCACAAAATAAACAAGTTCAAGACATAGGTGTTCCAGAGGAATTACAAAATGAAAATTAATGATATATTTGAAGATGGTGTTATTGTTCCTGGTGTAAACACTACAGTTGATGTAAAGCCGGGCGAAACTGAACGTCAAGCAGCTAAATTCTTTGGACATGGTAAACCAAAAGAACTACACAAAAAAGCAAGGAAGAATTCTCATCCTAACACTTTATTCAATTTAGGATTAGCAGAATCACATGATAGTGCGTTAGTTGAATTTTTTGGTAGAAAAAAGAAAAGCGTAAAGCAAAGTGATCCGCTTGTTGTATTAGATAAATTAGCGGCAAGAAAAGATAACAACGAATTTCCTATAAGAATGTATGATGGTAGTGTAATGAAAATACGTCCATCAACAGCAAGAAGATTTATAGCAATTTACTTAGAGGGTGATGAACAACTTAGAAAAAAATTACTAGGTTTGTTAAAAACAAAATCAGGATTCAAAGAAATTTTAGCCAAACTAGAAAGCATTAATTTTGATGATGATCTGTTAGCAGAAGCATGGCACAAGTTAGTTAGAGAGCGTGAACTTACAAAAGGCGAAGAAAAGAAAAAAGAAAAAATTGTCAAAGGTATGAAGAAGAACAAAGACGATTTTAAAGAACGTTATGGTAAAGATGCTGAAGCAGTGATGTATGCTACTGCAACTAAAATGGCAAAAAATGAATCTAAAGACAGTGAAGAAGTTAAAGCATTTAATGCTAAAACACAATCAGATATTATTAAACTAAAAGCAAAATATCCACAGGCAGATAATATACTATCAGCATTACTTGCTGATGTAGATAAAAATGAAAAACGTAGTGATACAAATGATACTATGCACGATAACAAATTAGCAGATTTAGAGGATAGAATACAAAAACTAGAAAAAAAATAACAAGGAGATTACGTATGAAAATGACATCTGAAATGTTTAAAGAATACATGAGACAGATTATAGAAAACGAAAAACTCCGTTTGAGCACCAATGAAAGACAAGCACGTTGGAAAAAATATATAGAACCGATTTTAAAAAAAGGATATAGATCAGAGACCAGCTTTGATATGAATAAGTTTACATAATGAAGATACAAGACATCATAGAAAACTTTGCAGACGGCAAGAAAAAAGGCAAAAGCAGACCAGGACGTGTAAAACGTTCAGGTGCTAGTTGTAAAGGTAGTGTAAGTGAACTAAGACGCAAAGCAAAGAAATATTCAGGCGAGCGTGGTAAAATGTATCACTGGTGTGCTAATATGAAAGCAGGTAAAAAGAAATGAGAATAGAAGACATTATACATGAAGGATGGTCAGACAAATATAAAAAGTCTATCAATTGTAGTAACCCAAAAGGTTTCTCACAAAAAGCTCATTGTGCCGGCAAAAAGAAAACAGAAGGCAAAGGCTATAACAAGATGGTAATAACACCCCATCAAAACTTACCAAGCACTAATACACCTTTCAGTGGAACAACTATGGTTACTAAAAATTTTAGAGATCTAGAAAAAGCACAAGCAAAAACACAGACAGCGGTTGATCAAAGACAAGGTGCAGGAATGAGTAGAATTGGTGTATTTAAAAATATAGACAAGACTGATTTTAGTCCTGAAGTATTTCCAAGAAGAACAACACAAAAGAAACCTAGGAGAACATCATAATGTGGATATTATTATGGTTAGCTTTAGGTAGTAACCAAAACATGGATTACTTTCATATAGGCACATTCTCAACGCAAGATGAATGTGTAAAAGTTTTAAGTAAAGCATCTGTTATGGTTACAAAAAAGACTGAAGCAATTGAATGTATATTGGTTAATCCCGATGATACATATATAAGATTGAAGAAAAAATGAAAATAGAGTTGCAAAGACTCACTCTAAAAAATACTTTCCAATTACAAAGCATAGTTAAAAAAGACGTAGCAGAACAGGCATATTTAGAGTGGCCTTTTACAAAAGAATATGCTGAGAACTTTATTACTAATTACAATACATGGGGCATATGGATAAATGGAAATGTTTTAGTTGGTGCAGTTGAAGTAAAAGAAAATTTAGAAACAGCATATTTTGTTACTCCTTTGTGGCAAAATCAAGGGATAGCAACACTAGCAGTAAAAGAATGTCAAAAATATTTTGGTAAAAAGCAATTATGGTGTTATATTAATCCCAAAAATCAACCAAGTTTAAAGGTAGCTCGCAAAGCAAATTTAAGAGTTCAATTCTACAAATAAGTAATATTATGGGTAAAAAAATTTACAATGCTAACGAAATAAAAGATACACATGGTCCTATGAATAGTGTATCAAAGGAAGATGCTGAAGTGTGGGCTAATGCAAAAGCAGGTGTTGATTACGATGAAAAACAAATTAAGAGAATAGCACTTGCAAAAAAGAAAAAAGCAAAAACAAGCACTAAAAAACACGACAGACGTATGTCTAAGCAAATTATTAAAAATATTGAGAAAACTTGATAAATAGTAGTATGAAAATACTAGATGTTATAATCGAAGATGCAGAAGCAGGAACAACAATGGCAGGTAATATTGCTAGTGTTGCCTTTCCACTTTTTGGCAGAGAAAAAATGATTCGCAGAGCTGTTGATCCAAACGGCTATATTACACCTAAAAAGAAAAAATCTAAGGTGGGATATGTTCATCCTGTAAATGAATCAATCCACGAATTCAATCCTGAAGAACCAATGAACCCTACAATTGCTATACAAGGCTATGGTGTTCTAAGTTTAAAAGGAACACAAAATATGATTGTAAAAGAATTAAAGGAATTAGCACAAAGAGCTGAAAGAGGACAAATGGAAACAGTTCAATACTTGCTTAAAAATGCACCTATAATGTCAAAGATAAATGCTGTTGTTACAGCATTAGAAGAATTAGAACAACGTAGAAAGCGCGGCGGTAAGAACAGTCGTGGCATTGAAAAAAGGTAACGACTCATGGAACAAAAAATTCACAACACTTTCACAAGAATGGAAGACGAAATTGAAAAGTTCGACAAAGTATTCGCACAGGGCGGAAAGTTCGAACAAGCCGTAGCACAAACTGGTGGCGATATTGCATGGTTTGATGATATACGAGAAGCATTAGATAAGCTAGCAGATGCACTTATGGAAGGACATCAAGCAGCTATGCCAAACATGGATGAAGATCTAGACGAAGGTGATTCGGAAGTTAATGAAAGCACACTAACAGAAGGTGTTTTAGATGGTGACGATGATGACGGCTTTATGGCACGTTCACAACTTTACTTCCTAGCACGTGATGCTATTCAGTTACATGGTATTATTGATGACCGTGATGATTTAGAACCATGGGTTCAAAGCAAAATTTCACAAGCAGCACAAGGCATTGACGCAGTTCGTCGTTACTCTGAATACAATGCCCTAAAGCAAGCAATGCCACAAGATGATGATCAAGAACTAATGGCTCAAGCAAATAAGCCATTAACACCTACCGACGCAGAATGGTCAAAAATACTACAAATTCCTAGCAGAGATTCTTTTGATAAAATGATAAAATCAAGTGCAAACGAATCAATGATGCAAAGATGGGATGCAATAAAAGAATCTGTAGAAGATTCTCTAATGGATAAAGTATTAGCGCAAATTGTAAAAGATGTTGATGCAGGAGATATGACTGCTATTCAAGAGCTATTAGACAGCGTAAGCGAAAGAGATTTAATGGCATTCCTGTCAGAAATTGAAGAAGCAATGAAAGAATATTCAAGCGGTGCTCCAGCTTCAAGTATACGTCCAAAAGCAAGACCAACAATGACAAGAAGTTTACGTCCAAAAGCAAGACCAACAAAAAGAATTGGCGGTATGCCAGGTGGTAGCACTAGAGGAATAGATCCAAAAGATAACTATAGTCCAGAAGATCTAAAACGTCTTTTAATGCAGGGTGTTGATGAAGATTATGCTAAAGATTATGCAGATGTATTAGCTACTAATAATGATATTAAAATTAACAGGTATCTAGCTACAATTCCACAGGATGTAGCAAAAAAACTAACAGGAAATCGAGCACACTTTTATAAACTCTCAGATATTGCTGGAGTTGAACCTAAAAGAACAGATGCGCCTTATTCACATGATACTAATCCTGCATACCAAGCGACAAAAGCAAAACGTCAAAAAGGTATTCCAATGAAAGATACAATTAAGAGAATGCATCCAGAACTATTTGATGATGAAAATTTTGACGAAGGTTCATACGGTAAGAAGAAAAAGAAAAAGTATTACGAAGATGTAGATACTGATGCAGTAAGAGAGCTAGTATTATATGCAGACAACGATGGTGATCTTTATCAAACAAGCACAGCTCCAGTTCAAAAGAACCTAAGTAGAAAATGGAAAAAAGGTGTATACGATCACGATTTAGCAATCAAACTTTGGAAGTATCATGCAGATAGAGCAGCAAAAAAATATGCAGATGAATTTGGTGGACCAGTTATGTCACCTGATGTGCGTAGAGCAGCAGCTAAAGAATTTGCAGATTCTTGGAAAGCAGAACTAGAAGCAGGTAACTTACACGAAGAGAAAGAATCAGAAGGCATTAAAGCAATGAAAAAAGCTGGTAATGCAAAAGCTGATGCTGAAGCAAAAGAAAAAGAAAAAGTAGACGAAGGCATGGAATTTGATGACAAGCGTGATGATGATCTACAAACAGTAGCAAAAGATTTATTTGCACATGCTAAAGCGGCGGCAAAGAAAAAGGCGAAGTAAAAATGAAAGCAACAGATTTACAAGAAGCAGTCAAATATAACTTTGCAGTAGTAGATGCTAATGACATGGACAAAGTAGTAGGCTTTGCAAGTGATTTATCAGATGCAAAAGATATAGCACGTAGACACACTAAAAATGGTTTTACAAATGGAAAGATTATCAAATTAAAGAAACCTATGTCAGCAAAAAAAGGTGACATGATGATTAACAGATCATTAAGTGAAGATAGTGTTGATGGTTTAAAACTTGAAACATTAAATGACATGTTCATGGCACTTGAAAATCTTAATTCAGAATTTATTGAACTAGATACACTAGACAGAGATCCAGATGCTAGTGGTGCAGGAGATTTAACAGATCAACTTACAACAATGAAAAAGCACATAGAAGGATTATATGCAGTCCTTGATAGAGCTAGAGCAGTTGTTCCAAAGGGGTAATAAAATGAAATTTGATAAACTAAAATTAACAGAAGCAGAATTTGACGAAGCAGCAGGTGAAAAAGATGCTTGCTACCACAAAGTCAAATCACGTTACAAAGTATGGCCTAGTGCATATGCATCAGGCGCACTAGTAAAGTGTCGCAAAGTAGGTGCTAAAAATTGGGGTAATTCAAAGAAGAAGTAAAATGCTTATTGAAGATATCTTAACAGAAAAATGCTGGAAAGGC
>MDSZ01128316.1_pt1 | contig 19289 bp, 19 predicted proteins | sample 811201 | NCBI WGS metagenome assembly MDSZ01 (sample SAMN05326647, study PRJNA326480) | marine metagenome | isolation source: seawater | place: Indian Ocean: North | collected 2010 | reverse complement strand
GACCTTGGATCTGCTTTTTTTCCAGTTGTTCCATTTTCTTCTTGGGACCAATTACTAAATAGACATTGAGACAAACAACCCATACAATCAATTTGATCTTTTACAATTTGACTGGCTTTTTTTATTGTAACCCAAATCAAAGTATTATTTGGCGTTGTCATTGGTTTTGAGAATCCTTTTTTTATCCATTCAAGAATTTTTGATTTATCTGAATGCTTTACGTAGAAGGTTCTTTTCCTAGGCCCAATCTCAATTTTCTCGTTAAATTCATTAGTTTGCTCCTTCAAAAAAGGTGTTTGTCTTTTTGATCTTTCTTCAAGCTCAATCAAAAAGTTATTTTTGACAGCAGATGAATAAAATCCAGTTGGGCTAAACCTGTGAAGACTAACCTCACCTTTTTTAATTGTAAGTAGTTTTTTTTTCCATGCCTCAGGGATTGGGCTTTCTTTAGTTAATAAAGGTCTTGTGCCAAATTGAAACGCAATCTTTCCAATTTCGCTATTATCTATCCAATCTTCCCATTCAGATAAATTCCAAACACCACCAGCCATAATAATTGGTGTATTTTGAAGATCAAATTGATTCATAAGAATCCTTAAATCCTTTACTCTCTCATAAGGTGCCTGAGGCTTAAGTGGGTCTTCACTATTAGAAAGTCCATTGTGTCCTCCTGCTAACCAAGGATCTTCATAGACAACACCACCCAAATATTCTGCTGTTTTTTTATAAGATCTTTTCCAAAGAGCATTAAAAGCTCTTGCTGAGGATACAATTGGATAATAATAAATTCCAAATTTTGCAGCAATTTCTGATAACTTATAGGGCATGCCTGCACCGCAAGTTACTCCATCGATTATATTTCCAGCTTTTTCTAAAGTTCGCGTTAAAATTTCCTCAGCTGCTGCCATCTCCCATAGAATATTTATATGGATCGGTGATTTGTTTCCTGCGATATCTCTTGCTATCTTTGCCTGTTCAATAGCGCCAGAAACAGAGAAATCTACAAGCTCCCTATGCCTTTTTGATCTTGTTTTCTCTTTATAAACTTGAGGGATTAGATTTCCATCATCATCATAAGAATCTGCATTGACACCAGAAAAGGTTCCTACACCTCCTGCTTTCGCCCAAGCTCCGGAGCTTTCGCCACTACTTACAGCAATTCCTTTACCTCCTTCTACAAGAGGAAGTGATTCTTTTCCTGACAAAATAATAGAATCTATTTTTTTCATATTAGACGTCTTTTATACTCAATTTTACCTTACCTCTGTCATCAACTCCAATTACTTTCACTTTTACTTGATCACCCTCTTTAACAACATCAGTTGTTTTTTCAACTCTTTCTTCTTTAAGTTGGCTTATGTGGACAAGCCCGTCTCTTGAGCCAAGAAAGTTTACAAATGCACCGAAATCAGTTGTTTTAACAACTTTTCCTTCATAAATTTTTCCTATTTCAGGTTCAGCAACTATCTCGTCAATCATTTCCTTGGCTATAATTCCATCGCTAGATTTGGTAGCAAAGATTGTAACGTTGCCATCATCATCTATTTCGACCTTAGCAGATGATTTCTCACAAATATCTTTTATTACCTTTCCACCTGAACCAATAACCTCCCTTATTTTTGATTTATTTATTTTAATCTTTTGAATTTGTGGTGCATTTGGTTTGGTTTCTTTTCTCGCTTTGTTAATGGCCTTACTCATTTCTTTTAGTATGTATTTTCTTGCTTTAAGGGCCTTGGACAATGCATCTTCCATAATATCTTTGGTTATACCATTTACTTTTATATCCATCTGAAGAGATGTTATCCCAGAGTCTGTTCCAGCGACCTTGAAATCCATGTCACCTAGATGATCTTCGTCTCCTAATATATCGGTCAGAACAACAAATTCCTTGCTTTCTTTAATTAAGCCCATTGCTATACCGGCAACAGGTTTTGGAAGGGGAACACCTGCATCCATCAGTGATAAGGAAGTACCACAAACTGTGGCCATTGAAGATGAACCGTTAGATTCCGTTATTTCGGATACTACCCTTAAAGTGTACGGAAAACTCTCTATTTGTTTTAAGATGGGATTTATTGCTCTCCACGCAAGTTTACCGTGACCCACCTCTCTTCTCCCAGTTGATCCAATTCTCCCTGCCTCTCCAACAGAGAAAGGAGGAAAATTATAGTGAAGCATAAACTTTTCCTTCTGATCACCGTCTAAAGTATCTAGAAGTTGTTCATCACTTGTTGTACCAAGAGTTGTAGATACTAGTGCTTGAGTTTCCCCTCTTGTAAATAAAGCGCTACCATGAACATTTTCAAGAATGTTTACTCGTGAGTCTATCATTCGGACATCATCAAGTCCTCTACCGTCAATTCTTTTATTTGTCTTCATAACGTTAGATCTTACTATGTGTTTTTCTATTTTCTTTATTTCACTTTTTAGGAGAAAGTCTTCTTCTTCATCAGAAGTTTCAAAATTAGAAATTATTTTCTTTCTTGCCTCTGAAAGTGAATTATTTCTTATTTTCTTTTCTTTAATTTCATACAGGGGTGCTAGCTCTTTTGTTGCTAAAGAAGTTAGATCTTTTAAAAATGAGAGCTTTTTTTTTGGTATAACTTCCCATGATTCTTTGGCACAACTTTCGGCTAACTCAATAATTTTATGGATAACAGGTTGAAATTGTTCGAAACCGAATTGGACTGCCCCTAACATGATTTCTTCTTTGAGTTCAGACGCCTCAGACTCGACCATTAATACCCCATCTCTTGTTCCAGCTACGACTAGATCTAAATCACTATTTTTTATTTCTTCAGTTGTGGGGTTCAGAACATAATCGCCATCAATATAACCAACTCTAGCAGATGCTATAGGACCAAGAAATGGAAGGCCTGCTAGAGTTAAAGCCGCAGATGCTCCAATCATAGCACAAGTGGCTGGATCACTTTCTCCATCATAGTCTATTACAGTACAAATAACTTGAGTTTCATTTTTAAAATCTTCATGAAACAAAGGACGGATGGGTCTATCTATAAGTCTAGAATTCAAAATCTCTATTTCTGATGGCCTTCCCTCTCTTTTAAAAAAACCTCCTGGAATTTTTCCAGCTGCATATCCTTTTTCTATGTAGTGAACTGATAAAGGGAAAAAGTCCATTGTTGGGTCACAATCTTTTGCAGCAACAACTGTGCATAAAACTGATGTTTTCCCTAAAGTGGCAAGAACTGAACCGTCGGCTTGCCTTGCCATTAAACCTGTTTCAAGTTTTAGATTGAGGCCTTTCCAATCTAATTGTACTGATGATATATTAAACATTTATAAATCTCCATTATTAAACTTATCGTCTTAATCCAAGAGATTTAATAATTGACTCATAGTTCTCGGTGCTCTTCTTTTTTACATAAATCAAGAGTTTTTTTCTTTTTCCAACAAGCTTCATTAAACCTCTTCTGGTGTTGTGATCTTTTTTGTTAATTTTGAGGTGTTCGGTCAAAAGTTTTATTCTATTTGTGAACCTCTCAATTTGATACTCACTACTACCAGTATTTAATTCCGATTTTATTTTTTTACTTTCATTAGATTTCTCTACCATCATTTAATACCTTTCAGACTAGCAACATTAACTTATCAGGATCTTCTTTGGGTAAAAATTTTTTTCTTTGATAAAACCAACTGCTACTATTTGATTTTCATATTTAGCGAAAAAAAGATCATCATCAGTTTTAGTCATTTTATTATTGTTAAACAAACTCATTTCTACCCAGTTACCATTCAAAACTTTATTTAATTGTTTTTCATTAATTTCAAAGACTTTAATCCAATCAAAAACTTTGTCGATTGGCTCAATAGCCTTATTTAGGTCATCACTATGCACTAAACTTAAAAAATAATCCAGTGAAATTAGATTTTTATTAAAATTCCCAAAACCTACTCTTCTCAACTCAATTAATACACCAAGAGTACCTAGAGCCTCCGATATTGATTCTACAAGACTCCTTATATAAGTTCCAGAAGAGCACTTCACATAAAACTCAGCTCTCTCGAGAGATAATTGTCTTAAAAGTTTCAAACTTAAAATATTTACCTTTCTTTTTTTTATTTTGAAATCTATTTTTTTTCTGGCAAGTGTATAAGCTCTAAATCCATTAATCTTAATTGAAGAATATTTTGGTGGCCTTTGGCTAATATGTCCAATAAACTTGGGTAGCATTTCCTGAATTTTTGATCTTGAGGGAAATTTTTTTTTTTGAGAGATGACCTTACCCTCAAGGTCTCCAGTATCTGTTTGTTTGCCCCAACAAATCGTAAAAATATATTCTTTATTTTCTTTCTCTGCTAAATTTATAACCTTTGTAGCATTACCAATTGCAATAGGAAGGTATCCAGAGGCTAAAGGATCAAGTGTGCCTACAAAGCCTGCTTTAATCTTACCCAAGTTTAATCGCACTTTTTGGAGTAAGGAATTAGATGTTAAACCAATCGGTTTATCCATAAAAATCCAGCCACTTCTTTTTAACATCTTTAATCCCTAGGAGTTGTAGTCTACTAAACTAAATCTGTTAAACACCTAACCTTAAATTTTAATTTCGGAGTATACCTTAAGTCTATTTTCTTTGAAAATTCCTTATTAATTTTATTCATATGTGACTCAATTAAATCTAAGTAAAAGCTTTCTTCTAATTTATTTTTATAATTTAAATCGCTAACCACAATAGTTGCAACCTTACCATCTTTGGATAATATAACATCTGAAATTGAGAACAAAAACTTATCCTCACTAGAGCTCGAAAAATCAATTATCTGGAATGCATCTGCCACAGCTCTTCTAATCAACTGTGAAATTTTTTTTATTCTTGAACTCTTTCTTTCTTCCTTAATTAACTCTAAACTAAGGTTTTTTTTCATTTTTTTCTTTCATAAAGAATTTTAAAATATCATTTTCGCTTACCTCGTTAAAATCTTTTAAACCGATTCCGCACTCAGTTCCAGATGTAACTTCTTTAACTTGATCCTTTTCACGTCTCAAACTAAGAATGTTACCATCAAAAATTATTTTTTCTTCTCTTATAACTTTTACAAAACATTTGGAATTAACTTTACCGCTTTGTATAATACACCCGGCAATCTTTGATGAATCAGATAATTTAAAAACTTGTTTTACAAGAGCTTCCCCAATCAAAGTTTCAATCATCTCATCTTCTCCCATACCATCTAGAATCTTCTGTGCCTCATCAAGAACTTCATAAATAATAGAAAAATGTTTGATTGAAATATTTTCTCTTTTAGCAAGAGTTTTAGCTTGACTATTAGTCTTCACATTAAAACCAAAAACTTTTGCATTAGATGCGATAGCAAGTGTAACGTCTGACTCATTGACTTCGCCAACTCCTGTATGAACAATTTTTATCTCAAACTTGTCGGAATTCATTTTTTTTAGACTTTGCTCAATAGCCTCTTTTGATCCATGAACATCTGCCTTTACAATTACAGAAATTATTTCTTTATCATCTTCTGAAGCGTTTTTGATCATTTGATCTATAGAAACTCTTGTTACGGCTGAATTTTGTTCTATTCTTTTTTGTCTAGACCTATATTGTGTGACCTCGCGAGCTCTGGATTCATTTTCTACTACAACTAACTTATCTCCAGATTCGGGAGCCCCGGATAAACCTTGTAATTCTACTGGATAACTTGGTGTAGCTTTATTTAATTTTATACCTTGATCATTGTATATAGCTCTTGCTTTGCCCCATTCTTTTCCAACAACAATAATATCTCCAACTTTTAAAGATCCATTCTGTATCAATATTGAAGCTACGGTTCCTTTACCTTTTTCAATTTTTGACTCAATAACTGTACCTTCAGCATTCCTATTAGGATTTGCTCTTAATTCTAAAACTTCAGCCTGTATTAGTATTGCCTCTAGCAAATCATCTAGTCCTTCCTTAGTTTTTGCTGAAACATTAACAAAAACGTTTTCTCCACCCATCTTCTCATTAATAATTTCATGCTTCATCAAATCAGTTTCTACTTTTTGAGGGTTAGCGGTTGGAAGATCAATTTTATTTACAGCAATTATAATCGGACAACCCGAAGCTTTTGCATGACTGATAGCCTCAATTGTTTGCTCATTTACACTATCATCTGCTGCAACTACTAAAATTATTATATCCGTCATGTTAGAGCCTCTTGCTCGCATTTGACTAAATGCCGCATGCCCTGGAGTATCAATAAATGTTATCTTTTTCTTTGATTGCGTTTCAACAATGTAAGATCCAATATGTTGGGTGATACCCCCAGCCTCTGATGCTGCAACTTTTTTTTGTCTTATAGCATCAAGAATAGATGTTTTTCCATGATCAACATGTCCCATAACGGTGACGACAGGAGGTCTTTCTATGAGCTCACTCTCGTTGTCAGTTGGTCCATCAAGTCCAACTTCCACATCGGACTCACTTACTCTTTTTGGAGTATGTCCCAATTCAAGAACCAATAACTCTGCTGTATCAGCATCAATAGTTTGATTAATAGTAGCCATCACCCCAAGTTTCATTAAGCTTTTAATTAAATTTGATGATTTTTCAGCTAGTCTTGAAGCTAACTCCCCTACCGTAATAATATCTGGAATTATAATTTCCTTTTTCTTTTTTTCTTTATTTTCCGAGTTTTCTTTTAACTCTGGATGATCATCTTTTCTTTGCTTAGCTTTCTCTCTAGCTCTTTTAATTGCTGCAAGTGACCTTACTTTTTCATTATCATCATCTAATGCTTGAGATATGGTGAGCTTACCTTGTCTCCTGTTTTCGAAACTTTTTGGACTTTTGGGGAATTTAGGCGTTCTATTTTTTTCTGGAGGTTCTTGCTTTATATCACTTTGATTTTTTTTTAAATCCGGTATTGGCTTAATTGGAGGTTTTTTAGGTGTATGCTTGACATTTAAATCTTTGATGCCCTCTCTAGGGGCCTTCGGTAAATCTACGTTAACCTTTCTTATTTCTTGCTCATTAGTTTTAGAAACATTTTTATCCTGTAGGTTCTCGTCATTAACTTTTTTATTAATTGTTGAAAATGTTCTTTTTCTCTTAACTTCAACTGAGACTGATTTACTTCTACCATGAGAGAAGTTCTGTTTGATTTGACCAGCATTGAAAGTTTTTTTTAGCTGAAGCTTTCCAGTTAAGGTAGGTTTTTTATCTTTATTTTCTTCCATAATAATTAAAACCAGTGTTTTCTCGCATCTATGATAATTTCATCGGCTTTTTCCTTATCTATATCAACTAAGATTTCCAGGAGCTCTTCATTTGATAAGTCAGCTAACTGATCACGAGTTTTTATTTTTTTTTTCTTTGAGAAGTAAAAGTTGATCAACAGAGAAAAGTTTGTTTTCTAATAAGTACTCTTCAACTCCAGCTTCTTTTAAATTTTCAAGATTCTCTTTTTTTTGTTTCTCAAGGTGACTTTTTGCTCTTGTAATTAGCTCATTTGACAAATTATCATCAAAACCCTCAATTGATGTCAGCTCTTCCATTGATACCATAGCTATTTCATCTAAGGAGGAAAATCCTTCAGTAACCAATAAATGAGCTATGACTTCATCGACATCTAAATCTAGCATGAACTTCTGCGACAAGTTTTTAAACTCCTCATTTCTTCGATCAGACTCTTGTGAAGTAGTAAGTATATCTATACTCCAACCAGATAAAGAGCTAGCAAGTCTTACATTTTGACCCTTTCTTCCTATAGCCAAACTAAGTTGTTCATCAGGTACAATTACATCAATCTTTTTTATGTCTTCTTCAATTATAACTTTATCAACTTCAGCTGGACCAAGAGCATTTACAACATATGTAGCAATATCCTCTGACCATAAAACAATATCTATCTTTTCTCCTTGAAGTTCATTAACAACAGCCTGAACTCTACTGCCTCTCATCCCAACACAAGCTCCAACAGGATCAATACTTTTTTCTTTGGTAAAAACTGCAATCTTCGCTCTACTACCAGGATCCCTTGCTACTGATTTAACCTCTATTATACCATCATAAATTTCAGGAACTTCTTGAAAAAATAGCTTAACTAAAAAGTTATTATGAGCTCTAGACAAGAATATTTGATGCCCCTTAAGGTCATGTTTAACTTCTGCAATATACGCTCTGATTCTATCAGACCTTCGGAAAACCTCTTTATTTAAGAGTTCATCTCTTCTTAAAATAGCTTCCCCTTTGCCTAGATCTATTATTAGGTTCCCATACTCTACACGTTTGACTACACCATTTACAATTTCTCCAACCTTATCTTTGAACTCATTATACTGCATTACCTTTTCTGCCTCTTTAACCCTTTGGTAGATAACTTGTTTTGCTGTTTGAACAGCTATTCTGCCGAAATCTAAAGGTGGTAACTCTTCAATTAAATGATCACCAATCTTCAAATGCTTACTATTTTCATTTAAAGATTTTATATTAATTTTATTTGCTCTGTCTTCCTCAGATAAATCATCAATGTTATCAACCACTTCTAAATAACGAAATAATCCAATCTTTCCATTATTTCTGTCAATCTTTGCCCTTATATCTTGTTCAAAACCGTATTTAGTCCTTCCAGCTTTTGCAATAGCAAATTCCATAGCATCAATAACTTCATCGGGGGATATTCCCTTTTCTTTAGCAATGTTCTTTGATATTTCGACTATATCAATTGAACCACTATCTTTAACTTCAAAGTTTTGCAATTTCACACCTTAATATATAAATTTATGAATATACATACCAATACTTTACTAAAACTTAAATAATTTAATAAAATTTTTCAAAACCTATTTTTTAATAAAAACAAAAAAAATAGATTTATTCTTTTTTTTCAAAGCTTTTTTATAATATTTTGTTTCAGCAACTTCAGTTATACCTAAAAATCTATTATTTGTCTGTTCTAGTGATTTTTTAAAATACCTGTCGTTTTCAAAGCACTTTCTTATCTGCTCTTGATAAATTGAATCATCTGTTGCAATAATAACAGAGGTTTTATTGTTACTAATGATCTTTACCTTATTTAAGAAGTTTTGATTAATTAATTTTCTCTTGAAATGTCTTCTTTTATGCCAGGGGTCTGGGAACAAAACAAAAATCTTTTCAAATGAAAATTTTTTAATTTTTTTATGTAAGGATAAAAAGTCTAAGTCTGAAATAAATATATTTTTAATCTTCATTATTTCTATTTTTTTCAATAGCTTGATTGAACCAGTCAAAAATGGATCACACACTAAAAAAATCTCATTTTTGAATCTTGGTGATTGAAATATTACGTTTTCTCCAGTTCCGAATCCTATCTCAAGATTTTTTTTTTTTTTTTAGAAAAAAATTAGTTTTTAAGAAACTGCCTATATTTTTTTCTGTAAGAAAAAAGGGTGATCTAATTAAATTTTCTAAATCAGATTCTTTAGTACCTTTTACAAGTCTTCTGCCATAAAACGATAGCATTTACCTATAATCGTCACCTAACTTTTTAGTTTTACTAAGATTTTCCCAAGTGAAAAGTCCTTGTTTTTCTTCATAATTTCTTCCAAAATGACCGTAAACTGCAGTTGGCTCATAAATTGGTTTGTCTAAACAAAGAAATTTTTTAATTCCTAAGGGCGATAAATCAAAGTTATTTTGGATTACCTCAATCAGTCTTTGGTTGTTAACTTTTGATTCAAGATCTGTCTCAATGTAAATTGAAGTAGGTTCTGAGACCCCAATCGCATAGGATAACTGTATCAAACATTTCCTTGAAATCTCAGCTCCAACAATATTCTTAGCAATGAACCTTGCCATATAAGCTGCGGATCTATCAACTTTTGTATAGTCCTTTCCTGAAAAAGCTCCACCACCATGTGGCGCTGAACCTCCATACGTGTCTACTATGATTTTTCTTCCAGTTAGTCCAGTATCACCATCTGGACCACCAATAACAAATCTTCCAGTTGGATTGATCAAAATTTTATCTTTGTGAGGTAAAATATCTGAGGGAATCGCTTTTTCGACTATACTGATTACCTTTTTCCTAATCTCCTGATTGTTTGCATTATTATCATGTTGTGTTGAAACCACAATTGACTCCACTTTTTTTGGGATACCATCTTCATATAACATACTCACCTGACTTTTAGAATCAGGAAAGAAAAAAGAATCATTATTTTTTCTATATAATGATAGTTCTTCAAGTATTTTATGAGCATAAAAAATAGGTGCTGGCATCAAAGATGAAGTTTCAGAACAGGCATAACCAAACATTATTCCTTGGTCACCAGCGCCTATAATATCTCCATCATCTATCCTATCTACTCCCACTGAAATATCAGCAGATTGTTCGTGAAGATAATTATGGATTTTTAAATTCTGCCAATCAAATCCATTTTGTTCATAACCAATTTTTTTTACTTTTTCTCTTATTTTTTCTTCAATGATTTCCTTATTAATATTTTCAGAACAACTTTTAATCTCTCCAGATATTATCACTGTATTTGTAGTCGCTAATGTTTCACAAGCAACTCTTGAGTTTTTGTCTTCTCTAAGATAAAGGTCTAGTATAACGTCAGAAATTTGGTCGCAAACTTTATCTGGATGACCTTCGGACACGGACTCGCTTGTGAAGGTGAAATTGTTTTGGTTAAAAGCCATAAAAGAACTTTTTTATATTTTATATGAACAAATTTTTCAATCTTTTTTTCTATATTTCAAAATGAAATCAACTAAAGTTCCAAGAGAAACAATAATTAATATCATGATAATTAAAGAAAAATTACCTGATTTCATGAAGAATGTTTTATTGTTACCTAAACTAATCCGTGATTCTAAATATCCACTAGAGTTCAATTTTTTTGATTTAATAATCTGACCGTTTTTGTTAATTATTGCAGAAATACCCGAGTTTGCAGATCTAACTATTGGTAGTCCTTTTTCTATTGATCTGAATACTGTCGCTGCTAAATGCTGAGTTGGGCCAGTTGTTTTTCCAAACCAAGCGTCATTAGTTATATTTACAAAAAGATTAGTTTTACTGTAACTAAATGTTTGAAAAATAGATTCAAAACAAATTGATGGTTCAATAAAAATTTCATTATTATCATAATTCAATTTAATCGTATTTTCTTTTAAACCTGACGAAAAATCTGTTGATCCAGGTGTAAGCTTTAATAAATTTAAAATATTTTTAAATGGTATGAATTCTCCAAACGGTACAAGTTTAATTTTATCATAATATTTTAACTCACCATTACTTAATACAAACAACGAATTGAATATTTTATATCCTGAATCATTGAATTCTCTTCTTAGACTTCCTGTGACTAGAATTATATTTTGAGGTAAAACTTTTTTTAAATATTCCAAAAGCTCCTTTTCTTCATTTAAAAACATTGTTAATGCAACTTCAGGCCAAACTACAATAATTTTTTCATCAGGCAGCTTTTCTTTAGTCAAACTCAATAGTTTATTTAAGTGATTTTGGTAAAGGTTTCTATTCCACTTTTCTTTTTGGTCAATATTGGGTTGCACAACTCTGATTAAGTATTTTTCAGAATAATTTAAGTCGTTATGACCAGATGTGAGTAAAAAAAATAAAATAAGGGGAAAAATAAAAACTAAAATAAAAAATATAGATTTATTTTTTTTGAAGTTAAATATCATAACCAACCAATAAATTGTTAAGAAACTAAGTCCGAAAACACCAATATATGAAGCAATTGAAATAAACTTATATTCAAAAGACCAGATATGAGCAGTTAAGCTGAGTGGTAACCCTCCAAAAATAAAAGATCTCATTAATTCTGAAAGAAATAATATCAATGAGATAATTGACATTCTTAGAAAAATAAATTTTGAAATAATAAAATTAGTTAAAAAAATTAGGATTGATGAAATTATATAAAATGTACTCATTAATAATGGAAAGATAATTACTACAAATGGTGCTAAAACAAAATGTTGTTCATATATCAAGAATGGAAATATTATCCAATGTTGACATCCAAGAAAATAACCAGTACCAAAAATTAAACCATTTTTAAATGCATTCTTCACAGTTTTAGTTTTTTCAAGCCTGAAAAAAAAGTAACAATAACCTAGTATTAATAGTGGAATGAGATAGATTGAATATATGGATATACCAGATGAAAGCCCGGCAAAATAAAGAATAATTAACTCGGATCTTTCTTTTTTATTACTTAACATTGACGAGCAGTCTCTTTATTTTTCTTGTATCTGCGTCCAAAATTGTGAATTCAAGTCCTGTTTTATGAGTTATTACTTGCCCTCTGCTTGGTATTTTACCTATCAAATTAAATACCAACCCCCCAACTGTATCAATATCCAACTTATCTTCACTTTCAAAAAAGATACCTAGCTTTTTTTCAAACTCGTCAACTGCTAATCTTGCAGAAACTTCATATGTTTTTTTTGATTTTTTCTTAATTGAATCTATTTCCTCAAAATCGTGTTCGTCTTTAATTTCACCTACTATTTCTTCTACCAAATCTTCTATTGTAACAAGTCCATTTGTTCCACCAAATTCATCTACCACAATTGACATATGTATCTGCTCTGACCTCATTTTTAATATTAAGTCTAAAATTCTCATTGAAGGAGAAGAAAATAAAATTTTCCTTACTATAGTCTTTGAAATTTTTATATCTCTTTTTACCTTAGTTGTTTTATTGATCTTCTCAAAAAGGTCCCTTATATGAACCATTCCAATAACTTTATCTAAGTTCTCATCATAGACAGGAATCCTTGAATGTTTAGTTTTATTAATAAATGTAATTAATTGGTTTATCTTTATATTTGAAGACACTGCATCTATGTCGGCTCTAGGAATCATCACGTCCTCGATACTTTTATCATTAAGTTGAATTATATTTTTGAAAATCTTTTTTGTGCCATCATCAATATTCTCAACTGAATTTCCATTATCTTCGATAATATCCTCTAAAACATCCTTGATATTTTCCTTATTTGAATTGAAGAAAATTGATTTAATTTTAGAAAAAAATGTCATGTTAATAAGGAGAAGGTATGGAGAGTTTTTTTAAAATTGCGATTTCTTTACTTTGCATAATTATTGCCTCACAATCTTTTGTATGATTATAACCAAACAAATGGAGAAGGCCATGAACACACATATGCATAAGATGATCAGAAAATTTCTTTCCATGTTCTTTTGACTCTGAAATTATTTTTTCCAAAGATATTACAATATCTCCCAATAAAACTACATTTTTGTTTTCATTAATACAAAATTTTTTATCTTGTTTAAAAGACAAAACATTTGTTGATTTATTAACTTTTCTGAATTTATTATTTAATTCTTTAATATCATCATTATTAGTTACAAAAATTGATAAATAATAATCATCTTGATTTTTTTTTAAAGTTTCAAATGACTTTTTAAGAGAATTAAAAATAAATTTTTTTATCTCCATTTCTCGATAGAAAAGATTTTTATGAAAATCAATTTCAATCATTATTTTTATCTTTATTAATATACTCTTTGCCTACACCCTCGTTTTTTTCAAACTCATCATATTTTGATACTATTTTTGATACAAGTGGGTTTCTTACAACATCTTTTTGATCAAATTTTATGAAACCGATATCTTCTAAATTACTTAAAATCTTAATAGACTCTCTCAAGCCGGACTTTGTCCCTGAAGGCAGGTCAACTTGAGATAAATCTCCATTAATTATCATTTTTGAATTCTCTCCCAACCTCGTAAGAAACATTTTCATTTGTATTGATGTAGTATTTTGAGATTCATCTAAAATTATAAACGCATTTGATAAAGTCCTTCCTCTCATGAAAGCTAGTGGAGCTATTTCAATAAAACCAGAATCTATTTTTTTTAACACCTCAGAGAATGGTAGCATATCATTTAATGCATCATATATTGGTCTTAAATATGGATCGATTTTTTCTTTAAGGTCTCCTGGTAAAAAGCCAAGCCTTTCACCTGCCTCTACTGCAGGACGGGTGAGAATTATTTTTTCTATTTGACCTGTCTTTAGCATCCAAACTGCAAAAGCAACTGCCAGGTAAGTTTTCCCTGTACCAGCAGGACCACAGCAAAAAACCATTTGCTTATTCTTCACACAATTAAAATAATCAGCTTGTTTTCGCGTTCTAGGTTTAATAAGCTTTTTTCCAGCTTGAAAACACAGTGACTCAATTTTTTCAACATCAAGATCTACTCTAGATGCTTCTGAGCCTTTTGCGATTTCAATTAAACTTAAGATTTCGCCTTCATCAATTTGATTGTTCTTTGAAGCCAAATTGTATAGGTTATTTAAAAGTTTTTTTGTTAGATTTACGTTTTCCTCTGAGCCTTCTATTTTAATAATATTTCCACGTGTAATTATATTAACGTTTAGGCTTTTCTCAATTTTATTAAGAAATTTATCACTTTCTCCATAAATTATTGGTAAAACTAAGTTGTCCTCAAATGAAAAGGTTTTTGAAAATGCAAACAAATCTTTTTTAAAATTTTTCTTCAAATTTAATCCTAATTAATGATCTTTCCATGAAATGAAAAGGAAGTTAAATTTTCTAAATTAACCATTAATTTTTTACCAATCAAATTTTTATTAGATAAAACGTGAACAGGTTGTAAAAATTTCGTTCTTCCTACAAATTGATTATTTTTTTTCCCACTGCTGGTAAAAAGAACTTCTTCAACACCACCTACAAATTTTAAATTAAATTCTTCTTGTTGTTTATTAAGTATAGTTTGTATCTTTTTCAATCTTAATTCTTGGGTTTGCTCATCGATTATATTTAAATGTTTCAAAGATGAAGAAGTTCCCGGTCTAGGGGAATACTTAAAAGAATAGGAACTAGCAAACTTTACTTGATCAATTAAATCAAGTGTTTCAGAAAAGTCATTGTCTGATTCTCCAGGATAACCGACAATAAAGTCAGATGAAAAAGCCATATTTTTGTTTTTTAATCTTATCTTCCTCACTAGATTAATATAATCAATTCTAGAATGATTTCTATTCATTTTCTTTAAAATCTTATCTGACCCAGACTGGATAGGCAAATGAAGAAATGGCATAAGTTTTTTATTATTTAAATGTTCATCAATTAAATCATCCCCAATATCTTTTGGATGTGATGTTAGGTATCTTAATCTTTCAAGTCCTTCAATTTTAGAAATCAAATTACAAAGCTTAGATAATTTTACTGAAACTTCGTTTCCATTTTCAAAAACATTAGATTGATATGAACTTACATTCTGACCAAGTAAAGTAACTTCTTTTGCTCCCATTTCTACTAGTTTTTTCACCTCTAAATATATACCCTCAACAGGTCTTGAAAATTCTGCACCACGTGTGTAGGGAACAACACAAAATGAACAAAATTTGTCACACCCTTCTTGAATTGTAACCAGTCTACTTACATCATGAGAATTTTTAATTGGAAGAGATTCAAATTTCTCTTTACATAGGAAATTTGTAAAATTATATTTTTTTTCATTTTTTTTTAATGCTTCAGTGATATTCTGATAATTTTGAGGACCAAAAATCAAATCCACAGATTTATTCCTTTTTTTTATCTCCTCACCCTCGGCCTGAGCAACGCAACCCGTCACAATAATTTTCATAGAGTTTCCAGATTTAATTTTATTTTCTTTGTATTTAGAAATTCTACCAAGATCAGAAAAAAGTTTTTCTGCGGCTTTTTCTCTAATATGACATGTATTAAAAATTGCGATGTCGCTTTCCTCAATATTTTCTGAACGCTCATAGCCATTATGAGTCATTAACTCTACTATTTTTTCAGAATCATAAACATTCATCTGACACCCGTAAGTTTTTATGAAAAAAGACTGTTTCATGAAAAATAAAACTATCTTTTTTTTTTTAATTTACAAGATTTTAAATTCATTAAGCCTAACTTTGCTGCTCACTTCTTTTGAATTATTGTTTCTAAAGATTTGGGTTGATATCAATTTAAAAGAATATGCACTTGCTATTTTTCTATCCGCAAAATTACAGAATTTAGATGGGGCATGAAATTTCAAATCAACTTCACAACCACCTAAACCTAAAAATTTCCAGGCATGAGAAAAAAGATCCATACCACCAAACCATGCTAAAAATGGTCTATATTTTAAATCAACTGGAATCCCATCTAATTTATTATAGCTCAAAGTAACTGGCTGCAAAAAGTAGTCGTTTAAATTTTCCTTTTCTACAACTCCAAAAAGAGAGCTTTTAAATGGTAAAAGGTTTAATCCCTCACTTGAGGTTCCTTCAGGAAATAATACTACATTGTAGTTATTCTCTAGATTCTTTTCGATAAGTTTCATTTGTTCTTTTATTGCAGTTTTATCTTTTCTGCTTACAAAGATTGTTTTTCCTACAGATGTGAATTTATTAATTAAAGGCCAGGAATCAATCTCTGATTTTGCAACAAATATAGCTTTTACTTTAGCCCCCAAAACAAGAATATCTAAGTATGATATATGATTACATACAAATAATGTTTTTCTCTCAGAAATTTTCCCTGAAACATTAATTTTAATTCCAAAAATATTTACAAGCCCCATAAAGAATAGGTTATAAGAATGAAAAAAATAAGATTGAGCAAAAGAATTTACAAAGAACTGAAGGATATAACCAAAAAATAACCACAGTGTTATAGGAAAAACTCTAAGAAATGAGAGTAATGGAGAATGTAAAGTCAATTAGTTAGACCTTTTGATAGGTTTGAATATTTTTTTAGTAATTTTTTTGTATCTAAAATTATAAGCACATCAGTTGTATCAAAGTCCCTATCAAGTACAGCTCCAGTCCCGACATATGCACCAACTCTTAAATACGCTTTAATTAATGGCGGTAAGCTCAAGAATTCCTTTTCATTATTAATTTTTTTCTTGGAAATTATTTTGAAATCAGCTTTAAGTTTATCCAAAGGGTTTGTTTGAAGATCCTTAGATGGATGGTGATAATGATGAAGGTATGATAGTTGACTTAAAAATTTTTTATAATCGGAAGATGGGAAACTTGCGCATCCAAAAATATACTCAACATTTGATTTTACAATATATGTGGCTAGCGCCTTCCATAGAAGCTTTATAATTCTTCCATCCCTATATTCTTTTCTAACGCAAGATCTGCCTGCCTCGAGTAGAGAAGCATTCTTATTAAGTAAATTTTTAATATTAAATTCAGATTGGCTATAAAATTTAAAGTCCAATGTTTCATTATTTTTAAATAACAATCTATAAGTACCAACAACAAAATCATCAGATTTTGATTTATCTATTACAACAAGATGATCGCATAGCTCATCAAACTCATCTGAATCAATTTTATTTGGGGCCATTTCGTCAAAAAAACTGATAAATCTTAACTTTTTAACGTTTTCCATCAAAGGATCATTATTTCTAATTACTTTAACTTGATAATGCCCAAATGTAAATTCAACGGAAAACTTTGGCTTTACAACATTTGAGATTTTTGATGAAGTTTTCATCACTCCTGAATTTGACCAATTTCTTATGTATACAACGTTCTTAGCCACAAACTTAACTTTTGATATTAAGTTGCTTATCTTGGTGAAATTATTGTTATTTCTTTGAAATAACTTATTTTTTTCTTTCAATTGGAACAGCATACAATTCTAACCTATGGTCAACCAATTTGTAACCAAGTTCTTCAGCAACTTTTTTTTGTAGTTTTTCAATATCGTCATTTTGAAATTCAATAACTTTATCATTTTTTACGTCTATAAGATGATCATGATGTTCTTCTGGTACTTGCTCATATCTAAATCTTCCATCTTTTTTAAAGTCATGCTTTTCAATAATATTGTTCTCTTCAAACAATTTAATTGTTCTGTAAACAGTTGCAATTCCGATTTTGCTATCAATTTTTACAACTCTCTGATAGACAAGCTCAACATCTGGATGGTCATTTGATTCAGAAAGGACTTTTACAATTGTTCTTCTTTGGTCTGTCATCTTAAGACCTAATTTATTAATTTTATCAAGCAATGATGTCATAGCCTATTCAAGTAATTATTAAAATTTTTAAAGTTTTTACAATTTAATTAAATCATTTATTATTTAATTTTATTATATAACAAAATTTAAAAAAATGAAAAAAAAAGTACTTGATGTTACAAATCAAACATGTCCATTGACTTTTTTAAAAACTAAAGAGTTTCTTAAGTCCGATCTTGATTCAGAAAAAATAATACTGATAAAAGGGGACGATGATTTCAAGAAACTAACTAATTCTTTAAAAAGAAATTTTTTTATTGAAACTAAAGCTAAAAAAAAATCAATATATGAGATAATTGTAAAAAAATCTAAATTTTCATCTCCATTAAAATAGCATTATAATAATTTTGTTTTGATTTATAATATTTCTCTCTAATACCAAAACTAGTAAATTTTTTCCTTTTATAAAAATTTAATGCTTTTACATTTTTTTCACTAACCTCTAAAATTATTTTTGTAAGACTTTTACTTTTGCAGTGTTCCACTGCAATATTTATTAAATTCGTTGCTATACCACATTTTCTATATTTTGGTGAAACAAAAATTGAGTACAGATCAAGATAATTTTCTACCTCAAGAAAAAAACTAAAAGCTTTGATTTGTCTATTTTGTAGAAAAATAATTGAAAAAAAACCAGTTCTTTTCATTAAATTACATATTTCTTCTTTACTCCAAATATTGTTACCAAAGTCAGCAGCATTACTAATCTGTAGGTTATAAATTTCATCTACATGCTTATTTTGAAGAGTTTTAAACATTACTTATAGTAGGTATGGTGATATATGATTTCTAAATTTGCGGTTCCGTATCCATTGAAAAATGAATTAGCAAGATGTGAAGCATCTGGAGAAATATATTCGATAGTATAGTCAATATTTTTATATTTTTTTAAGGAATCCTTATGATTTGAAATTATAACTGTACTTGAACTTTTATTAAACTTCTTTAGCAATAGCTTCTTAAGATCAGCGGAATTAATATGATAAAAAGAATTTTCCTTGCAAAAATATCGACTTTTTTCTTTTGAAAAAAGATTAACGAAGAATTTATTATTAACGTCTTTAATCAACACTATCGCATTCTCATAATTGTTATTTATGTTTCCAACGAATACCTCAAAATTATTTAAAGTTGTTAATTTTGAATTATTTGCTAAGGATAAACCTTGAGCCAGTGCTTTAATAGATCTATTTGCAGTATAACTACCAGGCCCTCTAGAAAATATTATTCTATCAATTTTTTTAATTCCATTGGAAACAAG
>MDSZ01145640.1_pt1 | contig 19293 bp, 18 predicted proteins | sample 811201 | NCBI WGS metagenome assembly MDSZ01 (sample SAMN05326647, study PRJNA326480) | marine metagenome | isolation source: seawater | place: Indian Ocean: North | collected 2010 | reverse complement strand
TTTTTCTTTTTCTTTTTTTATATTTTTCTCCTGTGAAAATATGGAAAATATTTGTTTTTGATGTTCATATAATTCAAAGTTTCTGTATTTTCCAAGCACTTCGTTTTCTTCAATATATGATGTAGCTTTAAAAATTATGTTTGATTTATCCAATATTTCAAACTTTTTAATTATGTGTTTCAAAAATGTTACTACATAAATGTTAACATTCGATACATTGTTTTTCATTAGATGAACAAGAGTATAATAATGTTTGATTGAAGATTTTTTTAAAAGTTTTTTTGCAATATCCAACATTATAAACTCATAAATGTTTTCTTTTTCTTTTTTAATTTTTTTGTCAAAACTGTTTATTCGTATAGTATCGGCTTTTTTGATTTTGATTTTTTTGTTTTTTTGTTTTTCACTTGCATTGCTTAATTTAATACCATATTGTTTACAAAGCTTGTCAACAATATTTTTAAAATATTCATTATACAAGTATCTGTGAAATTCCTCTGACGTGTTTGACAATTTAATGTATCCCAGCAAACTTTTCGATACATTATATTTATACTCAACATCATCAAACCCATTGTAAATAAGGTTAAGTATTTCTTTTTCACCTACACTAACAGGTGTTTCAATGGCCTCCCATTCATTTCTGGTAAGTTTACGCTGTGATAGATCCATGGTTTAAATATAGTTAATAATACGTATAATTAATAATTAACTATTTAAATCAATTTTACTGTAGATTATTCCAACATAAGTTGTCCAACCTTACTTGTTCCTTTAAATTTTAAAATATCCAATTCTTTCGTGGTTGTTGGAAATTCTGTTGATCCATAAATATCCTGCAATAGCAACCATTCAAACAATCCACCTGTATATATATAAACATTAGAGAACCCCAAATCAACTAATTGTCTGTATTTTTTTAGTATTCTCATTTCGTCGGAATTTTTATCATAAATAATAATATTAATTTTTTTGTCTGTTTTAATGTAATTATTCATAATAAGTTCTTCTTCTATTATAGACGTTGTATTAGTAATTAAACATGATTGTTCGTTGGGGTTCATTGTGTTGATAAGAATACCACCGATCTCATTGTTTATAATTTTTTGGACATCTTCAAAATTAGCTTTTTTAGCAAAACTTTGTTGATTTCCCATTTATTAATACTTGTTTTTACCTTTTTAAAATATTTTCTTTACAAATATTTTAAATTAATCATGATATTTTACAAATTTTTTCATTTCACGAATTTTATTTCCGTAATTATAAGTTTGTTGGTTATATGTAGCCTGATTTACATTATCACTTGAATCAGCATCAATCCCCATTTGGTTTTTTAAACGTTTTGTTTCATTTAAATTTCCAGTAAATAAATTCCAAATAGAAGATTTATTCATTTCACTTCTACTTTTACTTTTAAGTTTCCAAAAAGGGTATTGTTCACTTTCATATAATTCTTGTTTTAAATATCTAATATTAGCATTTCCGCGCTTTTCTTCTGTGATATCTCTCATAAAAATTATGTCTTTAAGCGCATCACCCTGATTCATATTAGAAGTATCAAACACTATACCATATCGTTGACTATATGTGACTCCTTTATGTGACATCATTGTATCTGTTATATCTTTCCAACATGGTTTATGGTTAGATACATCTGGCATTGACCCAGTACCAACCATATAATTTTTTACATACATTTCATAATCAGACCAATTTTTATTATAAGATGAAGACTCAAATATATTTTTGGCTTCTATGTATTTGTTATATGCCTCATTTAATGTTTTATAATAATTACTTTGATTTGTATTATTTGGTTCTGGAATTGAAGCATAAATTTCTCTTAATCCTGCATCATCATATTTTAATATACCAGAATTCCATGTATTTGCTTTTTGAGGATTTAATACACTATTTTTAAAATCTTCATGATTTTCAATAAAACTATCAAATATTTCTTGCATACAATCAACTGGTATATTACTATATTTAGATTGACATGCTTGTGGGTTTTTATCTACACCATAACATGCTTTATAATAATTTTTTTCTCTATCATAATCTTTTGATCCATCTGGAAGTTCATTCTGCTCAATATTTTTTTTTATATTTTTTACATTTGAATCTAAACTGTTATTTCCATATACAGGAATACCATTAAAATTATTATCTGTACCAGACATGTTAGTTAAATAATCATTTTTTAATTCAAAATTAGATGCTCTTACTCCATCTATAATATCTTGTTTCTTGTATACCTTTGTGCCTTCATCTTTAAAACAATCATTTTCTTTAAACATGCTTTCTAAACAAGCATCTGAATGTGGTCCTGTTAAATAATTATTTCCCATACAAGGAAATTGTTCTCCAAATTTTTCACACATATTTACGGTGTTTCCATTTACAGACATGGTAGAAGTTATTAATGGTCCAAAATCTTTGTCTGTCCATGATTCTGGCATTTTCCATTCACATGAATCAAAATCACCGTCTGTTTCTTTATCTTTTGAATATAGGGGTTTATAATTGTTATCCGTAACATAATTTTCTGATGTTACTGGACACCATCCACAATTCACAGAATCGCCTCCTATTATTGCTATTTGGCCATCAAATTGACAATTTGTTTTACTTTTACAATAATCTCTTGATTCTTTTTTAATGCATGCATTTTTTACATTTTGTGTAGGCGAAACCCAATCTTCTTCTTTACAGTAATTTGCAATTGGACCATGATTATTTCCAAACATAATAACACCTTTTCCATCCTTATATTTTTTACAATATCCACAGCCTTCACCATTTTCGTCGGGCTTTGAATTTTTAATGGTGTTACATTTATCAGTTAAAAGATTTTTATTATCGCACTTTTTTATTTTTTGTCCCAATTCTGTAAATAAACATAATTTATTATTGTTAGGATCCATATCAGAATAATCTAATTTTACGTTATTTATTTTTAATCCTGTATCGTCTAATGTAACTGAATTTGTTCCTTCTTTTAAATCCAATGGGACATCTTCATGAAAATTTACATTGCAATAATATTTATTTAAAATTTGTTGTAAATCTTCTTTTTGTTTAATTTTTTTAGAATTTATTTCATCCTGTAATTCTTGTATTGTCATTCCTTCTTTATTTTTAAAGTTGTTTATAAAATCGTTTATCTTGTAATATACTACTGATCGTCTATTATGAAAACTTTTAATTGTTAAAATACAAATATAAATAACAATAATAAGAAAAAGAAACAAAAAAATATTTACATAATAATTATTTTTATTTATAAATTTATTTATATTGTCTAACATACTTATATGTTGTTTATATTTTATTTTATGTGAAATAAAATATAAATCAAATAATTTACATACGCAGTTTTGATATTTCTTCCAATTTCCAAACACCATGTTCACTAACATTTTTTTTATCGTTTTCATTAAAGGCATTTCTATCATTAACTTTTATACCAGACCTGAAAAAAGAAGTCCATCCTTTTCCATAATTTGTTACATTACCAGATTTATTTACAATTGTTATATGATCATCATCTATTTTTTTTAACTTAAATTGACCTATATTTCTACATTTATTATTTCTACATCTTATAGGTTTTTGAATATAAGGATTACCTTTTTGAAAATCGTTTAAATAGTTAGTGTTGTCATTAATTGTATAATAATCTGTATTTTCATATGGTTTAAATTCTAATATTGCACTTTTGTTACATTCTACAGGAGATATTATATTCATAACATTAAATCCTAAACAGTCGGCACGATTTTTATTTTTATTTGGCTTTCTTTTATTACCTACATATTTTAACCTTGCTTTAAACGCTGGTTGTTTATACCCTTTATTTTCTTTTATTTGAAACTGTTTATTATTTTTTAGATTTTTATTTACAATTTGATAAAATTCGTTTGTATCAATATTAGATTGTGTTATATAGCATTGCCCTTTTAACATATTATTTTTTCTGCGATCTGGTTTTCCATTATGCAAAATACTAAATTTGCAATCTGATGATCTTTCACATATTTTTTCACAATTTGAGCTATATTCTTCTCCTTTGGATACTAAATCGCCCATTTCTAAAACCGGTTCATTTTTACGTCCTTTTCTAAAAGTCAATGATGTCATTGATTCTTTTATTGATAATGAACTTGTAATTAAACTTATTATAAATAAAAAAACAACTAAAATTATAAAAATATTTAGTTTCATTTATATATAACAAATAAAATAGTTTAATTAAAATAAAAATAGTTTAATTAAAATAAAAATAGTTTAATTAAAATAAAAATAGTTTAATCTTTTTTAATTGTGCAAAGAGCTCTTGTATAATATTTTTTTTTTTGACAATAATTTTTAAAAGGATACCACCCTTTTTTTATACATTTATTTTTATTTTGATATTCTTTTACTTCATATTTTTTACAACCACTGGATTTATTTTGAGTATGTATTCCTCTTTTTTCTAATGATATATGATAATTATCACACCAATTTTTGGCTTTCTTCTTTCTTATACTACGACTTTTACCTGTTTTCCATGGTGACCATTTATTCCCACCACATTCAACAGGTTCTTCCAAATATTTCCTCCATGGACCACCAGCATATTCTTTACATTCTGAACAGTTATCACAAGCCCATTTTTTATATTCTGATATATTATTTCCATCGTCGTTTGTTGGCCTACACCATTTATTTTGTCCTCCATTTGACCAACAATCATTTGCATCTGGATCTGTCATTCCATGTTCAGCTGCAGGGCATTTTTCTTTACATTTTACACCTTCTTTGATAGAAAATAATGTTTTTCTATTTATAAAAATACTTATTAAACAAAATAATATTAATATTACAATTAAATGTTTTATTTTCATTTATATATTATAAATAAAAAAAAATAAAATTAATAGGTAAATATTTTTACCGTATAACGCACTTTCCTGTCCATTTAGTGTAATAAGGTCGGCTTTTATCATCCACTTTTCTTCTTTCCCATGGCCAAAACCCAACCCATTTCTTTCTATATTTCTTACCAGCATTCTTTTTAATATTAACTGCTTTGTAAGGCTTGCAACTACATCCTTTCTTTTCTGTGTGCATCTTATTTCTTTCTAAGGTCATATGATAATTATTGCAATAATTTTGTACAGCTCTCTTACTTCTTTTAGCTGAAACATCAACCGATCCGACACAAACAACTGGGTTTGGGATATTTCTTAATGGTCCTCTATATGGTGTCCATGGACCACCAGCCTTTGAATCACCCTTGCATTCATCACAATTATTACAAGCCCATATTTTATATGGTGATTCAGCATCAGGTTCACGATTTCTACACCATTTCTTTTGTCCTCCTTCTGACCAACAATCTGTAGCACCATGTTCTTTTGCTGGACATTTTAAATATGTATCGCCATCTCTAAAATAAGGGCCATCGTCTACCATTTCATAATCGTCGCCACTTTGATTTAAAGGGGCATCGGAAACATTGTTACTGCAATAATCAAAGTCAGGCTTAACGTCTTTACATTTTCTTACTTCTTTTAATGAAGGACATTTCTCACCTCCTGCAAATGGCTTAACTAATATGTCTCTTTCGCGTATCCTTTTATAATCATTAAAGTTTTTATTACTATTAAATGGAACACAGTCAGAACAATCTTGTATTACTTTCCAATCACCTACTACACAATCACGTGGTTTTGGAAATAAATCTCGCATTCTTTGTACGTTATAATCACAATTGGCACAACTTCCACTTTCTGTACATCGTTTTACATCATATAAATTAAATAAACTTTTAAGTATCCAACCATCACTTGTCATTTCACTATCAGTAAATGATGACATTTCTGCTTTTTTATCAGGCCATCCAAAATAATATCGTTGGACTCTTACATCAGAGTCTTTGGTATTATCTAATTCATATCTATTTCTATTTTTATGTCTTACCCACATTACTCTAATTCTATCTCCTTCGGTTTCCATTACTACACCTTCATGTGTATCATCCTGAGTAACAACAATATCACCTAATTTCATAGGTTCTGGTGGTGGGGGTATTTCTGTTCCACACCACTCAGCTGCTGTTTTTTTTTCATCATATATTTTTGATAATGATATTTTATTTTTTACTCTATTTATTTTATTTACCCATGGTTGAACTCCTTTGCCCCATTCATCTTTATTCTCTTCTATATTTTTATAAGCACTATCAGGTTTGTCACTCTTACATCCTAATACTTCTAATATATTTCTTGCGCACGTTGTATTTGGTTCATATTTAGAATAATCACATGCATTTAAATTTATTTTTTTTAAAACTCCATCTATAGAACTAAAACCTTCGCGATTAATGCTATGATCGTGATTATATGTTATATTATCTTCCCCATAGCACATTTGATGTGCAAATCTTGATTCCTCATAAATATTTGAATTTAATTTCTCTTTTGTTATTTCATGAAAGTGATTTTTCATTGAAATATAATCCTTCGATAACGGCAGTGTTTGCCAATAACTTGAATATTCTGCGAATGTTTTTCCATCTATCTTTTTAACAGGACAACCTGTGGTTTTCCATTGCTGTTCAACACATTTTTGATTATGTGGGCCTGTACTACTGGTTGTTCCAACACAAGGATTATTATCTATATATTCAATGCATTTATTTGATGGAACAACAAAAGTAGTATTTTCGAGTAAATTTGTACATCCTCCTTGGTCATTAAATTGTGAATTAGGATATTTTGGCAATTCTTTACCATTTACTTTTTCCATAGGTACAAGTTTATTTGAAATAGGACACCATCCACATTTAGCTTCAGACTCACCTGTTAGTTTTTCGCATTTTAATGATGGACTTTCGTTTAACTGTCCACCATCTGCATCATCACAAACTTTAAAATCTTTATTTTCATTACACATTGCATTAGTTAACGATATTCCATAATCTTTGATACCGTTTCCTTTTAAGCATGCGTCGGTTTGCATTGTTTTATTTTCATCAAGTAACAAACCTTTATCGTCTAATGTTTTACTATTAACAACTAAATATTTACCGGTGTTTGCGCAATATCCACATTTAAAATCTTCTAACCCGCTCCCATTATTAATAGCATCTAATTCGTTACAAGATTTAACTAATTTGCATCTGTCAATTAAATCTTTTAAGGGGGAAGGGTCTACTGTGCTCATTGGTTTTTTAACCAAATTATATTCATTATTAAAAACCGCACTTTCTGTATTAATATTATTTGTATTTTCTAAATTAGATTCAGAGTTTGATGTATCTAATACTTCGGCGTTTTTTATTTGATCTATAAACTGTTTTTTTTCTAAAACAGGAAAATTATCAATATCTGGGTTATTTTGTGCCATTAACTCATTATTAATAGATGTTTTATTATATTTGGTCAATTTCATTAAATCATCTATTTTTTTATTTCGTTTTAATATATTATTATTCCCAATATCGAATCCTTCTTTATTCATATTTTCAATTATATTATATCGTTTACTTATTGTCTGATAAATTAACACTACTATTACTAATGATAAAAGTATTCCAATAATAAATAATGTCATATATATGTTGTATATAAAATTATTTTAAACTAAATTATTTAAATTCCACTACAATTTCAACATTTTCTTTTTTAATACTCTTCGATGCTGATATAGATAATTCCTCGCGTTTCTTTCTTGTTTTTTTATTTTTTTTATCTTTGCTTCTTGATGTACTATTTCTTTTATTCATATCAGAGTTAATTTCATCAATGTGTTTAAAAATGTAATTTAATATTTGCTTTTCCTGTGCCCATCTAAAAAAATTAAGCTGTCCTATCGTAGTTTGAATATATGTATTGTTTTTATAAGGTATATTTATTCTTTCCCATCTACAGAATGGATCAAACCTTTTTTTAGAATAAGCTTTTAATTTAAGTTTATAGTCAATATATACCTTAAATCGAACAGTTTTGTCTCCTTTTTTTAAATCGTATACTGTGAAATATTTCTTACTATAATTTGTTACAAACCAATCAATCAGACGTAAAGAAATTTTTGATTCCCCGTTTATAATAGGCAATATACTGTCTAAATTGTCATTTTTATTATAATATTCCAACAAATTATTTAGCAATAAACTATTTTGAGTCATATACCGTGCTGACATATAAGTAATAAAAAATACTACATAAATACCTTTAAATACTTATTTAGTTAATTCATTAGAATTATCATTTAACCTCTCACATATGTTCTTCTTGCGGTATATCAGTCATTTTTCCTCTTAAAAACTTATCTTGGTTTTCAATATCTTTTACATAATCATTATTAATTAAAAAAGGATTAATATTATTCTGAATAACTCGTTCTCTTTTTCCAATTCTATTACTATTTATAGTACGCTTATTTTCCCGTGGAAAATGTTTCCCTTCTTCTATACTATTAAAATTAGGTACTACATATGTATTGTATTGTTTATATCTTTCTGATTTGTTTGCTTTTTCGTTATGCGACCACTTCCAGTGGACTAAATTTTCTTTACGTGGGTCGTCATTATTTTTTTTAGTTTCATTAGAAATTGGTGGTGGTATTTTAGATACATCTTTATCTAAACTTATTAGAGTTGTCATATATTAAAAATATACTTTTTTTTAAAAATATTTACTAATAATATATGGACGTTACAAATAGATCAGAAAATGCCGATCGCGCAGTAAAAACCACTTTCTATATTACTTACGTATTTCTTCTTACAACAGCTACTATTACCTTTATCGAATCTATGAGAACAAATGTTTCGCGTGTTAGACACATCCTTAATTTAGAAACATGTATTTCAGTTGTTGCAGCATATTTTTATAGTGTTTTTATGAAAAAGATTAATGCTACAGATGCTGTAGATTATAAAGAAATAAATATAGTTCGATATACAGATTGGGCAATAACTACACCTATTATGCTTTTAGTTTTATGTTTAGCATTTTTATACAACTTAAACCCGGATAAGGGAGATCCCTCTAAATATGTTTCATCAAAATTTTCGTTTTTTACTTTCCTTATAATACTTGCTTTGAATTTTGGTATGCTTGCATTTGGATATCTTGGTGAGCTTAAACTTATTCCAAGAACAACAGCTTTAGTTGGAGGTTTCGCCGGATTCTTTGCATTATTTGGTTATTTATATACAAAATTCCTTAAGGGTAAAAAATCTTTTGATAACAAAATGTTATATTGGGCTTTCTTTATCTTTTGGATCGGCTATGGTATTTTTTACAATACTGAACCAGCACTAAGAAATGCGGGTTACAATGTTCTTGATTTATTTGCTAAATGCTTTGTTGGTATTTTCTTTTGGGCATACTTTACAAAAACATTTAATCTTACAAAAGCATAAACAAAGATAATCATAAACAAAGATAAGCATAAATACTAAACATAAACACAATACTATTTTAAAATTGATTAATTTATTTATTATTTTTACATCAATCATAAAAATAATAAACATGTATATCGCTATTGTTGAAAAATGGAGTGAACGTATGGGTGTATCCTCATATGAAGATGAAAAACTTATAAATTATATGAAAACAAAATATTTATGTCATTATGCCATTTCATTAAATGATATGTGTAATGGTTATAAAATGGTAACTTTTAATGAAATGATTGAAATGGTAAGAGGACAAATGCTGCAAAATTATATAAGAATGCAAGATGATTCACAGATTTTTCAAATTGTCTTTACTAATAATATTTATAGGTACAAAGAAAGAGATTTTGTCGATATGAATTTAAGTATTAACTTAATTGATAAGGTAAGAAATGCCGCAAAAAACTATAAAAAAAGAAATGATTATTACAAATCATATAAAAATCTAAGACGACGCGAATTAACAGGAGGTTTTAAAAGATACTAAAATAATATATCAGACTAATAAAACGTAATCCCCCTCTAAAACCCTTTAATTATTTTTACTTGCTTTGCAAATTGGAAAGCTTTTTCTCCTGTGGTTCTTTTTTTTAAGTTACATTTCAAACAACTAATCACTGTATTTTTACTTGAATGATTTATATCATTATTTAAACGATCCAAGGTCCATTGTTTTCCTTCTCTAACATTTTCATATATTAATATACAAGACCCTAAACAATAATGACATTGTAATTTCGCTGTTACCATTTTTTCCAAACATTCGTCATATGTAATAAATGTTTCGGGATTGTGTCGTTTTTTATTAATATCTTGTCTTTTGTACCCACTAATTTTCTTTTTAATTTCTTTACATACAAAGTCACATCCTGAAAAATCTTGCTCCAAATATAATTTATTTAACATTTCTATTTGATTTTTTTCATTAGTTAATTCGACATCTAACTTTTTCCGCTGTTCAATTATTGTTTTTCTTTTATTTTTCTTACCATGAAATCTTTTCCCAGTTTCTAATGTATTTTTTATTCCATCAATATTTTTTTTACCAGTGATTATTATTTTTTTCTCACTCATGTAAAGAATTTATATATTATAATTATTTATTAACATGCATTTCAAACTTAAATATAGCTTATACAAAAATAATATCTTATACAAAAATAATATAAATTTATAAAAATAATATATATAGATAATGAATAAAAATGGATGCCAAGAATTAGCAAACATAAAATACCAAACTATGCTTTTAAATAACAACAACAATAAAACTACACCAACATTTGTTGACAAATCAAATAATACAATTGAAAACATGGATTCATTTTTAGAAACTGAAAAAGAAACAACTAAAAAAAATCCATGGAGTAAGTTGTCTACAACAATGAAATTAAAAAAAATAAAAATATTTGTTGATGATTATTGTAGTAAGAAAAAAAATAGCAAAGTTGATAAACAAATTCTTTTTGATTTTTTAAAAACAGCGTTGGAAAGAAAGAAACTACAAAGAGTAAAAGATGTTGAATATGATATTAATACCGGAAAAATAAAATCAATAACTGGTCTAACATATTTAAAACAAAAAAATAAGTTTACTATTAAAAATAGAAATGGAAAAATAAATTCACTAAAAAATCTTGCACCGCGCAAAACAAACAAGGTTAAAAATAAACAAACTAAAACAAAAGCGAAAACTAAGCAAAAAGCCCCAAAGTCACCAAGTCCTACAAAACTAAAAAAATAAACAATATTTTAAAATATTATTATCTATAAAAATTAGTAAAATTGAATTAAATATATCTTTCTATTTTATAGTAGAAATCATAAATGAAAAGCAACGAATTAAACCCACTAAAAAACATAATAGATACATTTAAGTACCACGAAGACCTACCAGAAGCTTTTCCAAATGTAATAAACAGCAGTATAACTGAACATGACTTTGAAAATATATACGATTCAGTTTCTTATTTTATTGATGAATTCATAAATAATAATATTAATGAGTATAAAAATCCAAATTTTCACAATGATTTATATGATTATATTGTATATATTTTTGATTGTATATTTGACGACTTTACACTGGAATATAACGTAAATGTTTTATCTTTTATAAAAGAACTAATAAATATGTATTTCATAATAAGCGGCAAATATCCACGAAGTTATATGTCTACAGTTATAATTAAAAATAATGCAAACAATAAAAAAATCATAAAAAGATTAAAAGAAGTAGACGCTATTGTACTTCCACCTCAAAGATCAACAGAGTGGTATGAATACAGATATAATAGACTTACCGCAAGTGATATATGGAAAGCATTAGACAGTGAGGCGTATAGAAATAATCTTATTTTATCAAAATGTCTCCCACTACAAACAAAAAAATTTGAACGTGTAAATACAGAATCAGCATTTCACAAAGGTCATCGATATGAACCGTTATCTATTATGATATATGAAGAAAGACATAATACAGTTGTAGGCGAATATGGATGTATACCACATAAAAGTATAGATTTCTTAGCAGCATCTCCAGATGGAATAAACATAAAAAAAAATAATCCTCGTTATGGAAGATTATTGGAAATAAAAAATCCAAAATCAAGAAAACTTACAGGTATTCCAAAAAAAGACTACTGGGTTCAAATGCAGTTGCAAATGGAGGTTATGGATTTAGATGAATGTGATTTTTACGAAACATGTTTTGAGGAATATGAAACAGAAGAAGATTTTTATAAGGATGGTGAAAGTTTTACACATACAAAAGAAGGCAAACCCAAAGGTGTAATTATACAGTTTTCGGGTAATAACACAGTAGAGTATAAATATCCTCCATTATATATTACAAAAAAAGAATTTGATGAGTGGTATGACAAATGTTTAGATGAAAATATGAGTATGACGTGGGATAAAAATATTTATTGGTATTTAGAGGATGAATCGTGTGTGCTTGTAATGAGAAATAAAAAATGGTTTAGTAATAATTTATCGAAATTTGAAAGTGTGTGGAAAGATATTGTACACGATAGAAAAAATGGATATGAACATAGAAAACCTAAAAAACGTAGAAAAGCACCACCAATCAGCAAAGATACTACAACAACTACTGAGCAACCATTACTTGGATGCTTATCATATAGTAGTGACGACGATGATGACCATGTATTAAATAAAAAACTTAAAACATCATCTAATACTAATAAAAAAATAAAAAAAGAAAGTAAGAAAAGCAAAAACAAAAAAATTGATACTCAAAATAATAATACTCAAAATAATAAAAATAATATTGTTTTTAGAATAAGAACTGAATCATTTGATGCAAATAAATCAGATCTTTGAACAAAAATATCCCACGCGTTGACAACTTAAGCCGGGGTCACAATAATTATTTTCTTTTTTTTTAATAATTCTTCCACCATACATTTCACTACAAAAATTAGGGAAATAATCTTCACCATTGCAAGGAGTATCCCAAACCATATGATTGTTGGTTACTTGATCAAAACTGGATAATTTACTTTTGGCTAAATTCTTTACCTGGTCTTTATATGTAGTTGGTTGAATATTTGGAGAATTAGAAAAAGAACCTAACAAAGCTCCCTTATGAGCTTCCGAATAATCTTTGGGTGACCAAAAGCCTTCTTTATACCCAAAATAAACCATAGACATTCCAAAAATAAAAGAAATTATTAATATAGTATTTAAAATACTCGCAATACTATCTTCATTAAATTTTATATCTAATTTATAATTACCTATACTAAACATTATATATTGTTATATATAATATTTTACATAAAATATTTTTTGTTTTAAAACAAATATTTTATACATTATTTTGCTCGTTTTCGTTGTTTAATTCGTTTGATTCAATTGTGTCATTTATTATTTGATCAATTTGTCTATTTACTTCATATTCATATATTGCCATTATTTGATTTGTATAATACCTTTCAGTAATATAATCGTGTGTTTTTCCACATAAATAACAAAGAGCCATACCAATAACACAAAATGAAATTAAAATAAACCCTTGTAAAAAATCATTATATGCAGATTCATCATAACCGTATTTAGTTTCATTAATATAAACCGTATGTATTGTTATTTGATTTTCATCCATTATGTTTGTATTTTCATATTTTTCCAAACCTGTTAAATTGGTTGCGGAATAAAATTCATGCATTATTATGGTTATAGATATGTTGTAGATATGTTTTTATATATATTTTGGAATTGTAAAAACTTATAAAAACTTAAATAAAATATTTGCCATAACCACTTAAAATTTTTTTATCATGTAATAGTATTCAGATTTTTCAATGGATAGTTCAAGAAATAATACAGCTAATGAAGACTTTGTTGTTAAGAGAAACGGTACTCGAGAAACAGTGTCGTTTGATAAAATTCTTACACGAGTAAAAAATATTGAAAAAGACAAGTTGGAAGTTAATTATACGGCATTGTGTGTTAAGATTATTGACAGGCTTTATAATAACATCCCAACATCACAAATTGACGAACTTACAGCACAACAGTGTGCATCACTTTCTACGACGCATCCCGACTATGGAATTTTAGCAAGTAGAATTCTAATTTCAAATCATCACAAAAACACAGAAAAATCATTTTTAAACGTTATTGAAAAAGCTTATAATTACAAAGATATTCATGATGAACATTCACCAATCATTTCGGAAGATTTGTACAAAATTGTAAAAAATAACCACGAAACAATTGAAAGTTGGTTTGACTATGAAAGAGATTATATGTTGGACTATTTTGGATTTAAAACACTTGAAAGAGCATATTTGCTTAAGATAAATGGGATTATTATTGAAAGACCACAGCATATGTGGATGAGAGTTTCACTTGGAATTCACGGAAAAGATCTAATTGCAGCAAAAGAAACATACGATCTGATGAGCAGAAAAGTATTTACACATGCTACTCCTACCTTATTTAATGCGGGAACGCCTCGACCACAGCTATCATCGTGTTATTTGTTGGCAATGGAATCCGATTCGATTAAGGGTATTTATAACACTCTTGGCGATTGCGCTGCCATTTCTAAGTGGGCAGGAGGTATAGGTTTGCATATTCACAATATTCGAGCAAAGAAAAGTCATATTCGTGGAACAAATGGAACCTCTAATGGTATTGTACCCATGTTGCGAGTGTTTAATACTACGGCGAGATATGTGGATCAGTGTGTAGAGCCAAATACGCTAATTTACACAACTAAAGGACCTATGGAAATCCAGTATTGCGACAACGAAACTGAAATTTTTACAACTTCAAAAAATGAAAAAATAGAAAATATTCTTGAGCATTCATATGATGGAGAAATGTTTGATATAAGCACCGAACATTCTATTAATCCACTTAGAATTACAGATGAACATCCTATATATTGTTTGAAAAGTCAAGGTCCCGAACTTAGCGTAGATGATATTAAAACACGATTGGAAAATGGAGCAATCAGAAATGACTGGATTGAAGCAAAAAATCTTAGTATTGGAGATTATTCTATTTACACGATTCCTACTTTTTCAAAAGACTATGATAATATTACAAATAACGATTGTTATATGTATGGTATTCTTACAGGACCTGGTGTTGTATCAAATAAAAACACAGAAAATTTCGTAACAATAAAAAACACTAATACAAACGCTATTGAATTTACGAAAAATTATCTAACATCTAAATGCATTGAATATTCAGAAAGAGAAAGTATAGGTTTGACTATTATTTCATGGAAAAAGACGATCAATCTTCCATTTAGACATGCAGACTTCCATAATAATAGTAAGGAGTATACCATCACTTCTAAGTGGTTAAATCTCCCAGTAGAAAAAATCAAGCATATCATAAATGGTGTTCTCAGTATAAGTGATAAAAGCGAAAAAAATAATCACATTGCTATTTTCAAGACGCATTCGAGAATGGTTGCAGAAGGAATTCGTTACATGTGTATACGGTTGGGTCTTCTTTTGAAATGCACTGTTGACGAATTTCTCATTGAAAAAGAAAGAGCTTATTATTTGATGATACCCAAAAACATAAATAATTCTATTGAAACACAAATAAAATCCACTGATTTTTTCACCCATAACAATTTGATGTATAGTAAAATTACACACATAAATACATCATGGCATACCGGAGCTCTTTATGATTTGCAAATGACAAATACACACAACTATATGATTCATAATGGCGTTGTTCATAATGGTGGTGGAAAGCGCGCAGGATCATTTGCTATCTATCTTGAACCATGGCACTCTGATATTGAAGAGTTTTTGGATATGAAGAAAAATCATGGAGACGAAGAAGCTCGCGCCAGAGATCTTTTTTACGCACTTTGGATACCCGATTTGTTTATGCGCAGAGTAAAACAAAATAAGGATTGGACTCTAATGTGTCCAGATAAATGCCCTGGACTAAGCGATGTTTATGGGGAAGAATTTGACAAACTATATGAAAAATATGAAAATGAAGGTCGTGGAAATAAGAGTGTTCCAGCAAGAAGTATTTGGTTTAAGATTCTTGATAGTCAAATCGAAACAGGTACACCATATATGCTTTATAAGGATGCCGCCAATATTAAATCAAACCAGAAAAATCTTGGAACAATTAAGTCGTCTAATTTGTGTTGTGAAATTATGGAATATTCAGATGATAAGGAAACAGCTGTATGTAATCTCGCATCAATTGCTCTAAGTAAGTGTGTCGTAGATACACCATCTCCATTTAAAGGAAAAATGACAGTCTATTATAAGGACGACTGTAAATGGTGTGATCTACTAAAAGCACTTCTAACAAGAAAGAAAGTAGAGTTTGAAACTATTAAAATTACACCGGAAACATTTGATGCATTTAAGGAAAAGACAGGTGCTCAAACACTGCCACAGCTTTTTGAGGATGATACGAGAATTGGTGGATTTGATGCAACTCTTGATATTCTTAGATCAAAGTTTGATTATGATTTCCTCCATAAAATTACAAAGATTGTAACAAAAAATCTTAATAAGGTAATTGATATTAACTTTTATCCAACGCCAAAAACAAAAAATTCCAATCTTAAAAATAGACCTATTGGAATTGGTGTACAAGGACTTGCAGATGTTTATGCTCTTATGTCATATCCATTTCATTCTGAGGAAGCCAAGGAAATAAATAAAAATATTTTCGAAACTATGTACCATGCTGCACTGGAAGCAAGTATGGAAATAGCAAAAATAGACGGTCCTTATTCCACTTATAAAATAAACGGTGGTTCTCCTATTTCCAATGATATTCTCCAATTTGATATGTGGGGTGTTAAACCGTCTGATAGATGGGATTGGAAAACACTTAGAGAAAGTATTAAAGAATATGGTATAAGAAACTCTCTTTTGCTGGCACCTATGCCTACAGCATCTACATCACAGATTTTGGGAAATAATGAGTGCTTTGAACCATTTACAAGTAATATTTATGTTAGAAGAACTCTTGCTGGTGAATTTATTATAGTCAATAAATATTTGATGGGAGAACTTATTGAATTGGGACTGTGGAATGAAGATGTTAAAAATGCAATTGTAGCTAATAATGGATCTATTCAAAGTATTAATGGAATACCAATGCATATCAAAGAAAAGTTTAAGACTGTCTGGGAAATTCCTATGAAGCATATTTTGGAAATGTCAGCAGATAGAGGTGCATTTATTTGTCAAAGTCAAAGTCAAAACTTGTGGATGTCTGAGCCAACTTATGATAAGCTTACAGCAATGCATTTCTTTGCGTGGCAGAAAAAGCTTAAGACAGGAATTTACTATCTAAGAACAAGAGCAAAGGCAGCACCACAACAATTTACAATTGAACCAGAAAAGCGTAATAATGATTCATCAGGAAATTATTATGAAGAAGAAGAATGCCTTATGTGTGGATCTTAATTCATCAATATTAAATTGTCAAACATAATTTAAAACATAATTTAAAACATAACTTAAAACATTAGTTAAAATAATTGTATGATTATATAATACATTTAAACTATTAATAATAGAAAATATTTATTATTAATAATTCATAATTTATATAATTAATAAAACGCCATACCGCTAATATCTACATAGTAGTCAATAAACTTACCACTTTTGTTTATTGTTAACACATCATAATCATATTTAATCTTACAGAAGCATCTGAGACAAGCATAAACATCAATAAGAGAATTATGTGCGTTACGTATAGTTTGTTTAAATAACTTTTCGTGCAATTCTACTAACTTAGGATATTTATAATATTTTTCACCATATTTATCTGTTCTTACAATTTTACATATATTAATGCTATTGTGCATTGTACAGTAATGATTTTTCGGTACCATATCAAAAATATTGCAAAATAAATCATCAACATCTGCATTTCTAATGTATTCAACACCAACAATCTTAGAATCAAAGTTATAATTGTGTGCAACAAGCAGGTCACAGCTTAAATAATCTTTTGAAAACTTTTTTAAAATATAACTTATGTTTACTCCTTGTGTTTGAGTATCTTTTCTTGTAATTTTATGAATTTTGACACTTTCTTCTGGAAGATCAATATTATCCGGTATTTTAACTATGTAGTTATGAACATCAATAATTTTTTTTTTCTTTGTGTCATAAACCAACCAACTAAATTGTACAATATGTGGCCAAAGATGGGTTTTAAAAAGAGGAGCTCTATTATTTTTAGGCAGTCCATTTGTTTCAACATCAAATATTAAGCATTTCATTATTATTTATTATTTATTGTTTATTATTTATTATCTGATTTTTAAATAACTATTTTTAAAGTAATTTATAATCAATTTAAATTACCTTAATAAAAATGTTTAAACTAAGCACATGCAAATTTTTTACAAATTCCAAAGGTCTTTCTGTGCCATTTTGTTATACCGTGTGTTTTAATTCCATCTAAATGCTTTTTAGCACCATAACCTTTATTGCTCTTAATTCCATAATGTTCGTCTAATTCAGGATTGTTTTTACACAAATCATAAATATAGTTATCTCGTTCTACCTTAGCGAGTATAGAAGCCGCCGCTATACTTGAATAAAGCGAATCACCCTTTTCAATACACGTATGGGGTATTTTATTGCTTTCACTATCATAATAATCATAAAAATAACATCCATCAACCAAGATATGGTCAGGTTTAACAATTAGTTTATTTAATGCTTCATGCATTCCATTATATGTTGCCTGAAATATATTTATTTCATCAATTACTTTTTCGTCAGCATAATAAACACTATAATCAATTGCATTTTCTTTTATGTAATCATATGCTATTAGGCGCTTTCTTTCAGTGAGTTTTTTACTATCATTTATATCAACAAATCCATTGTCTTCTGGTGATAATATAGCACACCCAACATAAACTCTTCCAAACAAAGGACCTCTTCCCGCTTCATCAATTCCTACTTCAAGCTTATTTTCATTATAATACGGTTTTAGCATTTTTGTAATTATTTAGAAATAGTGTTTTACCTCTAAATAATTGTAGTTAAATATTTAGTTAGTGCAATCACATTTTGACTGAACAACACGTCTTTTAATAGCATTTCTTGCAAAAGTGCTTTTTGATCCAATAGTGTCGTTTTTAGCTTCTTTTCTTTGAGGATCTGTTTTGGTACTTTGAACACGTGTTGTTTTAACAGGTGCACTTGCGTTATTTTTTCTAATTGGTCCTGTATGACCATTTTTCACACGTCCATGTGTTAGGGCAGGCATATAATTATATATAATATAAAAAATTAATTATATTTTTTTATGATTATATGATA
>MDSZ01206027.1_pt1 | contig 19296 bp, 9 predicted proteins | sample 811201 | NCBI WGS metagenome assembly MDSZ01 (sample SAMN05326647, study PRJNA326480) | marine metagenome | isolation source: seawater | place: Indian Ocean: North | collected 2010 | reverse complement strand
GACCCAGCTGGTTATCATAAAGCAATGTATGCTGCTGAAAACGTAGATAAAATCGCTGCTCATTTTTACGAACAAGGTAAAGCCGACGCTGTAAAAGACGTCGTAAATAAATCTAAAAATCTTTCTGATGTAAAAGCAAGAGAAGGTAATAAAGGTGATATTTACATAGGTGGCTTGAAAGTAAAAGCGATTAGTGGTGCTGATTCTACAAAATTGAAAATTAAAACAAGAAAATTTAACTAATTAAAAATTACAAATTATGAGTTTATCTCCACAATTTGGGTCAATCATACCTTCATCAAAACAAGAGTTGTTGAATGAAAACTACTTGAAGTTTAACGATGGAACTAGTGATTTTGCCCAGCAATATTTACCAGAGGTCTACGAACAAGAAGTAGAGCGTTATGGAAACAGAACGTTATCTGGATTTTTAAGAATGGTCGGTGCAGAAATGCCTATGACCTCTGATCAAGTAATCTGGTCTGAACAAAATAGATTACACATTGCTTATGACAAATGTACTTATGCAGGTGGTGCTCCAACAATATTGGTTATTCCAGTTGGTGGTACTGAACCAGCAGGTACTTTAGTAGAAAATGTAATCTCTATTAACGACACTGTTGTTATTATGGATACAGTTACTGGTGTTGAAGGAAAAGCTATTGTAACTGCAAGAGCTGCTAACAGTATTACTGTTCAGTTCTTTGACAATGCTGCTGCAACGCTTACGTCTAAAGGCTTTGTTTCTGGACAAATCAAAGTATTTGTTTATGGTTCTGCTTATAGTAAAGGAAGAAATACAGATGGTACTGGAGCTGATGCTGAAAGAATATCTGTTGAGCCTTCTTTCAGACAATTTTCTAACTCACCAATCATTATTAGAAGCCAATACGTAGTTAATGGTTCTGATATGGCGCAAATCGGTTGGGTTGAAGTTGCTACTGAAGATGGTGCTTCTGGATACTTATGGTATTTAAAAGCTGAGTCTGAAACAAGATTAAGATTTGAAGACTACTTAGAAATGGCTATGGTAGAAGGTGAATTAAATGCTGCTGCAGGTAATGCTGATTACCAAGCAGGTAAATTACCTGGAACACAAGGTTTATTTGCTGCTATCGAAGATAGAGGTAATGTACAAGTAGGATTCACTGCTGCTGCAGGTCTTGATGATTTTGATGCTATTCTTAAAAACTTAGATACTCAAGGTGCTATTGAAGAAAACATGCTTTTCTTACAAAGACAAACTGCTTTAGATTTTGATGATATGTTAGCTAATATTTCTGGCGGATTTGCTGGTGGTGTTGCTTTCGGTTTATTTGAAAACTCTGAAGAAATGGCACTTAACTTAGGTTTTTCTGGATTTAGAAGAGGTTCTTATGACTTTTACAAAACTGATTGGAAATACTTAAATGACGCTTCTACAAGAGGTGCTATTTCTGGTATCAATTCAATCGAAGGTGTATTAGTACCTGCTGGAACTTCTACAGTTTATGATCAAATCTTAGGTACTAACATTAGAAGACCTTTCTTACACGTAAGATATAGAGCTTCTCAAGCTGACGATAGAAGAATGAAGTCTTGGATTACTGGTTCTGCTGGTGGTGCGTTTACTTCAACTCTTGATGCAATGCAAGTAAACTTCTTATCTGAAAGATGTTTAGTTACTCAAGCTGCTAACAACTTTGTATTATTCAAAGGAGTATAGTGATTTATATAGGTAAGGGCGCTTCGGCGCCCAATACCTTTAACTTATTTAATTATATTATATTATGTCAAAAAAAGAAAAAGTGGCAGAGCCACAATGGGAAGTGAAGGAAAGAGTTTATTTACTTACTGGTAGTAAAACACCTTTAACATTAACTATACCTTCAAAACACACACAAAAACATTCATTATTATATTTTGATTCTGAACAGCAAAGACAAAGAGAATTAAGATATGCTACTAATATGAGCTCACCGTTTGTAGATGAACAAAAAGGTGAAGCAACGTTAGGACATATAATGTTTAAAGATGGTAAGCTAACAGTTCCAGCTAATAAAATAGCATTACAAAAACTTTTAAGCTTATACCATCCGTTAAAAAATAAATTATACTATGAATTTAGCGCTGCAGAAGTAGCTAAAGATGAATTAGTAGATTTGGAAATGGAAATAGATGCTTTAAACGCTGCAAGATCTATTGATATTGATCAAGCTGAAGCAATAATGAGAGTTGAAATAGGTTCACAAGTAAATGAAATGACTTCTAAAGAGTTAAAAAGAGATTTACTAGTGTTTGCTAAAAACAATCCAAGGTTGTTTATAGAACTAGCTAATGACGAAAACGTTCAGCTTAGAAACTTTGCAATTAAAGCTCAAGAAAATGGAATTATTAAGTTATCACAAGATCAAAGAACTTTCTTCTGGGGATCAACTGATAGAAAATTAATGAACGTTCCATTTGATGAAAATCCATATTCTGCATTTGCGGCTTTCTTAAAAACAGACGAAGGTGTAGAAATCTATAAATCTATAGATAAAAAACTTAATTAACAAGTGATAATAATATAGAGGTAGCGAAAGTTACCTCTATGTTATAATTAAAAAGAATATAATGGCGGTAAATGTAAATACAGTATATACTACAGTCTTGTACATATTAAACAAAGAACAAAGAGGTTATATTCCACCAGCGGAATTTAATAGCCTGGCAACACAAGTGCAAGAAGAAATATTTGAATCGTATTTTCCAGATGGAAATCAATTAAATCGTCAAAATCAAAATAATACTCAAAACGATACAGACTTTTTCAACATGTATAAAAACAACTCATATAAGTTGTTTCCATTTGAAGGTGATCAACCTTTTGCTTACAATACAGCAAACGATGGCTGGAGGTTTAATAACGCTGGCGCTGGAACACTATACAATGTTGGTCAAATTATATCTAAATACTCGGGTCAACCTCAATATGACTCTATAACTCAATTGGTAAGTAAAAGTGAATTTGATAAAATAACAAGATCAAAACTAACTGCTCCTACAAGTCAATATCCTTTGGCTTATTTAACAAACGCAACTATATCTCCATCAACAACACCGGAAGTTATAATTAAGATAAGTCCTAAACCTACTACTGTTTCTGCTAACTGTGTTTTAAAACCCGCACCTCCTGTTTGGGGTTTTACAGTTGGAACATTAGGTCAGTATTTATACAGCGGAACAGCATCAACAGATTTTCAATTAGATATATCAGAGCAAAGTAATATTATAATTGGTATATTAAAATATGCAGGAGTAATAATAAATGACCCAACAATAATTCAAGCTGCAAGTCAAGAAGCTAGCAAAGTTGAACAAAATGAAAAATCATAATGGCATTAGTAACTGAAACAAATCAACAATATTACGCTGGAGCTCAACCTTTCAGAGGCGATGCAGGAAATACTGCTAATCAAAAATTCACTACTACATTTAATACAGATTTAGTTTTTGGTAGTCATGATCCAAACAATGCTGATTATATTAAAAATAATTTTAAAATATATACTAGCACACAAGGAATACCAGGAACATGGAGTGAATACACGGCTGCTTACACAGTTTCTAATAATGTAATTACTATAACAGGAACTCCAGGAGCTAATATATATATAATTGTACAATTAAAATCGCTAGACGGTGGTAAATATGGTAATACTAACCCTGAAAAAGCTTTTGGTGATGCTGTAGAAGAAAATTATGGTAGTTATTCTTATATAAAATTAGGTGATATAATAGATAACTTTATGGTAGGTTATGTAGGTGATGGTAAAGTAATACAAACATGTAAAAAATCTGATGTTGTGTTTTTTGCTAAAAGATCTTTACAAGAATTTAGCTATGATACTTTAAAAAGTATAAAATCTCAAGAATTAACAATACCTGATAGTTTATCTTTAGTGATACCTCAAGACTATGTAAACTATGTAAGTTTTGACTGGATAGATAGTTTAGGTGTAAAACATCCTATTTATCCTGCTAATAATTTAACTACTGATCCTTACAGCACTCCATTACAAGATGATGATGGTATACCTACTCAAGATAATTTAGGTGAAAACTTAGAAGGTACTTCTCAAACAATTGAACGATGGGGAGATGCTAACACTAAATTATTAAATGGTCAATGGTATAGAGATTATGATTACTATGGTTTTGCTAATCCAGATTTATATAGTTTAAACGGTCCTTGGAATTGGGGTAGATTATACGGTATTGATCCAAAACTAGCTCAATCTAATGGTTGGTTTGGAATAGACGAAAGAGATGGAAAATTTACATTTTCAAGTAATTTAAGAGATAAATTAATAGTAGTAGAATATGTATCTGATGGTTTAGCTTATGATTTAGATAGTAGAGTGCCTAAATTAGTTGAAGACGCGATGTACAAAAGTATACTTTACAATATAGTTTCAGTAAGAGCTAATCAACCAGAAGGCATAGTTCAAAGATACAAAAAAGATAGATACGCAGCTTTGCGTAATGCTAAAATAAGATTATCTAATATAAAACTTGACGAGTTTATTCAAGTAATGAGAGGTAAATCTAAATGGATTAAACACTAAAATTTAATGGCACAAAGTATTAATACTTTTTTAAAAGGTAAACTTAATAAAGACCTAGATGCTCGTTTGTTACCAAACGGAGAGTATAGAGATGCTAAAAATATACAAGTAAGTAAATCTGAAGGTCCAAATGTTGGATCGTTAGAAAACGTGCTGGGTAATGAACTTGCGTTAAATTTTAAAACACTTACAGGTGTTAGCAATTTAAGATGTATTGGTTACTTAACAAGTGAAGTAGACGAGTGCATATTTTTATTTTTAACAGATTATGATGATCCTAAACCTCAGTTTTTAACATATTATAATCAAGCAAACAACTTTATAATAAAATATAAAGTAGGAACTAGCGTTAGCACTTCAAGTTCTACAATTTTAGTACAAGGTGCTTTTTTAAATTTTTCACAATCACACCCTATTTACGGTGTTAATTTATTAGAGACTTTACTATTTTTTACAGATAATAGAAATCAACCTAGAGTTATAAATGTACAAAAAGCTGAAGAAATAGGTGTTAATCATTATACTACTGAAGATCAAATAAGTGTAGCTAAATATAATCCTTATAATCCTATATATTTATGGGATAAAAACGCAGGTTCAAGTGCGTCTGTTCCTTTTGAAACAACTATGAAAGATGTTACTTCAAAGTTTATGCCAAATGGTGGATCTGCTTTTTGTAGAGGAGCTCATGGTGGAGGAACTAGTATAGATATTGATAATATAAAAGGTGATATTTTACAAGCTGGTCTAGGTGTAACAAACCCTTATCAAGCTTTAGGCGCTACAGTATCTTATATTAATAATAACGGTGAAATAGTTAGCACAGGAACTACGGTAAACACTTATAATTCAGCAACAGGTGTGTTAACAACGGTTGCAAGTGTAGCTGCATTAGGCGATAACACAGAGTTAGTATTTAATGCTAATCCTTTTTATGATAAAAATTTTGCTGGTGATGAGGATTATTTAGAAGATAAATTTGTTAGATTTAGTTATAGATTTAAATTTGAAGATGGTGAATATTCTTTAATGGCTCCGTTTACTCAAGCTGCTTTTATACCTAAACAAGACGGGTATTTCATGTATGTTAAGCATGATAACACAGGTACATATCCTATTCCTACAAAAGATGATCAAACAGATTCATTTAGAAGTACTGTTGTTTCTTTTATGGAAAACAAAACAGATGAAATAACTTTAAAAGTTCCATTACCTTTTGCAGCAAATACTTTAGAGTCTAGTTTAAAAGTTACAGAATTAGAATTACTTTATAAAGAGTCTGATGGATTGGCAGTTAAAGTTATAGATACAGTTACTATAAGTGAAATAGCAACCGCTAGTGTAGGTAAAGATTATTATGATTACAAATATTTATCTAAAAAACCTTTTAAAACTTTACCAGATGATGAAATAATAAGAGTTTTTGATCAAACTCCTGTTAGAGCATTGTCACAAGAAATATCAGGTAACAGAGTTATTTATGGTAATTTCCAAAACAAGCATACTCCTTTAGAATCAATTGATTACAATGTAGCTGCTAGTCCTAAAGATGATTTTGATTTAAAAACTGGAACAGCAACTGGAGCAGCAGGTAATTACAATGCTAATGCCACTGTTAATATTTCAAGTGTTACAGGTACTATACAAATAGGTAGTATTGTAACTGGTCCTTCTGGATCAACTATACCTGCTAATACTCAAGTTACAGGAGGTAATTTTTCAAGTACAGTTACTTTTAATAAAGCTATTGTTTTAACTGCTTTAGGTGGTTCTGCTTTAGTTTTTAATCCAATTGGACCAGACACTCAAAATGTTACTAAAGTAGAATATCCTAATTCTTCTTTAAAACAAAATAGAAATTATCAAGTAGGTGTTGTGCTATCAGATAGATATGGTAGACAATCTAGTGTTATATTATCAAACAATGATACGATAAGCGCTGTTGGTGGTTCTTCTTTTGTTGGAGATACAATATATTCTGCTTATAACACTGAAGGAGTTCAACAGGAAAATTGGCCTGGTGATAGTTTAAAGGTTTTATTTAATCAACCTTTAGCACCTAGCTCTAAAAACATGGTTACAAAATGGCCTGGACTTTACAATGGAGATACTACAGATAAAAATTATAATCCATTAGGTTGGTATTCATATAAAATAGTAGTTAAACAAACAGAACAAGAATATTACAATGTTTATTTACCAGGTATTATGGCTTCATATCCTGAAGATCAAACACTAGAACTTGGTGGAACTTCTTTTGTTAGTTTAATAAATGATAATATTAATAAAGTTCCAAGAGATTTAACCGAGCTTGGTCCTGAACAAAGACAATTTAGAAGTTCTGTTCAATTATTTGGTAGAGTTGAAAACACGTCTACAGCTGTAACATATAGCGGTGTAGATATACAAAATATAGGACTAACCAACACACCTTATTATCCAGGTAAATCAAGTGATACTGTTTCTACAGTTTCTACTATAGATGACTTATTTGCTTATAATGCTAGTAATCCACCTAGACCTAACTATTTTCCACAGTTTTATGCTTTAGATTCAAATCCTTTAATAGCTAAAATAAGTACAGAAGCTCAAATAGGTCAAACAGCTACAACTAATTTTGATACAGCTAGCGCGCTTACAAATGCAGCGGTTAATGACGCTAGTTCTTTTGTTTTAAAAAATGTAATAGGAAATATAACTCCAGGTGATTTTGTTAGCGGTATAGGTGTTCCTGAAGGTGTTTTTGTAACAGCTTTTAATTCAGGTACTAGCACGGTTCAAATAGTAGATTCTTCTAATAATCCGTATAATATTACGCTTCCGGTAGATGCGGTTTTATTTTTTAGTCCAGGATTTGCGAATCCTAACTTAGGTAATTTAAAAAGACCAGGTGTGCAGTATTTAGCGGTTTATGAAACAGAAGCTGTAGATTCATTGTTAGATATATTCTGGGAAACAACTAGTGCTGGTTTAATTAGTGATTTAAATAATTTAATTATTAATTCAGCAGAAGGTGCTGCTGGTTTAAGCAGCTTTAACACATCACCATGGGACGAATTTACTGGTGGTATGAATTTTGCAGCTGAAGATATACTACAGTCTGACTTTACTTTAGTTGATAGCTTTGGCGTTGATATACCTAATTCAGATATTGATAGTGTTACTCTTGAATCAGCTGTAGATGCAAATGGTGTGGATAGACAATTAGCTTCAAATGGTGGACCTTATTTTACACTTACAAATCCAAATCCAGGTGATTTTAATATACAAATAACACAAAATTACTGGAACAATGTATTTTTTGGTGATAATGCTAATGTTAGGCTTTTTACTTTTAAAATAAACACTACAACAAGTGTTAATGGTAATATATCTAGTAACAGCTTTTTTGAAAGCGCTGGTCCAGATAACATGCCTCCTCAAAGAGGTACTCAAATAAGTCCAGGTACTGCTGGAACAGAATCACCTACATCTGGTTCTACAGTATATACTAATAGAACTATAACTACTACTCAAGCCACTTGTGATTTTGTTAATGGAGCTGCTAATGTAAATTTAAGAACAAATGACTTAGATATAAGTCTAGCTGCTGTAGATAGTGATGGAACAGATGTAACAAGCAATAATTATTTTAGTCTAAATACAGCTATAGTAACTGGAACTTTAGTTAAAAATATTCAAGCAACAGTAGCTATACAAAACAGCTCTATGCCTATTGATATTTATACCTTAACAGTAACAGGTACTGATTCTGGTATATCTCCAGTAGCTAACTATGTTGTTAATATTGATGTAAGAGAAAATGTTTCTTACGCTGAGCAAGTGTTTAGATGTGTTACCGGCGAATATGATTGTGGTGGTTATAGTGTACTTGTAATGGCTGTAAGTACTAGTGGTATTAGTAACAATAGAGGTTGGTATGCTTATGTAGGTGCTATAAATTCTTTAGCAGACGGAACAAATGTTACTCTTGATAAAACAAATGCTTACACGTCAGCTCAATCAGCTTATGGTAGTTATGCTGGAAACTTTTTCTTTTTCCAACAAAATACGCCAGATCAAACAGGTTTAAATACTTTACTAGGTTATGTTAGTGGTAGTTTAGATGATTATTGGCTTGGTAATATTGATGGAGCTGGAACTCCAGGTTGGTGTTACAATTATGGAACAGGATCTAATCCTTCGCCTTGTGGTTGTGATGGTCTTGGTTGTAATGATCCTTTTTTAGTTAGTGTAAGTAATTACAATTTTGAAATAGTGTAATGATAAGCGCTGATAAAATAGAAGAAGTAATTGTTAAAATACATAATCAAAATTGGAAAGGATATAAACTTTATTTTATAGGAGGTGTTTTAAATAATAAAGAAACAAAAGATATAGATATTTTTATAACAGGATCAGGTGATGAAGAAGAGTTAGTAAAGTCAATAAAAAATGTTCAAGAAAGAGGTTTAGTGGATTTTTTTGTAGTAGATTATATAGATGAAAAAGAACCTAATACTTATTATTTAAAAAGATTTGCTAAAACATATCCTAAATACCCACATGATTTTAAAAAAGAGCACGCTCTATATTGGAGAAATTTTATAAATAAGGATTGTAAGTGTGGTAAAAAAACAAAAAGAAATTATACACAAAAGCCAGTATTAATATATAATGGCGTAATTTAGTGAAAAAATAAGTAATAATAATAAATGGGAGCTATAGTAGAAGTAAAATTCTTTAATAATTTTGTATTAAAAAAGACAATAAATCAATCACAACCTGTGTGGATGGGTTCTTTTGGTATTCCTGCCGATAAATCAGGTTATCCTTCAATAACAGGATTAACTACACAAGAAGAAAATTGGGCTATAGAAGAAAGTAGAATTAGAGGTGGTTATAATAATACTTCTACTGCTTATGGTGCAAAAGCTTATTTAGTTGAAGAAGATCCAAATGGATATATTAGATTTAATTCATTAATATATTCAGGTATATATAATTCAAGAACTGGTGTAAACGATACTAATGTGTTTTCAACAGGTCAAGATATAACTAAGTCTACCGATCCTGCAAATGGTTCTATACAAAAACTATACGCTGAAGATACTAATTTAATAATATTTCAAGAAAATAAAATTAGTAGAGCATTGATAGATAAAGATGCTATATACTCAGCTGAAGGTGGTGGCGCTATAACTAATTCTAATTTAGTAATAGGAACTATACAGCCTTTTCCAGGTAAATATGGAATTAGTAAAAATCCTGAAAGTTTTGCTGTATATGGTTATAATAAATATTTTTCAGATAAAAATAACAATGTTATATTAAAATTGTCTGGAGGTAATATTGCTGAAATCTCAGGTGTAGGTATGAGAGATTATTTTAGAGATGAATTAAATACTCTAGATTTAGCTGGTACACCAGGATTTATAATAGGTGGTTGGGATTTATATAATAGTCAATATGTTATTTCTACACAACAAGATTCAAGTAAATCTTCAAAACCTAGATTTAATACTCTTTCTTGGGACGAGCAAGTTGGTGGTTGGACAAGTTTCTATGATTACAGACCTGATCAAGCTTTTAGTGTTAGAAATAATTTTTATACTACAAACGAAGATAATTTATATAAACATTATTCTACAACTTCTCCAAGAGCTCAGTTTTATGGAGTTACAAATCCAGCTAGTGTTACTTTTATTTTTAATCCAGAACCTACTAGATCAAAATATTTTAAAACTTTAAATTACGAAGGAAGTAATGGTTGGCAAGCTAGTAGCGTTGTATCTGATCCTACTGGACAAGACCAGTCTGTTTCTTCAACTAGTGTTTATATAAATAATAATGACACAGGTCAAACAATACTTAGCCAATTAGGTGGTGAATATGCTTATGATTCTAATGGAAATGTAATAACGAGAGCTAATTACAATTTAAATCCACCAAATGGTTTTGGAACAAATAACCCAGCAGTACCTAGATACTATGCTGGTTTTAATAGAAAAGAAAATAATTACGCGGCAAACCTAGTAAACGATTCTTCAGCTATGAGAAGCGAAGTTATATTTGGTAATCAAATAAGTGGTTTAAAAGGTTATTATTTAACTGTACAAATGAGTACAGACGCAGTAACTAATGTAGGTGCAGAAAAACAACTTTTTTCTGTTGCTACAAATTATTCAAATAACAATGGATATTAATAATAAAAATTTAAAATTATGCAAGCAGGAGCAATTATAGGAGGCGTTGTATCAATTGCAGGAGGTATTTTTGGAGCTAGCGCAGCTAAAAGAGAAGCTAGGCGTAGAGAAAATCAAGCTAGAGCTCTAGAATACAAACTGAATCAACTTGAAGAAAACAGACAAGAAATCATAAATCCTTATGAAAGCATAACGGATTTAAGTAGTATGATGTCTAATCCTTTTGCTAGTTTAGGCGTAGCTACACAAGCTGCAGAAATGCAAATTGAACAAACAGATATAGCTTTAGCTAACACTCTTGATACTATTAGAGCTACAGGTGGTGGCGCAGGTGGTGCAACAGCTTTAGCTCAAGCGGCTTTACAGTCTAAAAAAGGAGTTGCAGCAAGTATAGAACAACAAGAAGCTGCTAATGAAAAACAAAGAGCTCAAGGTGAAGCTGATTTACAGCGACAAAAAGTAGCAGAAGCTCAAAGATTACAGCAGGCAGAGGTTTCAGGTGATCAATTTGTGTTTCAACAACAAGAAGCTAGAGATATGCAGCAACTTAATAGATTGTCTAATCAAATCGGTGCTTTACGTGGAGCAGCTGCTCAAGCAAGAGCAGATTCTACCGCTGCAATAACTGGAGCTATAGGTAGCGCGGCAAGTATGTTTGGTACTTTAGGTGGAAAATAATTAATTAACATGGAAGATAAAAATATAAAAGTTAATCTGTTTATACAACAATTAAATAAGAGTAATGCGCTTGGTTATAATAAACAATATATAGCTAGTGAAGTTGACTATAATTTTAAACTGTTAGATAATGCTTATGAAAACACTGGTAGAGTTTATGCTAAGTTAAAAACAGATATAGAAAACGGAACATGCGATGATCCAACATGTTTTACAGAAAATCAAAGATTAAAAATGTTAATGGAAGCTCCTGAAAAATCTATAACATTTCTACAAAACATAGCTGCTCAATTATCTATAACAGAAGATTTATATTATGATGTTAATCAGAATTATGCTTTTATGGTAGCAAACTCTATATTAACAGGTAAACCTACATTTGCAAAAAGTGATGGTTATAATATAGAATTAATATTAAGATCAAACGGTAGTCAAGATATTATTTTTTCTGGACCTTTATTAGAAGAAGTATATATAATTAATAGCGAAGCTTTAGATGCTTTATTAGAAGCTGGTACTGATATAGTTACAGAAACACCTGACATAAACAAAGACATGCTTAGATTATTAAGCGAAGTTGGTGTTATGGCTGGTGGATCAACTAATCCTGAAACAGGTGAACTTATGCCTCAAGCTAAAATTGCAGAAGAATTTGTAATGAAAAATCCTGATGGTTCTTATGATTATGAAATTATTGATATAGGTAATGGTAAAGGTAGAAATATACTTAAGTATGATTTAGATAAAATTGAAAGAAAAGTTACACCTTTTATAAATGCTGAAGTAGCAGGTATGCTAAGCCATGAACAATCTGTAGTTGCAGCATGGAACGTGTTTATTGGAGCACAAACTAGTGTATCAGAAGATGATCAAATGGCTCAAAACGCTAATGCTGGTTTTGTAGCTTGGAATTATGAAAAAGATTTACCATTACAACAAGATAAAAAAGAATTATTTATGTCTAAGTATAAACAATACTTTATGAATAATTATTTAAAACAATTTACCAGTAATCAAATACCTAGCGTGCAAGCTGATGCAGCTGTTTTTGATTTAGAAGAAGGTAAAAGAAAACAAGCTCAAGCTTTTATAAAAGCTAATCCACCTAAATAAAATTAAATGACAGAAGAAGAATTTTTAATGTCTCTACCACAAAGTCTTGATCCAGATGAAAAATTAAAAAGACTTGAGCAATGGAGACAAGAAAATCCTCAACCTGAAGTTGAAGAAGAAGTAGTTGAAGAAGAAGTATCTGAGCAACAACCTAAAGAAGAAATAATATCTTCTGAAAATGTTAATTTTAGTTTTCCTAGTTCATTTAACAATCAACAAAAACCAAGTTTATTTTCTTTAGGTTCTGATGGACAGATTGATATAAACTCTTCTATTTTTAACACATCTAATACAGATACTTTAAATTATCAGTTTCAAGGAACGTCTTTGCCTACTACTAACTTAAATTTAAGTTTAGGTGGTTTGCAAAACAATGTTGAAGCAATGGAGGCTCAACAAAGACTTACTGCTGTAAGTAAACCTAATGAAATCATGAATACTTTTGATAAGTCATATGAATATAAATATGATCTTGTTGATGGTAAAATGATTTATTATACTAGAAAAAATGGCACTGAAGACGAGTGGGATGTAATAGATAATCCAGAAGATAATAGATATTTTGATATTGGAGCTAAAGTTTTTAAACATTTTGATTATGACGAAGAAGCTTATGACCAAGGACAAAGTATAATAAGACAAGGTAAGAAAGTAGGTAAAAAATACAGTTCTTTTATGGAAGAATCAGAAACTATATTGTTAGATGAAACTTCCACAGAAGAATTTGTAGATATAGAAAAAATATTTACAGAGCGCGTGCAAATGACTGATGAACAAGAGGAAAATAATGAAGATGCAGCCACTTCATTTGTTGAAAATAAACAAAGAGAAAGAGTAGAGGTTAAAGAAGTAACAACTAAAATTGGAAGTGAAGGTGGAAAACCTATATATTCTACACAAAAAGTAAAAGTAAAAACTGGTGAGATGGAGGATAATCCAGATTACATAGCTGCAAGAGATGAGGCTATAAAACAGTTAAAAAATGAAAAAGGTATACTTGATAAAGATTTTGATTTAAACGATCCAGAAATCATGAAAATGGTAGATGCTCGTATTTATCAAAATAAATTACGTGAATTAAACTCTGCAACTACTATTAATAATTTAGAAAATTATATTGAAGGTTTAGGTACAGATTTTGATCTTGCTGATTATTATGAAGTAGGTGTTGACTTTTTAACTGACGCAAGTCCTATTTTTAATACTTTAAAAGATAAACTTTTACCAAAAATAAACGAAGAATTAGGTACTAATCTTGGTGAAAAAACAATACTAGATGTTTTTGATAGAACTGAACTTCAACAACGAATGGAGAAGTTTATTGATATTAAACAAAGTAATTTAGATAATAAATCAAAAAAGCTAGAAACTTTCATGGCTAGTGGTGAGGATTTATTAAAACAACTTAATCGAGTTGCTCTTAATATATCAAAAGGTAATTATCAAACACCTAGTCAAGTAGACGAAGCGAATAAAGCTTTAACTAATATTAATAAACAGATAGACGAAACATTAAACCTTATAAATAAAAAATATGATGAGTTTAGTGATGAGTTAGAAAAAAACCCTGATCTTGCTGGTTTTGCTGATAAGCTAAAAAGAAACTATGGTGCTTTTCCTTTAATGGTTAATAATTTTAAAGCAGCTGGTACTGAAATGTTTTTAGGTGTAGAAGAAATGGCTTACCAAGTGTACAATTTATATGACGCAGGTGTAGACTGGGTAGATGATAATGTGTTTGGTGGTTATAATTTATTTTCATCAACTTTAAATCCAGCAGGAGAATTAGTTTCATTATTTGGTATGGAGAGTGATTTAGAAGAATGGAGAACAAACAACATAGAGCTTACTGAAAAATGGATACAAGATTCGTTAAGAGGTACTATTGCTGAAGCGAAAAGCGTTAGTGATATAACAGATTTTGGTGATTTTGTTACATGGGGTTTTACTAATGTAGGAACTTTAACACCTCAAGTCATGGCTATGACAGTATCTCCTCATACTGGGTTGCTTATTGTAGGTTCTAGTGCTGGTGGTAATAAATTTAAAGAGCTTACAAAAATAGAAGAACAAAGTGTAGAAGATTATAGAAAATGGAATGATTTAAAACCTACACAAAGAGATGGTGAAAGCGATGAGTTATTTAAAGAAAGAACACAGAGATGGCAAGATGAAAAACCTGAAATAGTAAACTATACCGCTCTTCAAAAATATGGTGGTGCTATGATGACCATGGGATTAGAACTAGGTTTAGGTAGAGTTGTTAGTTTACCTTTTGCTAAAGGTAATTCACTAGTGTCTCCTATTTTAAATAGAATAAAAGTATTACCAGGTGCTCAAAATAAATGGTCTAGGATGTTTGCTAATGGAGTAAGAAAATCAGCAGTAGGTTTTGGAGATGCTCAATTAGAAGGATTTGAAGAAGGTTTAATAGGTGTAGGAGATAATTGGTATAGAAGATACGTATTAGGTGATACTAGTGTTAATTTATTTGATGGTTTTTGGGATCAATACTCAGCTGGAGTTATGGGTGGTTATTATTTCAAAGCACCGCATCTTATGACTAGTGTTTTAAATACAGTTCAAACACCAAAAGATGTATCTAATATTACAGGATTACAAAATGAAATTAAAAGTATTAATAATACAATACTCAATAATCCTAAAATGTCTGCTAATACTAAAGATATATTAAACGACAATGTTGCAACAAAAATTAATCAGATAACAAACAGTATAAATACTTCTTTAAATACATTTACTCAAATGTCTGAAACAGATTTTAATTTGTTAGGAACTATAGATCAACAACTTTTTGAAATTAATAGTCAAATTGAGCAAATACAAAATGACGATGGCATCGTTGAAGGAAAAGAACAATTAATAGAAGATCTTCAAAACGAAAGAAACAATTTAACAGGTCAAAAAAATACAGTATTAGAGGCGTATCAACAAATAGACTCACAACAAGTTACATTAGGTAATGGTCAAATTATTCCTATAGCTACAATAAGAAAAGGATCTGAAGTAGTTGCAGAGCAACTAGGCGATACTGATATTGTAAGATTTGATACTACACAAGATTTTATTGGTGGTATAGAAACTTTAAGAGCTGAAGGTGTAGAAGTTGAATTAGCACAAGATACTGAAGGAAATACTTTACCAGCTGATCAACAAAGTTATGGATTAATTGCTACTTTACCAGATGGCACTAAGCAAGTAATAATCAATAATGCTTCACAAGAAGCAGATGGGGTTATACCTGCTGATAAACATGAAGTATTACATGCTTTTGCAGCTAAGATGGATCCTGAGGTTAAATTAAAAATGGGACAAGATTTATATAATCTTCTTGTTAATGACACAGGTGATGTTACGAGTAGGGTTGAAATTGATCCTAGAACTAGAGCTTCACTAGATACTTATAGAAAAGATTTATTAGAAGGAAAAATAGATGAAGCGCAGTTTTATGAAGAAGTTATGGCTGTTGTTAGTGATGGTTTAACTCAAGGTACTGTAGATGTTAAAGAAACAGGACCAATAATGAGTCTTGTAAATAAATTTTTAGAAACTATAGGTTTTAAACAAAGTTTTGAAGATGGTAAACAGGTTATAGATTTCTTAAAAGATTTTAATAAAGATGTATTAAGCGGTAAAGGTTTATCTCAACAAACTTTAGATAAAGCTGGAGTAAATTTAGACCAAGAAGTAGATATGGGTCTTGAAACAGAAGTTGATTTAGGTGTTGTACAAAGTCAAAAACTACCTGAAGCAACTGAAGTTTACATGGATGTAGATAACAATGCTCTTCAACAAGGTTTAAACAATGCAATACAAAACCAAACAGATCAACAGTTTCCAATAGCTCAAGCAATTGTAGAAAAAAACTGGCCATTAATAAGTAAATCACTTAATATAAATAGTCAGCAAGAAATGGAAGCTGCTAAAGAAGTTGTTATTGATCAAGTATTAGGACAGTTTGAAGGATCTGGTCAAGGTAAATATGGTCCTAGAAACACTAGTGCATTAGCTGGTTTTTCGTTGGAAGGTGGAGCACAAGTTAGTACATATTTAGCTGAAACAATAAGAACTAGAAAACCTGAAATTGATGCAGCTATAGCTGATAGAACTGGTGGTCCAGGTATACAAGCTGACCAAATGGGTGATGTAGCTGTAGAAACCGATGTAACAGAAGTTGCAGAAACTAGACGTACACCTAGTCAAACAACTACATATTCTGATGCTATATTAGAAAATGTACAAACAGATAAAAATGGTTTAGAAACTAGAATAACTGAGTCAATTCAAGAGTCATATCCCGGAAGAACAGATGTAACTTTAGCTGAAACTAGAAATATACCTACACAAGTAGCTCAAGTATACGGTGATATGTTTGGTATTAATCCACAAACATTATCAGATAAAACAAGAAACTTTCAAAAAACAGATGCAGATGGTTTAAACGCTGCAAAACGTTTTTTAATTGATAACGCTCAAGCTGATTTTGCTAATTTACCTGATGCGCTAGACGTAGATGGTAAAGGTACATTTATACCTCTTAATGTTAAAAAAGCATTATATACTGACGGTAAAAAAACAGGTACATTAAAAGATTATTTAGATTTAATTAGAATAAAACCTGAAAAACCTATTTATAGAGACAGAGCTGGTCAAACTATTAGAGGGTTGTTAAATACTCATATTAGAAACAGAATACTAGAAACATCTAATCCTGATCCTGCTTCAAGAAAACGAAGTGGTGCTAAGTTTAGTAAAAGAGCAAAGGTTAAAAGTACCCAAGTAGATAACCGTACACCAAATCAAGTTTTAGCAGATATGGGTAGAGGACCAATGAGAATACAAACAGCAGCTGATGGTAGTTTAGTTGTAGATTCTGGTCCTGTTGAACCTTTAACAAAGTCGGGAAGAACTTTTCCTAAAGTTAAAGCTTCTAAAAAAATTGATGTTAAAGAGGTAATAAAACTAGAAGAAACAGCGGTAGATCAAACAGTTTCCGAAATATCTAAAGCTGAACCTATTCCAACTATAAGCTATCAAAAACTAGAAAAAGATTTAAAGCCTGGAAATATAAAAGATAAAGTATACACAGGTTTAAGAGATCAAAGTGCTCCTTATAAAAAAGATAAAAAAGGTAAAACTATAGAAACATATGAGCAAGCTAGAAATAGAGTAGTAAATGATTTTTTAGATAAACATCCTAAATGGAAAAGTTTTATTAGAAGAGGAATGGCAGGTGGTATCGAAAACAGTTTATTTCTTAGTACTCAAGAATATAGAAACGCAACAGCAAATGTACCAGCTAGTGTTCAAACAGATATTTTGCCTTCTAGCATTGGAACTAAAACTTCTGATATACAAGGCTCTAATAAATTAAATCCAAAAGGATTAAAAGATTTTAATAAAGATAATGAAGCTTTAAAACCAGAAATATTAATTGAGTTTTGGGGAGATGTAGCAGATTTTTTACAAGATAATAAAAAAGATGCTTGGTTTTTTGGTGAAATGGTTAATGATTCTAGAAATCACACTGCTGGTCCACTAAGATCAGCTGCTGCTTATTCTTTTTATCCTATAAATCCTAAATCTAAAAAAGCTAATTTTGAAGTACCTATTTTAATAGAACATGGTATGCCTAATTTTGCTGCTAACAAACCTCTGTTTGCAGCCGCGATGAAAGGAAGAAATTATGTAAATGCTTTAAAAGACGTTACTGTTGCTTCGTATGGGCAAGGAGCTATAATGAACGACACTACAACTGATAAATCTAAAAGTGATGATGATTTAGTTAATGTTGATTATAAAAATAACATGCCGGCTTGGTTTTATACTAATACAATTCCAGCTATTAAATCAGGTCAATTAAATAATATTATAGATAAATACCCTGGATTAATTGGACCTGTTGCAAGAATGTCGGCATCTGGCGTAAATCAAAATTCTTATGCTAGTCCTGTTGATGGTAAATCTATACCTGAAATATTCGATGTTGAAGTAGATCCTCAGTTTAGAGACGGCGCAAACGTAGTTGTTGCTCAAAACAAAGCTATAATTAATACCTTAAAAGGTATGACTAAAGCTGACGTGCAAAAACAATTTAAACTTGATTTAAAAATAGCTAAAGATAAAGATGTTGCAACAAAAAAATCACTTGTAGATAAAGGTCCTGAAGTATTTGACTCTAACATGACAGTTGAAAAAATGAAAACTGTTGCTACAAACTCGTTAAAAACCAAGGTTTTATCTAGTAAAAGAACACCAAAACCAAAAGGTATAAGTGTATTTGATTTTGATGATACACTTGCTAAAACAAAAGAAAAGGTTATAGTAAAAACACCTGACGGTAAAACAAAAGAGATAAGTGCTGCTGAATTTGCTAGAGAAGCTGCTAATCTTGTAGAAGCAGGTGCTGAATTTGATTTTAGTAATTTTGAAAATGTAGCTAGCGACACAGCAGAAGGACCATTAGCAGATCTTGCTAGAAAACGTCAAGGTAAATTTGGTAGCGGCGATATATTTGTTTTAACTGCAAGACCCGCGACAGCTGCACCAGCTATACAACAATTCTTAAAAAGCATTGGTATTAATATACCTTTAGCTAATATTACAGGATTAGGTGATGGATCACCACAAGCTAAGGTTGATTTTGTTTTAAATAAAACCGCTGAAGGTTATAATGATTTTTATTTTGCAGATGATTCATTTGCTAATGT
>MDSZ01174210.1_pt1 | contig 19303 bp, 21 predicted proteins | sample 811201 | NCBI WGS metagenome assembly MDSZ01 (sample SAMN05326647, study PRJNA326480) | marine metagenome | isolation source: seawater | place: Indian Ocean: North | collected 2010 | reverse complement strand
TTGATAGGCTGGATGTGGAAGCGCAGTAATGCGTGCAGCTGACCAGTACTAATAGCTCAATTGGCTTGATTTATGCACTGAAAAAAATTTTTAAAAAAACATTTTAATATTAATTTAAATTGAATCGTAATAACAAAATAATTAACAAATCTAATATTTATACATTTTTAATATCTATTAGCTTATTTCTATTTATTGATTTTATCTTTGGAAATAAAATTTCTGATGTAATTTATAAACCTTTGAATCCTACAGGTGTTGAACAAATTAGTGACAGTTTACATCATCACAAATTACAAGAAAATTTTAATCAAACAATAACTTGGAATAAAAATACCCATAAATTATGCACAGATCATCATGGACATAAAATTTCATGTAAAAATTTTAAAAAAGATATTTCTGACTATAATTTTGCTTTAATTGGCGATAGTTTTACCGAAGGTATAGGTCTAAATCATGAAGATACTTTTGTAGGCCATTTGGAGAATTTAAATCCTGATCTTAAGTTTTTAAATTTAGGTATTAGGTCATATTCAAATATAATATACTTAAATAGAATTAAAGAAATCCTAGATAAAAAATATTATAATTTTGATGAATTGATTTTGTTAGCTGATTTAAGTGATATTCAGGATGATAGTTATTATTATGAATTTGATGAAACAGGCAATCGAGTTATTAGCCAGGCTCCAGTTAAGACAGAAAGATTAGTTAAAAATAATTTGAGATCTCTATTTCCGTTTACTTACCATTCATTGTGGTTAATAAAGGAAAAATTTTCAAATAAGTGTAATTATTTAGACAAGTGTTTTGTGCGCGCAGGTTGGCCGTATAATAATAATTTCCTAAAAAATTCATTTGTTAGAGAATTACCAAATAATGAAAATGAGATAGATTTAGCAATAAAAACTTCACTAAATTATGCAAAAGAATTAGCAATTTTATTAAAAAAAGAAAATATAAAATTAACAGTAGTTGTTTACCCCTGGCCGGGTAATCTTTACCACGACTCTTTAAAATCAAAATATGTTAAGATTTGGAAAAACTTTTGTGAAAGAAATTGTGATAATTTTTTAAATACTTATCCAAAATTTTTTGAAATTAAAAAAGATCAAATTAGAGATTTTTATTTAAAAAATGATGTTCACTTTAATTCAAAAGGCACTAAATTGATTGCCGAGGAGATTACTAAAAAGATAATTTTAGATAAAATAAAAATTCAATAAAAAATAAAAAGTTTTTATGAATTTAAATTGTTATTTTAAAAATTTTTTTTCAACTTTTATTATCTTAGCAACAATAGCTCTGGACTCTTGTTTTCCATAATTTTCATTTAAAAATAAATTAAATGAATTATTTTTAAAATTAATCGCATTTTTTGTTATAAATTTATCTTGCATATATTTTCTCGCCCATTTCCAATCGGAAATTATACAGCCATAAGAATTTAAAAGTGGAACGCCTTCTTTTTTAATATTATTTACAAAATTAATCTTACCTATTTTTAATAAATGAGTCTTAATATGGATACTTATGAAGAATGGTGAAAATAATTTAAAATTTTTATAAACGACAGAGCATGTTTTTGAAGATTTAAGATCATTGTTTAAATTTTCTAAAAATTTAATTCTTCCCTTAATTGTTTTTTTTACTCTATTTAGTGATGCAAGTGTAATAGCTGACGAAAATTCATTGGAATTTAAATTCAATGCTGGATGCAAGGCTTTTGATGGATCTTTTAAATTTATGTTTTTTCTCCATATTTGTTTTCCTCTATCTGCATGTGATAAAACATTTCTATAAAGTTTCTTATTTTTTGTAAAAACTAAACCTGAACTTCCACTTGATGAAATTGTTTTTGAATACATTGTAGAAAAAAAACTAATATCCCCAAATGCGCCAACAAATTTTTTATTACATAAGGAATATTTTTTGTTCCATATACTTCTTGCAAATGGTGCCTGACTGCAATCTTCAATAACTTTAATTTTCCTTTTTTTTGCTTCTTTACAAATTTCATAAATTTGTGAAGTTTCACCGCCAATATGCATTATTAAAGCTGCTTTAGTTTTTTTTGTGACCCTATTTAAAAATTGTTTAAGACTAACATTGTAGCTATTAGGATAACTATCTATTAATCTTGGTTTTAAACCCAATAAAATAAGTGCATTTAATGGTCCACTATCAGTTACGGGAGAAATCAAAACTTCGCTACCTTTTTTTAAATTAAGTGCACTAATTGCAATATAAGCAGCTGCCGTCCCGGAAGAACAAGCATCTGTATATCCACCTCCCATCATTAATGAAAATTTTTTACAAAGATTATGTTCAAAATAACCCTGATATCCAGGATCAATACCTTTTTTTTTATAATAACGTATAACTTGATTTATTGATTTTATCTCATTAGAACCAAGAGCTTTTCTAGGTGGAAATTTCATTGTTTTTAATATCTTTAACAGTTTGAATATTAATAGTAAAACAAAATATGGCTGATCTTAAAATAAAAAATTTTACTATTGCTAATAATTATTCAAAAAAATACTCAAATATATTTTTAAATAATGTTACTTTAAAAAAATCAAAAAATTCTTCATTGTTATATTTAAAAAATAATTTTGATCTTTGTAAATTTAAAGAAAATAATAAAATAATTAAATATTCAGAACCTGAAGAACACATAAGCTTCATATCTAAATTGATTCTCAAAAAAATTAAGTCAAAAAAAATAAAAGCAATAGGAATTTCTATTAAAGATGAGACTCTTTTAAAAAAAATTCGAGAAAAAAACAAAAATACTCAATTTAAAGTTTTTTCACGAAGAGCAAGTTTGGAAAAAACTATTTATTTTTTTACAAAAAAAAAAATTAATGAAAAATATAATATTGTTATACTACGGCATATCTGGGAACATATTTATGATCAAAAAAAATTTTTTCTTAAATTAAAAGAAATAATTCAAAATGATCATTTAATTTACATAGAGGTTCCTGATTGTCTTAAACTGATAAAAAATCTTGATTATTCAATGATTTGGGAAGAACATAGGTATTATTATACCAAACATACATTAATTGGAGAATTAAGAAATTTAGGTTTTGAAATTGTTTTGTTTAAAAGAATTCCTCATCCACAAGAAGATAACTTATGTTTATTATTAAAGATTAAAAAAAAAAAAGTTTTAAAAATAAAAAAAAATAGAATATTAGAAAATTTATCTTTAAGTTATTTAAAAAATTTAAGTAAACAAAAAATTAAGAATAAAGCTTTTTTTGAAAATTTAAAAAAAAATAATTTTAAATTAGTGTTTTATGGCGCAACACACATGTTAAATACATTTCTTAATATAAATAAAATTAAAGAAGCGGATTATTTGATTGATGATGATATAAAAAAGAGAAATAAATTTTTTTCAGTTATCAAAAAACCAATAATTAATTTTAATAATTTCATGAAGATAGATGATAATAAATTAGCAATTTTTATTTCATGTAACCTAGCTTTAGAGAACAAGATTCTTTCAAAATTAAAAAAATTAAAAAAAAGACCTAAGATTTATTCAATTTTTCCTCATTCAAAAAATTATTTTTTAAATATTAAAGGAAGCTGATATGCAAATTAAAAAAATAAATAATGAAGTTTTTTACATAAAAGACAAAATATCTTTTTTTGATAAAAAAATGTTTAATTTTTTAATTTCACATTCAAAAAAAAATTTATCTGGTAAATGCAGAATTTGCTTTCATAAAAACCCAAAATCATCTTTACATGAAATGATAATTATTCATTCAAAAAAAAGTTATGTTCCACCACACAAACATTTAAAAAATGCTGAATCTCTTAACGTAATATCAGGATCTGCAGATTTACTAATTTTCGATAACAAAGGTAATATTAAAAAGAAAATTTTAATTTCAGATAAAAAAAAAGGAGTAGGATTTTATCGAATGAGAAAATTAACCTATCATAGTTTAATCATCAAATCGGATTATTTTATTTTTCAGGAAGTTACAAAAGGTCCATTTTTAAAAAAAAATATGAAAATTCCACCTTGGGAAAAAGTATATAAAAAAAGATACTTTAAATGAAAAATGTATTAGTTGTAGGAGGAAATTCAAGATTAGCTAAAGAAATAAAAAAAAATATAAAAAATAAAAATTTTAATATTTATTATACTCATAGAAAAAAATATAAAAATTCTTTACAATTAAATATAAAAAAACCAAATTTAAAAAAAATAAAAGAATATATAAATAAAAAAAACATTAATTCAGTAATTTTTTGTGCTGGAATTACAGACTACTATGATTGCAAAAAAAATTTTAAAAAGGCTTATGAAATAAATTGCATACAAACAACTAAATTAATAAAACTATTTTTAAATTTGAATATTTTTACTTGTTTTGTTTCCACTAATACAGTGTTTGAAAAAAAAACACCACAAAATGAATATGATGAAGCTAATCCTAAATTTGATTATTCTAAAATGAAAAAAATTACTGAGAATAAAATAATTTCATATTCAAAAAAGAAAAAAATTTATAAAAAATTAAGCATTCTTAGATTAACAAAAAATGTTAATAAAAAAACAGAACCATTTAATTCGTGGATAAAATTTATTAAACAAGATAAAAAAATAAAATGCTTTAATGATTTATTTTTTGCCCCTGTTAGGTTTAGAGATTCAGCAGAAATTTTATTTAAAATAATTCAAAAAGAGGCATATGGAATTTTTCACTTAAGTGGAGAAAAAGATTTAAACTATTACGAGTTTGCTAGATTACTCGTAAAAAAATTGAATAAATCTTATTTACAAATTATTAGCACTACATCCACAAAAGAAAAAAAAAAATTATTATTTAAAAATTCAATTACCGCACTCGGGATGAAAAATACTAAAAAAAAATTGAAATTTTATCCTATAAAAATAACAAAGATTGTTAACGAGTTGGTATGAAAAAAAAATCTTTAGTAGTTGGCTGTGGAAAGCTTTTTCAATTAGTACATTTGCAAAATATAAGAAAAAATACAAAAATTAAAATTTTGATTGATCCAAGAAAAAAATTATTAAACAAAATTTTATTTGAAAAAAAGGGATTATTCAGATTCACTAATTTTGATGGAATAGAAACATTGCAAAAAAAATTCGATATTATTTTTAACATATCCTCAAGACAAAGTTCTTATTATGTAATTAAAAAGTTTCTTAAATTTTCAAAAATAATCTTTTCAGAAAAGCCAGGCGTTTTTAATTATTCCCAAGCCAAAAATTTAAAAAAGATATCAAAAAATTATAAAAGCAAAGTTTTTTTTGGATATATGTCTCGTTTTGATCAAAATATTATTAGATTAAAAAAAATTTTATCAAAACAGAAATTAAACAACTTGATTAAAGCAGATTTCTATATTTCAAATAATAATTTTTATTTAAAAAATGAAAAACATTTTAATAGTAAAGAAAAAAAGGATTTTGATTTTTCAATTGAAAATTACCCTAATTTCTTAAATAAAAAATTTCATGTTAATTATCATATTTTTATTAATAGGTATTCACATATGATAAATTTAATCCACTTTTTTTTAAATAATTTGAAAGTAAAAAAATTTGAAATAATTGATAAATATAATTATCAAACAGAGCTATCATTTAAAAATAAAAATATTGGTGTCAAATTTTCAAACAAAGGTAATTATTTAATTAAGATAAAATTTGATTATGAAAGATATTTTTATCAATTAAAGATGTTTAATCCATTAAAAAATAAAGCCTCTATTCTTATAGTTAAAGATAAAAAAACTAGTATTTCAAAAAAATATGTTAAATATACAAATCTTTTTCGTGATGAAATAAAATCAACTATCAATAATAAAAAAAATATTTCATTTTCAACTTTAGAAGATTTGATAAAAGATTTTAGTTTAATTGATGACATATGGAAAAAAACTAATCATTAAATTAAGCTTGTAATTAAATTTTAATTAATATAACGAACACTAAATGAAAAAAGTTTTAATTATTGGAGGAGGTTTTGCTGGTTGTGCAAACGCGCATGCGCTTTCTTTAACTGGAGAATATGAGATTACCTTAGTTGAAAAGAGTAATCAGCTTGGAGCTGGCGTAAGAACACATTTTTGGGGGGGTCATCCATATACATTTGGACCAAGACACTTTTTAACAAAAGATCAAAAACTTTATGATTTTTTGAATAAATACGTGCCAATGAGAGATTGTAGCGAACATAAATACCTTACTTATGTTGAGAAAGATGATCAGTTTTATAGCATGCCATTAAGCTATGACGACATTGAATTGATGCCAGATAAACAACAAATTTATAATGAACTTGATGATATTAAGAAAAATCCAAGTAATCAAAAACCTGAAAATTTAGAGGACTTTTGGATCTCGTCGATTGGAAAGATACTATATAAAAAAGTTGTCGAAAATTATAATAAGAAAATGTGGATGGTTGATGATAATAAAGTTTTCAAATCTTTTGGATGGAGCACAAAGGGGGATCCAATTAAAAAAGGAAAAAGAGATGCATTTGATAATGAAGTAATTTCAGCTTATCCCATTTCTTTAGATGGTTATAATAAATATTTTGATATTGCGGTAAAAGGTGTAAAGCACTTATTGTTAAATACATCAATAGAAGAAATAAATCTAAATAAACTTGAGGTAAAAATTAAAGGAGAGTTTCATAAATTTGATTTTATAATTTCATCCATAAGTCCAGACGAAATAGTTGGTAATATTTATGGTGAACTTAAATATATGGGAAGAGATTTGTTAAAAATCGTATTACCAATGAAAGAATGCTTTCCAAAAGATATATACTTTCTTTATTATGCCAATGAAGAAATATTCACAAGAATAGTTGAGTATAAAAGATTTACAAAATATGAATCAAACAATACTTTGATTGGCCTTGAAATTCCCTCTAAAAAAGGAAAATATTATCCTTTACCTTTAGAGGAAGAACAAAATAAAGCGATGAAATATCATAATCATCTACCAGCTAATTTTTTTTGCGTAGGAAGAAATGGTACCTATAGATACAGTGTAGATATAGATGACTGTATCGAGCAAGCTTTTTTTGTTGCAGATTTAATTAAGAAATCAAAGTGGGAAAATGCTGTTCCAATGGAAAAACATAGAATGAAAAATTTTTCTAGTATGGGTAAAGAGTAAATGATATTATTCTATAATAATAGTAATACACTCTTATAGGAGATTTATTTGTCTAAAATTTTGACAATTAATCAATTAGCAAAAAAGCTAAAAAAAAAAAAATTTTCACTAGTACATGGTGTTTTTGATATTATTCACATTGGTCATAAAAAACACTTTGACATTGCAAGATCATATACCGGTTTTTTGGTAGTTTCCATTACATCAGATCGTTATGTTAGAAAAGGCCCTAATAGGCCAATGTTTAGTGAAGACTATAGAGCAGAAATGATTTCATCTTTTGAAAACGTAGATGCTGTGGTAATTAATGATGACGTTACGTCAATAAATTTAATAAATAAAGTTAAACCAAATTTTTATTTCAAAGGAAATGATTATAAAAATTTTAAAAACGATATTACCAATAATATTCAAAAAGAAATAAATGCTGTTGAAAGAAATAATGGCAAGATAATTTTCACAGATGATGTACAATTTTCATCCTCAAAAATAATTAATACTAACTTAACTCAACTTAATGTAAGAAATAATCAAAAATTTAAGGATAAATGTATAAAAGCACTTGATGACATAAAAAATTTAAAAGTTTGTATAATTGGAGAAATGATTTTTGACAAATATGTTTATTGTTCTGAGCTTGAGAAACCATCAAAGGAAATGATTCAAGCTGTAGAGAGAAAAAATGAAAAATTATATTTTGGTGGATCATTTGCTATAGCAAAAAATATTTCAGAATTTTGTAAAAGTGTTGATTTATTTATTGGTGGAAATTTTAAAAGAGAAATAATTAAAAAACTTAATGATAATAAAAATCAAAACATAAACTTAAAAATATTTAAGAACAACTTTAATACAATCACAAAAACAAGATTTATAAATTTTTCAGGTAGAAAACTTTTTGAAATTTATGAAAGAGATGGAAAAGACAGGAAATTTGACTCAAAATTATTTGAGCAGAGCATAAAAAAACAGATTAAAAATTATGATTTAGTAATTTTATCTGATTTTGGTCATAATTTTATAAATAAAAATTTATCTAATATAGTCCAAAAAGATGCTAAATTTTTATCAATAAATACACAAACAAATTCCGACAACAGAGGTTTTAATTTAATTACAAAATATTCAAGAGCAAATAATATAGTAATTGATCAGCCCGAAATTAGACTAGCTTTAAGTGATAGAGAGAAAAGTATTTCACTTTTGTCAAAAGAATTAATGAAAAAAATTAATACTAAAAATTTAATGGTTACAATGGGTAAAGACGGTATTCATTTAGTATCAAAAATTAAAAAGAATAAAATAGCTGAATTACAATTGCCTGCTTTTGAAAAAAAACCTTTAGATACTATGGGAGCCGGAGATGCAGTTTTTGGAATATGCTCTTTATTATCAGCCGCTAAAGTAGACCCAGAAACTACAATTTTTGTTTCAAATATTTTTGGATCTATTGCAACTAAAATCCTTGGCCATGAAAATTATATCAAAAAAATTGAAGTTACTAAGTCCATACAATACATGCTTAAATAAACTGCCAAGTTTTATCTATAAATTCTTTCTCTGGTCTTGTTAGAGCTATTTTTTTCTTTGTAAAAAATTCATTATCAAAAATTAAATTTTCCTCAATTTCTCTTAAAGATGAAGAATTTTTTTCAAACTTAATATTTTCGAAAATAAAATATAGAGATTTATTATTTTTGATACACAACTTATAGAATTTATGTCTTAAATCAAAACTTTCTGGTAGGCAAAATGTAGATAACATTACAATTCCATTAATCGACTTTTCTTTTGCCAATGAATTAAGAATTATTGCATTATCACCATACATATTTTCATTAGTTGTCATGAAAAATTGTCCGTTTAATTTTTCATTAATATAATTCTTGTTCATTTGATTTTGAATATAAGAAGGAAAAATAACACCATTGATTGGTTTTAGATGTAAATATCCTGCGTAAACTTTTATTTTTTTTGCCATTTTATAATTTCTTATTAATTTTAAATTTATTTTCGTTCACACCATTTATGAAATTAAAACCAATTTTTGTTAATGGTTTAACTGTTAAAGGTTTATAAAAATGCGGTATATTTCTATGTGTTTTGCTGAACACATCGTAAGGAGAAAGTAAACTTTTGAATCTACAGTTTAAAGAAATTCTTGAGATCGATGTTTTGTTAACAACATTACCATGCATTACCACTGGCGTAAATAATAATACATTTCCATAATCTATTTTTATAAATTTAAATTTTTTTTTGTGTTTGTTATAGATTTCAAGAATAGTTCTATTTTTGCTAGTTGTTACTTCTTTATTAATCAGCCGATTATTTTTTGGATCTGTAATAAACATTGAATGTGAGCAGGAAGCAACATTGGTGAGAGGTATCCATATGACAACTTCAAATGGACTTTCACCAGCATAAATATCGGAATGCATTGGAAGCATTGAAGTATCATCATTTGGTATTTGGATGGATATATTCAGTTTGGTTTGCATTGCTAACTCATTGCCAACAAGGTTATGTAATAAATATTTTGATACCTCATAGTAATTTTTTTTAAATTTCTCATCTTTATTAATTCCTTGAATAATTTTTAATCTAAAATTATTTAATTCTTTTTTAGTTACATGTTTGTGGATGTTTTCAAAAAAAATTTCTGTTTGTTTGTATCTTTTATAAACTTTTTTTAAACTTGGTTTAGATTTTAAGCTTAACTCTAAAATTTTCTTTTGAAGAAAATCAAGAGAACTTTTATTGATTGCTCTTTTAATAACATAACCTTTTTTTTTTAGTTGATTTTCTAAGTTTTTTAATTCTGACATAACAATTGAATTTTATTTAAATATAACTAAAAGACAATAAATATATAAGAACAAATGAAAATAATTATTACAGGTGGAGCAGGGTTTATTGGAAGTCATTTAATAGAAAAGTTAATTAGATCAAAAAAAATAAAAAAAGTAATATTGATAGATAACTTTGAGGATGGAAATAGAAGAAATATAAGTAAAATAGTAAAATACAAAAAACTTAAAATTGTCAAATCAGATATAACTAATATTAATTCCATAAGAAAATATTTTAGAGGTATAAATGCTGTAATTCATTTAGCTGCAATAGCAGACATTGTTCCATCAATTGAAAATCCAAAAAACTATATTAATACAAATTTTAATGGAACCATTAATATATTAGAGAGTATGAGACATTATGGTGTTAAAAAAATAATTTATGCAGCCTCATCCTCATGCTACGGAATACCTAAAAAATATCCTACTGACGAAAAAGAAAAAATCTCACCAGAGTATCCATATGCTTTTAGTAAATATGTTGGTGAACTAGCAATTCAACATTGGGCAAAAATTTATAAATTAAATTATATTTCTCTCAGATTATTTAATGTTTATGGAACTAGATCAAGGACTCATGGCGCATATGGTGCAGTTATGGGAGTTTTTTTAAAGCAGAAACTTTCAAACAAGCCTTACACTATTGTAGGAGACGGAAAGCAAACTAGAGATTTTATTTATGTTTCAGATGTTGTGAATGCTTTTGAAAAGGCTCTTTTTTCAAGCAAGAAAAATAAAATTTACAACGTAGGTGCGAACAATCCAAAAAGTATAAATGAACTTGTTTCAATTTTAGAGGGTAAAAAAATTTTCATTCCTAAAAGACCAGGAGAGCCAAAAATAACTAATGCGAAAATAAAAAAAATTAAAAGAGAGCTCAACTGGAGACCAAAAATTTCTTTATTGAAAGGTGTTAAATTATTATTGAAAGATATAAGTTATTGGAGTAATGCTCCTTTGTGGACACCACAAAAAATTTCAAAAGCAACTAAAGTGTGGTTCAAATTTTTAAGGAAATAATATGAGAGTTTTGATTACAGGGGGGTCGGGATATGTAGGTTCGAGACTTACATATTATTTATTAGAGAAATTTAGTGATTTAGAGATTATAAATTATGATATTTCATTATTTGGAGACGAACATCTTCCAAATGATAGTGATAAATATAAATATTATAAAAAAGATATTAGAAATTCTGAGGATTTTGAAGAAGTCATTAAAAAACATTCTGTAGATGTTGTTCTGCATCTTGCATGTATATCAAATGATCCAAGTTTTGAACTGGACTCAAGCTTATCTAAAAGTATAAATTTTGAATGTTTTGAAGATTTGGTTAAAGTTAGCAAAGTAAATAATGTTAAAAAATTTATTTATGCATCAACCTCTTCGGTTTACGGTATTAGTGACAACCCAAGAGTAGATGAAGAGCACGAGCTTAAACCAATAACAGACTACAATACGCTTAAGGCAAAATGTGAGCCATTATTAATAAAATATGTTGATAATAATTTTCATGGAATTGTTATAAGACCAGCTACTGTATGTGGTTATAGTGAAAAAATGAGATTTGATCTTTCAGTAAATATTTTAACCAACCATGCATACATCAATAACAAAATCAATATTTTTGGTGGAGAACAATATAGACCCAATATTAATTTAAACGATATGTGTAGATTGTATGAAATGCTGATTTTTAAAGATCTTAAAAAATTTAATGGAGAGATTTTTAATGCTGGATTACAAAATTTGAAAATTTCAGAAATTGCAAATATAGTTAAACGAGTTGTTGAAAAAAGAAAATCAAAAAAAGTTGAACTAAATTTTACAAAATCTGATGATGTAAGATCTTACAGGATTACATCTGATAAGATTCAGAATATTTTAGGTTTTAATTTTGAATTTTCAATAGAAGATGCTGTAGAAGAGCTTTGTGAAAACTTTGAAAATGGAAATTTAACAGATACATTTAATACGAAGTTTCAGAATATTAAAGTGTTAAAAAACAAATTAGAAAAAAAAGAATTTATTTAAAATGAATAAATTCATAAGAACCTTTGAAACCTGAGCTTTTTAATATCCAAATCCATTGATCATCAGAAAAGAAGCTTTGACATGTTAAAGCCCAACATTGAAGGTTAAATAGTTCTTTATCATTACGATAACTTTCTACCATGATATAGTTTTTTTTTCCAATTCTTACAATTTCTTTGATAGTTTTTATTAAATTATGAATTTTTAAATTATGTAAACAACCAAGAGAAATAACCAAATCAAATTCTTTATTTTTAAACTTCGTTTTCTGATTAATATCATGATTGAATAAATATTTCTTAATTTTTGGATGAGAGTTCTTTATGCCATATCTTGATATATCAAATCCTACTATTTTAATATTAGGAAGGATTTGTTTTATCTCATACAGTAAATAACCCTTTCCACATCCAGCATCTAAAATTTTAGAATTATTATTTAATTTAAAATGTTTAATTAATTTTTTTGCAATAGGTGTCCATCTGCCTGGTATGAATTTATAACCTCCATATCCATATTTTCTATTTCCATCCCAATAATCAAATTCATATTTTTTTGCAATTTTCATGCAATGAATTTTATTATCAGTCATTCTTTTTAAGTAGTTTCTTTTTGTTGAATGATGTAATTTATTTATTAATTTTAGATTGTTCATTTATAGATTAATTTTCTTATTTTTTTTTCAGTTATACCATGCTTTTTTAATAGATTTTCTTGACTTGAGTATTCTTTTAAAAAATCATCTTTTAATGCTAAATGATGAATTTTCCCTTTAAATTTTAGTTCATAAGCACTTTCTTTAATAATACTACCCAGACCACCTATGTACGAGTGATCCTCGAGTACAATTATTGTTTTATATTTGTTAAAAATTTTTTTTAAACCATTGTAATCGAAAGGTTTTAGAGTGTGAGCACTATAAATTGATACCGAGTCTTTACTGGAATTATTTATAGCTCCAAAAGCATATCTTATAATAGGTCCACATGAAATGATTGCTGTTTTATAGCCACTTTTAATTTTTCTTATTTTTCCAAAGGCCCATTTCTCTGAATTTCTTGTAAAATTTTTTTCTCCTGATTTGCCTATTTTCAAATATATCGGACCTTTTTTATTTTTAGCACAATATTTAATACATTCACTTAGCTCATCAGGATCACACGGAATTAAAATTTGCATATTTGGGATTGATCTAGCAACAGAAACATCTTCCTGTGTTAAATGTGTTCCACCTAAATTTGCATAAATTGTGCCAGAACCCATACCAACTATTGTCACTGGTAGTTTTTGATAACACAAATCATTTCTTATCATTTCAAAAGGCCTATAAAGAGAAAAATTTGCAATTGTATATGCAAATACAATTTTTTTTTGAAGGGAAAGTCCAGCAGCAATTCCAATCATAGCTTGTTCAGAAACCCCAACGTTTATAAATCTATTTTTAAATTTTTTTTGAAATTTTTCCATGCTCCCAGCAGGAGAAATATCAGCAACTACAATATGCACTGATTTGTTTTTATTAGCAATTTTTACTAATTCTTCTGAAAATTTATTTCTCATATTTTTCTAATTCTTTTAATGATTGTTTGTACTCAGTTTTATTTGGAGATCGATAATGCCACATAGGAACATCTTTCATAAATGAGATTGGATAACCTTTAATTGTTTTAGAAATTAGAGCAAAAGGTTTATTTTTTTTCTTTTTTGAAATTTTTTTATAAATATCAAAAGAGTTATGACCATCACAATATTCAGAATCCCATCCAAAATTTATAAATTTTTCTTTAATTGGATAAAGGGACGGATGTGTATTAGTCGCTCTTGTTGCACTTTGTAAATCATTATTATCAATGACAATAATTATATTATTTAAATTAAGTGAGGATATAATTAAGACAGTTTCCCAAACAGATCCTTCCATCAATTCTCCATCACTCAAAACAACAAATATTTTATTTTTTCTGTTTGCAATTGCCATTCCTGCAGCAATAGCTAAACCATGCCCTAAAGAACCAGTTGAAGCCTCTATACCTCTTGTAAATACTTCTGGATGAACACCTAATTTACCATTGGGCTGACAATAGCTATTTAATAATTTTTTACTAATAATTTTATGATCTTCTAAAATAATATACTGAATTATACCACAATGTCCTTTAGAAAGTATTACCTTATCATTTTTTTTCTTCAAAACATTGTAGACTACATCCATGGCTTCTACAGATGAGAACGAACCACCCACATGTAAAGCTTGAACTTTTTGAGAGATTTCAAGTAGTCTTTTTCTATAATTAATACATCTCTTTTTGGCTTTTTTTAGTTTTGAAATCATATTTTATTCCTATTAATTAAATTATTTACAAATGATTCAAAGTTTTTTTTGTCATTGTATATAAAATTATTTTTTAATTTAGCTCTTTTACCTGCCAATACATCAGATCTTTTATCACCAATTAAAAAACTTTTCTTTCTATCAATAGCATATTTTTTAATAAAATAATTTATCATTCCAGGGTTCGGTTTTCTCATAGAACATTTTCTTTTATATTTTTCTATCTTTGCTTTAGGGTGGCAAGGACAGTATTTAATTCCTTTGATTTTGACATTTTTAGATTTCAATTTTTTTTCTATTTTATTATGTATACTTTTTAGTTTTTTCTCTGAAAAATAACCTCTACCAACACCACTTTGATTTGTTATAATAAATATTGAATACTTCTTATCTATTATTTTTGTTAAACCCTCGAATATTCCAGTTGTATATTTAATATCTTTTAAGTTTTTTAAATAATTTTTATCTTTTATGACAACACCATCTCTATCTAAAAAACATGCTATCATTTAAAAGTTTTAATTGAATATTTAATAATATTTAAAAGAAAAGAACCAGATTTTGTGAGATACAAATTCGTATTATTTATTTTTAATAAATTATTATTTTGTAGATTTTTTAGTCTCTGAAAAATAAGAGTTTCAATATTAAATGACTTTTCAAGGTCTTTAATATTAATTTCTTTTTTTAGATAAATTTTTCTCAGTAAACCTAATGCCACTGATCTTTCTAGGGTAGACAATAAAATTGTAAATATAACTGCATTTGAAAAATAAAACTTAATAAGCAAAACAGTACTAATTTGATTTTGATAAATAACTATTATCACAAAAAGAATTAACAAATTTAAAATATTCTGTAGATGAATACTTATTTTTTTTGTAAGGAGTCTTGTTAATGATAGGATTATTAAAAAAACAAATTGTAATACAAATATTTTAATTATGATTTCCATTAGTTTTGTATCCCACCACTTTTTTTCACACCTAAAAAATTACTCACTAAGTTATGAGCTAAAACTATAGGTTTAATTTTATTTTTTAAAAAAATTTTATTATTACGTATATAAATATAATTTCCTTTTTTAAGGTAATTTATTCTTTCAGCAATAATCTTATTTTTTTTATTTTTTGAAATAAATCTTCTAACTAATTTTTTAGTTTTTTTGTCTTTTTTAATAAATAGTAAAAGTTTTGATGAAAAACCATCAACAAATGTAAAATAAAACCAAATAATAAATAACTTTATTGAACAAAGAAATAATAAATCTATATAAAAAATTTCCTTATTTTCAAAATTTAAAATTATAAAAAAAGATAATATAATTATATAATTACATAAAAAGATTTTTAAAATTTTTTTTATCTTAAAAATTTTACTAATTAAAATTATAAGAATTACATATAATAATGTAGAAAGTAGAACATTCATTGATTAGTATTTTTGGGATTTTATCAAAAATTGCAGTGTTGATAATATATTTTTTAATTTAAAAGCTTTTGAATAGCCATAATCTCTACTTTGAGACTGCATATCTACATATTTGAAATTATCATATTCCTTAATTGTTTTTAATAATATTTCAGCTTGAAAACAATATTGAGACTCTTCAATTTTAATTTTATTCAAATACTCCTTTTTATGAATTTGCAGTCCATTGTAATATTTTATTTTTTTTTTTCTAAAAAGATTTAATAATATTGTAAAAACTTTTGAAATTGACCATCTGAAAAAACCTCTTTCAGAAAGCATCTTTGAATTTATTTGTATCAATAAATCTCTCTCATTATAATAGCTATAGAGTTTTTTTAAATTATCACTATTCCATGCATTATCACCCTGAAGCATCATAATCCAATCTCCTTTAGCAACTTTTAAACCATTTTTAAAACTTGAACCGAAGCCTAAATTTTTACTATTTTTTATTGAGATGATATTTCTATTTTTTTTGCAAAGCTCATTAATTATTTGACTGGAGTTATCGGTACTACAATCATCTACTATAATAATTTCATGGTTTATGAATTTTGAATTAATAGCTTCCTCTAAATTATTTAGTGTATTATGAAGGTTTTTTTCTTCATTGTAAGCAGGTATTATAATAGAAAGCATTTTAATATAGTTTAGTTTTAAGTTTTAATTTTGTTATAAATATATGCAAATAAAAAAAAAAAAAATATTAATAAATGATGCCTAAAAAAAAATTATCATTCTTAAATTATTCAGATATTGGAAATATTTACAAAAATTTAATGAAATCAAAAGAATATCATGATTTTAAATCGTTAGTTTTGAAAAAAATAAAGAGTAAAAAAACATTATTTATCTGTGGAAATGGAGGGTCTGCAGCGAATGCAAATCATGCAGCAGTAGATATATCAAATCAAATTAAATTTAAAAATAAAAGATTAGCAAGATGCGTTTCATTAAGTTCTAATATTCCCATGATCACAGCACTTGCCAATGATTTTGGATATGAAAATATTTTTAGTATGCAGTTAGATAGCTTGGGTAATAAAGGAGATCTTTTAATAGTTTTTAGTGTTTCTGGCTCAAGTCCAAACGTTATTAGAGCTGCAGAAAAGGCAAAAAAAAAAGGTATTAATGTATTATCAGTTTCAGGTTTTTCTGGAGGAAAAATTAAGAAAAAATCTGATGTGTGTATTAAATTTAATTCAAAAAATTATGGTCTAGTGGAAGATTTACAGATGACAATTATTCACAATATATGTCAAGATAAGTTTATTTGATCAGAAAATTTTAATGAAAGAAAGTTTAAAAATTATTTTAATTTTTTTTATTATTTCATTAATACCAACAGTTTTTTATTACAATTTATATTTATTTAATTCTGAAAACTTTGATCCAAATATTATTTTACAGAGTAATTTTATTTGGGATGAACAAACAAGTTATTTTTTAAGAGCTGATAACTTACTCCAAAACAAAAGTTTTGGTGTAAATGAAATTGATAATAATTTTAAATTTAGCAGTATGTCAATTTCAATAATTGTTTTATCATTTTTAAAAATTTTATTGACTAATAATTATTTTCCAATTTTTATTGATATAATATTGAGTTTTGGATTTTTGATTACCATACACCTTTTTTTTAACAAAATTTTAAAATTAGATAAATTTTATTCATGTTTATTTAGCATAATATTTTTAATTTTATTTTCTACAGGTCCAACCACAATAAATTTTTTCCTAGAGATATTTAAAAATATGAATTTAAAGTCCATGCCATATATTTATAGGCAAATCTCACCATCAATGACATCAATCTTTTTAGTTTTATTTATCTTTTTGAATTTTAAATATTTTCAATCTAACAAAAAAAAATATTACTGTTTACTCCATTATTCTATTTCATATATCCGTTTAATTCTTTAATACAAATTACAGGATCTTTTCTATTTTCATTTTATTTTTTATTTAAAAAAAAATACAAAAATCAAAAAATTTTTTATTTTCTATCATTAAATTTGTTTTCTTTTTTTCTATGGTATTTATTAAATCAGATAGAATCAAATTGGTTTTCTAAATTTTTATTAGGTGCTAATTATGATTTGATATTTGATAAACGAAATTCCATTATTATATTTTTTTTCTGCTTAAATCTTCTTCTTTATAGATTTTACAAAATAGAAAAATTTATTTATTTAAACTTATCTTTTTTAACAGTTTTTATAGTTTATAACGCAAAGTTTTTAATTGGTTATGATTTGCAATTTTATCATGTTGATATGTATTTCTCCAAACCTTTACAATGGATAAACATTTTTTTCATAACAAATATAATTTTTAATAAATTAGTATATAAAAGAATTATTGCTCTATTTTCGTTTGTTTTTATAATTTTTTTTGTTTTATCTTTTAATAATTATTCTCAAAGTATTTTAAAAAAAAATGAGAAATATTTGTATGATCAATTAAAATTTAAAAAAGATTTGAATGAAATTAAATATTTAATTAGTGGCAAAACAATACTTACACTTGATCCTAATTTCATTTTTTATGGTTACAATTATGTAAATTCAAAAAATTACATATTTTATTCAGCAAGAAATATAGAAATCAGCCCAGAGATTAATTTGAAGAGATTTATTGATACTTGTATTGCTCATGGAATAAATGATCTAAATAAAATAGAGAGTATTTTTTCATTGAATAAAAATGAGTTTAAATACGATTTGCATGGAGTATTTCATGAATTAATTTTTTTAGAAGATGGGCCCGCATCAGCAAATAAGAAAAATACTTACAAATCACTTCAAAAAAATAAAACTTTTAGTAATTTAAGAGAAGTAATTAAAAATTACTATCACCAAAAAAATTCTCAAAATATATTTCAAGATCAAATAATCCTCATAAATAAAAATAGCTCTATAAAAAATATAATGAAGTTGGAAAAATTAAAATTAATTTTCGAAAATAATGCGTTTATATTATATGAATTATAGCTTTTATAAATTACATGAAACCAACAGAAAAAAATTAAAAAAAATATATTTATTAAAAGACTTTTAGATATAAATTAACGTATAGTATATGGTCATGAACAATAAAATAAATGTTTTTCTTCCATGCAGAAAAGGTTCAAAAAGGATACTGCATAAAAATACAAAAAAATTTTCAAATTTTAAGTTAGGATTGTTTGAGATTAAGTTTAATCAAATTATTAAAATAAAAAATTTAGACAAAGTTTATGTTTCAACCGATGATAATAAAATAATAAATTTTTTAAAAAAAAAAAAATCTAACAAAATTATTATAATCAAAAGAGATAAGAAATTAGCTGATGATAATGCATCAACTGATGATTTGATAAAACATGTTTCACAAATTATAAATACTGGAAACATACTCTGGACACATGT
>MDSZ01227847.1_pt1 | contig 19305 bp, 16 predicted proteins | sample 811201 | NCBI WGS metagenome assembly MDSZ01 (sample SAMN05326647, study PRJNA326480) | marine metagenome | isolation source: seawater | place: Indian Ocean: North | collected 2010 | reverse complement strand
TACTCTATAATTTTTTGGCCCGACTCCAATTAGAACATTGTTTTTAAACATATCTAAAGCTGAAAGATACGTAGATTGGTGAATACTAGAGAAAATATATTTTTGATTATTAACTTCTGATATCTCATCATTTTGTGAATTTTGATTTTGAATAATATTAAAGTTTTCTAATGTTTCTTTGTAAAGTCTATCTTTTATTGAGTTTTCTGAAAAAATTACTGATAAACCAATAACTAAAAATAATAAAGAATTTACTAAAAAAATTGATCTAAGAGATTTTGAAAATATCAAAGCAAAAATATTAAATGCTATAATATTGAATAATGCGGCCCTTTCTCCAGATAAAATAACAAGTATATTTGAAAAAAATACCATAATTGTAATAAAAAAAACATTTTTAAGTGATTTATTTTTATAAAAAGATATTAAAAAAAGACCAATTAATGTTGGAATTAATCTTGATACATAACTTCCCATAATTAATTCATCTTTAAAAAAACTTGATATCCTGCCATGAGAAATAGTTTGCCAACCTAAAATATTGTAATTAGTTAAATATTGAATGCAAGAATCTACAAATAGAATAATAAAGCATAAACATAATATTAGTACAAATAGTTTTATAAAATTGTCATAGTTACTACAGCAAAAATAAATGACCAAAAATAGAAAACCAAATCTAAAATAAAACAATGATGATTCTAAAGAAAGTAAGATATTATCTGAGTTTAAACTTGAAAATAAAATAAAAATATACCAGAATATAAATAAAAAAATAATATTAATATTTTTAAAGTAAATTTTATTTTTTAACCTAATAAAAAAAATTATTAAAATTATTCCAGAAATTGAAACTGATAAATCTGTTAAAAACGGTCCAGTAATTAATAAAAATGGTAAGAGCAATATAATTGATAATTGAAAGTATTCTAAATATTTGATTTTAAAAAAATTCATTAAGTTAATTTATTAAATTTTCTCCTTCAACTAAATTATTTAGAATTATTCTTATTTGATTAATGTTATTATTTTTTAACATTTCATATATATTTTTTTTAATAAAAATATCATAACCTTCTTCATATGTTATTTTTTTTATTGATAATATATCCTTATGAGAAGTTTTATCAAAAGTAGAGTTCACAATTAATTCTTCATGTAATTTTTCACCTTTTCCAAGACCTATATATTTTATTTCAATATCTCCTTTTTTATTTGTTTCATCTTTTAAAGTTAAACCACTTAAAGTTATCATTTTTTTTGCTAAATCAATAATTTTTATTGGCTCACCCATATTTAATACAAAAATAACATTATTAGAAATCATTAAGCTTGACTCCATAACTAAACCAACTGCCTCTTCAATGGACATAAAATACCTGGTAACATCTTTGTCAGTAATAGTTATTGGTGATAAAGAATCGATCTGTGATTTAAATAGGTGGAACACAGATCCTGAAGAACCTATCACATTTCCAAAACGCACAATTGTAAATTTTGTTGTATCTTTTAATTGAAGCGACTCTATATATTTTTCTCCTATACGTTTAGTGGAACCCATTAAGTTAGAAGGTGAGACTGCTTTATCTGATGAAATAAATATAAAATTTGGTATTTTATTTTCAATAGCAGTATCAACTAACTTTATAGTACCTAAGATATTATTCTTTATACCTGAAATTGGGTTTTTCTCTATCATGTCTACATGCTTATAAGCAGCAGCATGAAATATATAGTTTAATTTATGTGAAAAAATTTCTTGTAAAATATCTTCTTCTAAAATTGAACCTAATATTTTAACAATTTTTACGTTATGAAGATTTAAATCTACTTTTAATTTAGAGAGATATTTCTCAATATTATATAAATTAAGTTCACTATGATCTACTAATATTAATTTGTTAGCATTTGTCTCTATTATTTGTTTTGCTATTTCACTTCCAATAGAACCTCCAGCTCCTGTTACGCATATGTTTTTATTAATATAATTAGCTTTTATTTTGTCTTTATTCCAGTCAACAGATCTTTCAATGAGATCCTCTGGATTAATATTTCTGAAATCAGAAAAAGTAAAATTACCTTTATTCATATTTATAAAGTCAGGTAAAAATTTAACTATAATTTTATTTTTTTTTAATATTTTAAGTATTTTTTTTCTACGTTTAATACCTAACGATTTAATAGCTACGATAAAAACTTCAATTTCATATTTTGATAATAGATTTTCTAGACTATCAAAAGAATATACTTTTGTATTATTCATTATAATATTTTGTTTATTAATATCATCATCTAGAAAAGCTTTTACGTTTAGTTCACTAAAATTGTTATAAACAAATGATCCAACTTCACCTGCGCCATAAATAATAACTGATTTTCTTAAGTTTTGATTTGTAAGGATATTTTTAGCAAAAATAATAAATAATCTCGAATACAAAAGCAAAGTCATAAAAATTAAACTATGAAGAAAAATTATATTAACACTAAATTGATCAATAGATGAAAGGTAAAAAAGAAGAAGATTGAGACAAGCATATAATACAACAGCATAAAAAATATTAAATAAATATTTAATATTAATAAAACGAAAAATAATATTGTAAAAATCAAATAAAATAAAAAAAGGTAAAAAAGTTAATGATGTTATTAATAGAAAAAGAAAATCATAATTTATTGAGAATAAGAAATTTTTTTTTAAAATTACAGCAGACACATAAATAGATAATATACATAAGAAAATATCTATAAAAAAAACAATTATCTTTTTTTTTAATCTTGAAATTGCGAAAAGATATTTTATTAAATTACCAATTATCATTTATTTACATTGTATAAAAAAATATTTTTGAAATCATCAAATTTAAATATTTTATTAAAGATATCATGATTAGCACCATATATTACCGCCGAATAATTAGATAGTTTAAGTTTAGAATTATTAATTAGTATAACATTATTTTTATCTATAATTTTATTTTTTAGTAAAGGATCAAAAGCATCAATTTTATATTTTGTACTCAAGAGTTTATAAAATTGAATATGTTTTGAATTTCTATAATCATTTGTATTTTTTTTAAATGAAAGACCTAAATATAATATTTTTTTTGTCTTAATTTTTTTATCTTTTATAAAATTTAAATATTTTGAATTAAAGTTTCTAAAATGATACGAAGGCATAACATCATTTAATTTTCTTGCGGGTAAAATGATTTTAGATTTGTACTGATATTTTTTAGCATAAAAATCTAAATAATATGGATCAATACCTATGCAATGCCCTCCGACCAAGCCCGGGCTAAAATTTAAAAAATTCCATTTTGTTGATGCGGCTTTGATAATATCTTCAAAATTTAAATTTGATTTATTAAATATAATTTGTAATTCATTCATAAATGCAATATTTATATCTCTTTGAGTATTCTCTATTACTTTAGCAGCTTCAGCAATTTTTATGCTGGGGGTAGTAAAGATACCTGCTTTAATAATCTTGCCATAAATATATTTCATTTTTTTTAAAGCTATATTTGATGATGCAGAAATAATTTTTTTTATATTTATTAAGGTTCTTTTTTTATCACCAGGATTGATCCTTTCTGGTGAATACCCTAAATAGAAATCTTTATTTATTATTAAATTTGTCTCTCTTGATAATATTTGCCCACATACATCCTCTGTTACTCCTGGATAAACTGTTGATTCGTATATTACAATATCATCTTTTTTTAGATATTTTGATACCATTTTAGATGCATTTATTAAATTTGATAAGTCTGGTTCTTTATTTTTGAAAAGTGGAGTTGGAACAGTAATAATATAAATATTACAATCACTAATTTTTTCATCAATATTTGTAATTTCTAATTTTTTTTTATTTATTTTTTGTTCATTGTTTATATCAATATTTATTTTTAATTCATTTATTCTTTTCTTATTGATATCAAAACCAATAGTTTTAAAATATTTTGAAAATTCTAATAATAATGGTAGCCCAACATAGCCTAAACCAATTATTGCTATATTAAATTTGCTTAAATTTTTTTTAAGCATTTTTTTAATATTGTTAAGATTTTATCTAAATCATTATCATTAAGATAAGTACCACTTGGCAAACAAATTCCTGATTCAAAAAGTTTTGCACTAACACCATTCGAATATATTTTATTTTTTTTAAAAACAGGTTGTAAATGCATTGGTTTCCATAGAGGTCTTACTTCAATATTATTATTTGTCATGGATTTAATTAAATAATTAATAAATTTATTGGAATTTTTTATATTAAAATTGAATGTAGATAGCCATCTATTAGAATAGGATTTATATTTTTTATTTTTAAAATCTTTTTGAAAGTTTACAAAATCATAGTCTAGAAAAAAATTTTTGTAAATTTCAAAGGTATCTCTTCTTTTATTTATGAAACTTTCAAGTTTTTGTATTTGTCCAAATCCAATTGATGCTGAAATATTACTTAATCTATAATTATAACCTATGTACTTATGCTCATAATATATTTTTTTTTCTCTAGATTGCTGTGATAAAAACTTTGCTTTTTTTATAAATGATTTATTATTACTAACCAAAGCACCACCGCCACCCGTTGTGATTATTTTGTTGCCATTAAAACTTAAAACTCCAAATTTTCCAAAAGTGCCACAGCTTTTATTATTAAATTTTGATCCTAAAGCTTCTGCTGCATCTTCAATTAAAGGTATTTTGTATTTTTTTGAAATTTTATTCAATAACCAATAATTTGCGGGCATACCATATAGGTCTACAACAATAATTGCCTTTGGTTTAATATTTTTTTTCTTTAAGTCAATTATGGTTTTTTCTAACAATATAGGATCAATATTCCATGATATAGGATCAGAATCTACAAATATAGGAATAGCTTTTTCATAAATAATTGGAAAAACTGATCCTGCAAAAGTAAAACTTTGACAAATTATAAAATCATTTTGTTTAATATTTAATAATTTAAGAGCTAAGTGTAATGCTGAGGTTCCTGAATTTAATGCAACAGTTCCATAGTTATTCATTTTTTGAGATAAATACATTTCAAATCTATTAATATCTGGTCCAACTGGGGCAATCCAATTTGATTGCATAGCATTTTGTACAGAATTTACTTCTAAACTTGATATTGCAGGTGGGGATAATAGAATTGTATTTTGCCTACCTCTTCCATAGTAATTAATTATTTTATTTCCATTTATTTTTAATTCATTTTCTAAAAAAGAAAGAATGTCATATTGAAAATTTATTTTTAATTTTTTAAGTAAGCTAATATTAGCTATGGATACATCATTAAGTAATTTTTGAGAATCTTTATCATATTCAATATTTAATTTATTTCTTCCAATAAATTTAATTAACTCATTTAAGGAATAAGAATTTCCAGAACCAATATCTATTTTACCTTTTATATTTGAAACTAACAATTTTTTATAAATTAAAACAACATCTTTAACATTTATAAAATCTCTAACTGAGCTACCTTTATTTCTTATAAAAACTTTTGATTTTGTTTTATAAGAATTGATTAATTTAGCTATTATAGAGAATTGATCATTACCACCATAAACATTAAAAATTCTTGCAATTATTAAATTAATTTTATAATTTTTACAAAAATTAGAGAAAGTTTTTTCATTTAATTCTTTAATGGCAGCATAGTAACTTCTATCTGAAATAGTATCTGAATTATCATCTAACAGATATATTGAAGCACTACTTGAAAGAATTATTTTATTAATTTTTAATTTTTTATTTTTCTTAATTCCTTTTTTGATATTATCAATAAAAACTAATGGAATTAAATGTGATTTTTCAATAAAAGTTTTAGGATCAAAGTTATTCATTAAAAAAAGAGGGAAAAAAGAATTAAAAATTATGTTTATGGGTTCTTTTGTATTTTTTAAATAATTAAAAAATTTATCTGATAAAATATCATTAGATGAAAATATTTTATTTATTTTAATTTCTTGCTTTAAATTAAAAGTCAAATTAGAACGTTTACCTATTATAATATTTTGCATATTTATATTATTATGATTAGACTTGAATAAATGAGTTTGTTTAATATCATATTTGCAGGTGTTTTATATAGAATCATAATATTAATTATTTTAATTTTTTTTCCTCTTTATCATGAATTATATGGATATGTTAGTCCTCTTAGCTATTACTATTCAGTATCAGATTTGCAAATTCATATAGATATAATTTATTTATTTAAAATAAATGAATGTGGCAATATATATTTTTTTCAGTTTTATAAAGATTTAGTAAATTTAATAATTAATTTAAATGATAATTTATCTTCTTATAATGATAATTGTTCTAAGTTATTTCCAGGCCCTTTATTTGGTATTATTTTATTAATTACAAATTATAGTGAAAACAATGTTTTTATCTTAGCTGGATTAATATTTATAATAGAAATAATTAATTTAGTAATATGGGTTAATATATTCAAAGATAAAATAAATAATTTATTTATTTTCTTATATGTATTTTTACCAATACCTTTGTGTTTTGCTTTTATGCATATCCCTGACATTTTTGCTTTCACAGCATTTTCGCTTATTAGTTTTTTTATTCATAATAAATACAATAATAATTTGATAATAATCTCTTTATTTTTGGGTATATTATCTCACCCACTTTTTTTCATTGTATTTTTTTATTTAATCTTTGAATTAAAAGAAAGAAAAATTCATTTACACCATTATCAAAAATATATTTTCTTTTTTTTAATAATCTTAAGTGCAATATACTATTTACAATACTTCACTACAGATATTATTAAAAATAGTGAACTTACTAATTTAGGTAATGATTATAATAGTTTTAATTTTAATTTTATAATTACATTTTTAAAAAAAATAATCTATGTTTTAGGATATCAAGAAAGTTTAAGTAATAATTTTATTATCATATTGGCAAAATATTTTTGTGGAATATTTTATGTTCTAGGTTTTATATATGCTTTATTAAACTTAAAATATGCAACAAATAAAATGATTATATTTTATATTTTATGTATTGCATTATTTTTTGCACCTAACTGGAGATATGTTCTAATTGTAAGCCCATTACTTTACCTGAATTCAATACTTTTTATTCATTATTTACATGAGTATTTTTTATTGAAAATTAAATATTAATGTTTTTATTCTATACTTCAAAATTTCAATAAAAATATTTATTGAATCTTTATATGGCTTAAATCTAGAATGAGTATTTCCTTTTAAGTAAATTGTTTTAATATAAACAAAATCATAAAAATCTCTGAGAGAGATTAATGAAATTAATTGAAAATCAAATTTATTATTTTTAATTCTTAAAAGATTAGCAAATGTTTCCCTATGATAAAATCTTAAACCTGAAGTTGCATCTTTAATTTTATAATTAAATAAAATTTTTATTATTAATAAAGTTATTTTATTTCCAAAATAACTTCTTTTTGGTATGTCTTTGGTAAAATCACGGACGCCAATAACAAAAAAAGATTTATTTTTATCAGCGTATTTAATTACTTTTATGATATCTTCAATATGATGTTGGCCATCATCATCAACACATATAACCGAGTCATAGTTATTTTCACTTGCATATTTAATTGATTGTTTAATTGCATAACCTTGCCCCATATTTGATTTATTTTTAATAATTTTTACATATTTTTTTTCTGCAATTTTTTCTAAAATAGTTAAATGTTGGGATTCATAATTTCCATCATCAATAATTAAAATTTTGATTTTACTATTTGAAATTAAAAAATTAAAATATTTACTTACATATATATCTTCAATTAATTTAATTAGCTCGTTAGTTGGTTTATATGTTGGTATTGATATTCCTATCATCTTTTTTTGAATTTATTTGAAATCGTATTCTTTTTTACTCTCATATTTTTTCTTGTAAATATATGTAAGAAAGTGATTATGATGATTTTCAAATCAAATAATACAGAATGTTTTTTTATATAAATAAGGTCTAAATTAAATCTTTTTTCCCAATCTATTGTATTTCTTCCACGTATTTGTGCTAAGCCCGTAATACCTGGTAAAACATTATGTCTTTGTAATTGTCTTTTTGAATAAAGCTCTAGATACTCCTTTAATAAGGGTCTTGGACCAACTAAAGACATATCACGTTTTAATACGTTTAATATTTCAGGAAGTTCGTCTAGACTTGTAGATCTTAAGAATTTACCAAGTACTGTAATACGTTGCAAATCCATGGATGTGTCGACATAATTTAAATTACTATTTTTAATTTTATTCATAGTTCTAAACTTAATAATTGTAAAAACTTTTTTATTTAATCCCACTCTTTCTTGTAAATAAAAAATTGGTCTTCCCATGAAGATTGCTATAAGTGTAGAAATAAAAATCATCATAACAATTATTATTGGAGAAAATACTAAAATAAAAATGTAATCAAAAAATAATTTAATCATTTAAATATTTTAATTTAGTTTAGATAATATAATTTGATTAACAATTTTATAATCAAATTTTTTTTCTGCTAAATTTCTACTTTCTTTTGACATTTTGTTTAAAATTTTATCATTTTTTATTAATTTTAGCATTGCTTTCAGTAAACTAAATAAACTCCTTTCCTTTACTAAGTATCCATTTAAATTGTTGATTACTGTTTCTCTACATCCTGAGACATCAGTGGTAATTATTGGCTTACCAAGTGCTAGAGCCTCTATTGAAGTTCTTGGTAATCCTTCATGATATGAAGGAAGTACAAAAACATGACATTTGAGCATTATTTTTCGAATATCATCTACATTTTCATATACTTCAATATTTTTATTTGAATTTAATTTTTCTAGTATATTTAAATCAATACTATCTTTTGAATAATTGTCTAATGAGTATTGGAAAATGAATCTAATATGATCATATTTTTTTTTAACAATATTAGCACATTTAAAATACTCTAAAACTCCTTTTTCATTGAGTAACCTACTTGACATAAGAAAAACTAATGGAAATTTAGGTAACTTTTGAGGTACAAAAAATTTCAAATCAATGCCTGAACCTGGCACTAAAATGCATTTTTCTAAATCACACAATTTATTATCAACAAAAAAATCTTGATTATCTTTATTTTGAAAAAAAATATATTTAGATGTGGATAATGAGTAAATAAAAAGTTTTTTTACAATATTCTTAACAAATATCATAAATTTTTTTTTACTATAGAAGAGATGACCAAGACCAGTAACAATAGGAAAAAATTTAATTTTTCTAAATTTGAAAAATTTTAATATTAATCCAATATATAAATTTGGCTTAATTGTATAAGAAATTATTATATCAGGTTGCAATTTGTTAATAATATTAATTAAACTAATGATTGTTATTATTTCTTTAAATAAATTCAAAGAATGTCGATTTAAAAAATAATATTTATGTTCTATTTTTTTTTTATTTAAGATTATATAATTTATATTTGTATCACCTGAAGATGTGATTACTTTAAAGTTATTTAAAGTAAGATCATTTATCAGATGACCTCTAAAATTTGAAAGAGATTTATATGTTGAGCCAATTAATAGAATTTTTTTTTTTTATAAATTTTTCTTTTTCCATAATTGAAAGACTAATATACTCCAAATTTTATATGCTTCTTCATCAGAACTAATATTCAATAATTTTTTTTTATTTAATACTTTAAAATTAAATAAAGAATTTAATTCATTAATTTCATTTCCTAAATTATCATTTAAAAAATTTTTTAATGGTCCATTTAACCATTTTTTTACAGGAATACCAAAGCCTTTTTTTGGTTTATAAATTAATTTATAAGGTAAAAATTTCTCAAGTATTTTTTTTGAAATTAATTTAGATCCAAAATTACTTTTTAATTCCTTTGGTATAGATAAATAAAAGTTAATAAAATCATAATCAACAAATGGTGATCTAGTTTCTAAAGAAAAAAACATAGATGCTCTATCAACTTTACAAAAAATATCATTAGGTAAATAGTTTTTTGTGTCACTTATCATTATTTTATCATTAAAATTAAGTTCATCATGATTAAGTAGATTTTTATTTTTATGAACATGATATTTTTCTGGCCATATAGAGATAATCTTTTCATAAGCGTCAAATATGTTATTTGAATTAAGTATTAAAAGAATTTTTTTTAAATGCGTTTCTGGAATTGAAGATTTTAAATTTTTAGGAAGGAAAAAAGAGAGATACCTATATACGATGTTAAAACCAAATAAATTCAATAATTTAAGTAAATAAAATATAATAAATTTAGCTGGTTTATTTAAATTATAAAATTTAGATACTAGTATGTGTCTATTATAACCTCCTAAAATTTCATCCCCTCCATCTCCAGTTAAAAAAACCTTTTTAAGCTTTACTGAATTCTCACATAACAATAAGGTTGGAATTTGTGATGAATCAGCAAATGGCTCATCGTATACATCACTTAAAATATTTATTTTATCAATTAAATTGTTTTCATTAATTTCTTTAACATGAAAATTAGTATTAATGTGTTTTGATATTTCTTCTGCATCAGAAGATTCATCATAATTTTTATCATTTATTTTAATTGTAAAAGTATCAATCTTTTTATTATAATTTTTTGCAAGAAGACTAGCAATAATTACACTATCAACACCACTAGACAAAAAAACTCCAAATCCTACATCTGATATTGTTTGAGATAATATTGATGAATAAAGGTTTTCTTCAAACTTTTCTAAAATATTATCTTTAGTGATCGAATAATCTATATCTATTATTTTTGAATGTTCATAAAAATCAAAATACTTTTCTTTACTAAGATTAAAATTATTCAAATTGAATTTTACAATTTCTCCAGGCTCAACTTTATTAATTTCTTTATATATTCCAAATGGAGATGGAATATAACCATATTTTAAATACATATCTAAAGAACTACTGCTAAGATGTTTTTTAAAATCAATATGATTTAATATTCTGATATCAGATGAAAAAAAAAATTTTTTTCCACTTATACCATAATACAAAGGTTTTTCTCCCAATCTATCTCTTATTAAATAAACCTCTTTTTTTAATGTATCATATAAACAAAAAGCAAACATTCCTTTTAATTTTTTAATTGCAATATTAATTCCAAATATTTCCACAGTTTTCAAAATTGTTTCTGTATCTGATGTTCCTTGCCATTTCATATTTGAAATAGAATTAATTTCTTTTCTTAATAATAAATGATTATATATTTCACCATTAAATGAAATTACATATCTAGAAGATTCAGACATCATTGGTTGATGGCCAGTTGGACTTAAGTCCTGAATAGATAGTCTATTATGACCAATGTAAAAACCATTACTTTGATCACTCCAAATACCAGTATCATCAGGACCTCTATGATTTAGTGTGCTTAGCATTGTTCTAAAGACTTGTTTGTCTAAAAATTTATTATCTAAAAAACCTAATATGCCACACATTACTTTTTAAATCCAATACTTACCCAATAAGGAAAACCATCTTTAAAAAAAATATTTGTCAATCCAGAAGCAATCATCATTTCAGTAATTTCCTTTTTGCTATACCTTTTTTCAATTTTTGTTCCAAATCTATCTAAAGAATCATTTTGCATAATATAAAAACTTTTGTCAGAATAGTAACTTAATGGAATATTTTTTGTTGAAATTTTAAAATACTTCAAAAATTTACATATTCTTGCTAATGGATAATAAATAGAAATTGCAATAATTGTACAAATAGTTTTTTTAAAAAAGAAAGGTAATCTTGATATGAGCAAACGTAAAATATTTGATATTTTATAAATAATTCTAAAAATAAAAGGTTTATTATCTAAATTATAATAAAGGTATAATAAAAAAGGTGCTCCTATCTTCAGTTTGTTTACACAAATTTTTAAAGCTTCTTCGGTATCAATGATATGATGTAAGACTCCCAATGAATAGCCAAAATCCATAGATTCATTTTTAATACTTAAATTAGATACCTTCTCTCGTAGAAATTTAATATTATTAAATTGTGATAAATTTATTTTAGAAACTTCAATGGCTTTTGAAGGTTCAATGCAAATTAACTCTCTAACATGAGGAGCAATAAAATAAGCCCATCTTCCAGATCCACTTCCTAAATCAAAACCCTTATTTGATTTATTTAAAAAATTTTTAGGAAAAATTGAAAAATAATCGTTAAAAATTTTTTTTTTTTCTTCTAAAGAAAGATTGATTTGATCAAAAGATGACCACTCATTTCCAAAATCAGTAATTAATTTATCCTCTAAATTTTGTTTATTCATTTATAAACACTTCTTTCTAATTTAAAAGCTTCAGCTAATTTCAATCCAGATTGTATTCCTCTAAATTCTGAAATAATTTTTAATGATTCTAATGATCGTGGAAAAGGATAGGGTCTTATTTCATTCTTGAAAGACTTCCATGCTTGCATTTTTTTTGACCACACTGAAGAAATGTCTAAATAAGTATTTGGTAAAAACTTTTTATTTAATGTCCAATTTCCACTACATGGAATTTCATAAGAATAAATTTTTTCAATATAATTATTTTTAACAGGTCTTGTTGCAACCTCTGTTGCTTCATAGGTTATTCTGTGATCAATATTTACTTCATATTTATTATGCGTAAATATTATATTTGGTTTAAATTTATTTATAGCTTTTTCAATTGATTTAACAATTGAAAGTAAACTATATGTATCAAATTGATTACATAATCGATCTTCAATAATGGAGTCTTTAATATTTAATTTTTTTAAACAGAGATTAAATTCTTTCATTCTTATTTGATGAGCTACTAGTCTTTTATCACTATTAAAATTTTTAAATCGAGATGAAACACCTTCACCAAGACACAATAAACTTACCTTAGACCCTAATTTATTGGCAGTTATGATTGCTCCTCCACAACCTAATACTTCATCATCGGGGTGGGCACCTATTACAAGAATTCTATCTTTTTCTTTAAACATAAGTTATTATATTTTTTTGGAAATCAAATATCTAGTATAAAGTCCATATTTAATATTTGAAGGTATTTGATAACTATTATCAAAATATTCATTAATGGCCATAGAAATTGGATCAAAACCTGAATATATTGAAAATATTATTCCTCCAGATAATCTAGGATTAATTTCAATCAAGAAAGGTTTTTTTGTTTTTTTATCAATTATAAATTGAAAATTTATAGGACCATAAAGTTTACAAATTTTTGATAATTTTTTAATAATTTTATTAAGTTCAGGTTTTTTTGTTATTTTATTTGAAATACTTATATTAGATTTTACAAGTCTTTCTCTTGATAAAGAAAAAATAAGTTTATTTGCTTTATTAAAATAACAATCAACAGTAAATTCTTTTCCTTGAATATATTCTTGTGTAATAAATGATTTATTATTCATATATGATTTCAATAAATTTTTATCTTTTATCAATGAACAATTTTTACTTCCTCTTCCATAAATTGGTTTGACAAATGCTGGAGATGTTATCTTTATTCTTGGATGCAAGACATTATTTTCACTTAAAAAACTGTAAAATTTTTTTTTATTTAAGCATAGATCTATAACGTCTGAATTTGAAATAATAATTTTTTTTAAAATATGCTTTGATTTTAAGTTACGTGAGATGTTTTGTAATTCTTCATCAACATAAAAAAACATTAAATCAACATTTTTTGATATTTTTTTAATAAATTTAATAAATTCTTTTGAATTTCCTTTTGGACATAATATAAATTTATTGGCTATTTGTTTTGCAATCCCATGTGGTTCAGAATCTATTGCAATTACATAATATTTTTTTTTTAAATGGTTTAGAATTTCATAGCCAATAATTCCATTCATGGCTGAAAGTAAAATTTTTTTCATTTTGTATTTCTCAAAGATATTAGAAAATGAATAATAGTGAAAATTAAAACATCCAAAACAAAAAGAAATAAATTTTTTTTAAATATCTTTATAAATTTAAATTGCATGGGCAATGATTTAATATAAGTCTTTATACCTGTTTCAGGATTAAATTCTATTTGCGCTAAAGCATTTCTTTCCATTATTAAATCATAACTATGTTTATAAAGATTATGAGTGAATATAATATCTTCATAATAACCTTTGCCATAATTAAATTGAACCTTTTTTAAATAGTATGCTGATTTTTTATACATTAGAAAGCTTGAAAGCCATTCTTTTTTTTCTTTTACATCATGTAAATATGGAAATATTCGACCTGATTTTAAAATAGACATTTGTGAGGGTGTAGAAAAAAAATTCAAAAAAAAATATATCTTTTTTAATAAAAAACTTTTTTTATACTGTTCAGTAAATCTATGTGATACATGTTTGCCATTTGGATAAATTAAATAACCTCCAACTATTATATTTTTATTATTTTTAGCAAAATGTTTTATCATATTTTCAACTGTTTCTGGAAATATTGTTACATCATCATCAATTTGAAGAATTATTTCATTTGTAGATGCTTTTACAGCTAAACTTCTTTGATAGGTTTGACTTTTAATTTTAGAAATTATGCAAATTAATTTTATTTTTTTATCAAAATTTTTTTTTAATTCTAGACTATCATTTGAAGATGTAGTGCATATAACAATTTCATTTGGTAAAAGATTACTTTTTAAGATATTGTTTATTGTTAAAATTAATTTATCAAGTTTGTTATGTGTTGCACAAACTATTGAAAATTTTATCATTAATTTGTTTTTCTAAATAGTTTCAAACTTTCAACTATCATTAAAATAGAAGTTAATTTCCAAAAAATAAATCTGTGCCTTATAAAACTTCCAATATCTTGATTCAAATAATTTATAATAGCAATAATAATAACTAAAATTAATAGTAAATAATAATTTTTTAAAGATTGATTAAAATTTTTATTTTTTACAATAGACAGTAAAAAAAAAGTAAAGATTAAATAAAATATTAGAATTTCAAATAAAAAAGCTAATTTAAAAAAGATATTAACATCAGAGTTTGAAAGATAATAGATAGAAGGTTGAAAGATAGATAAAATGCTGTCGACTAAATTATTCATTAAATAGTTTTCATTTTTTTGTTTACTAAATACAGTAACATAATCTGAAATTATATTTACTCCTAGAGTTTCTTCTATATGTTCTATTTTACTTTCATCAGTTACAAGTTCTTTATTATTTAGTAATTTTTGCTGCTCTTTAAAACTAGTTAATAAATGTGCCTTTTGATGATTTCGTTCATTTTTAAATGAAATATTATTTTGTTCATAATAATTATCCAAAAGTGTTAAAAAATTTAAAGGCTTAAAATTTAATGGAATAGTATATTCTCTAACAGCATTATCAACTGTGTTTACCAACTTTATCTCATTAAAAAAATGATTTAAACTAGAAATTGTTGATATAGACAAAATAAAGGAAATAAAAATAAATTTACCAAAATCAGAATTTTTAAAAATAATTTTAGATAGTAAGTATACAAAAAGAAAAAAGTTGATAAAACTTACTATATGAATTGTGTAAGGTCTAGATAAATCAATAATTGTAATTGCTAATAAAAATATTAAAAATACTAAAAAATAATTTATTTTTTTTTTATATAATATTGAGATACAAATATAAAAAATACAAATAAAGGCTAGAGTAAAAAATATTTCTTTATACAGTACAAAATTTGTGAAAGCTGCACTGGGACTTAAAAAAAAAAATAATAATAAATAAAAAGAATGCTTTGGTATTATAATTAATAATATTGATTGAAGTAAATAATAAATTGTAGATAGTGTAATTGAAAACAATATGATAGAAAATACCAAACCAAATGAGTATTTAACTTCCATAAATTTAATAAGGTATCCTATATTGTAAGGAGCATAAATATAATCCCCGTAGTATAAAATTTGATTTTTATTAAATATACTAAACCAAAATGAATTCCAATCACCCTCAATAAATATTAAACTTGTTATATCTCTAAAATTAAAACCATATAATAGGATTATAGAATTAATAAAAATTGAGATTATAAATAAATATCTAAACTTAAAAATATAATTAAAATAAAGAAGTTCTTTAATATAATTATTATTCATTATATTTAACATTATCTATGTTCTCATAAATAAAATCATTAAAGTATTCATTAGATAGTTTTTTATTAATTTTATATTGATCTTCTAAATAGTTTTGATTTTTATAGGAATATACATAATTTCCAAAATCATTTGAAGTTTTTACATATTTTATTTGATTTGTTGTGAGATGAAATGGGTCAATATTTAAGTTACTCATACAATTATAATATATAGGAATTAATCCATTGTTTATTGCTTGAAAAATTCCTGTTGTGCCCCTGTAAAGACAATAAGAGCATTCTTTAAAATCATCTTCAATTTTATTTTGAGAAATAGTAATATCATTGATATTTTCATATTTTTGATTCTTTGATTTAAAATATTCAAAATCAAATTGATCATGAAATCTTATAATAAAGTTAATATCTTTAAATTTTTTTCTTACATCTAAAATAAAATCAAGCATAATTTTGCATTCAGAAATAATGCCCTCAGGTATAACTAAACATTTTTTATTAATCATTTTTTTTTTGTAATTAAAATGATTTTCTTTACCAATGAAATGTCCAATATTTATTGTTTTAATTGATCTATCTTTGAAATATTTACTTCCAAATTTTCCAGTAACACATATTTTATCTGGATCATATTGGTAACCAAACTTTGTGCTTAACATATTTTGATTTTTTAAAATTACTGAAAATTGATAAGCTATACATTTGATATCTCTGTTAGTATCTTTAGCTGCCTTAATTATATATCTTTCCCACGTATGTCCTTCATAAGTAAAAAAAATTTTTTTTGGTTTATGTAATTTAATTATTTTTTTTAATGTATAGTAATAGTGATAATTAATGATTGTTTTAGAAATATTTTCAAATTTAATAAATTTTATTAATATTTTTTTTTGAGTCTTGTCCCTTAATTGGAAAAATTTTACTAATATATATAAATACGAAAAAAATAAATTTATTAAAAAAATGATAGTTGTACTTAGAAGAGCAGCTCTTGGCATAATTATTCTTGGAATTTTTGAATTATGGAATAATTTTTTTATTTTAGTTTCCTTAATATCTGTATGATTTCTTATTAAAATTAAAGAATTATTTTCTATATCCTTAAAGAAAATATTTTTAAAATAATAATCTTCATTTACATGCTTAGGATTTATAAAATGTGAAACAAACAAATAATCTTTAGTTTTTAAATTTTTTTTGGAGTAGTATAATTTATTAGATTTAAAAAAAAATTTAACTCTATTAATAAAACTTACTTCATTTTTATAATTAAATTCGTGCTCATTAATTATATTTTCAGAATAAGAAGAATAAATATTGTTTGGATGATATTTATTTGGGTTTAACCATGGTGACAAATATAAAAAATCTTTTTTATAAAAAATTTTTTTTAAGTTCGAAAACTCATTAATTAATACTTCTGGATTCAAAATCATTTTATTTTATTTACAATTTAATATTTTCTTAACTAGGATGAAATCATCCAAAGTATTAACTGATTGATAATCTTCATCACCTATTATTGCTTTTAATTTATTTTTAGATAAAATAATTCTAAGCTGTTCAATTTTTTCAATCTTTTGTCTTTTGTTTTGCTTTAAATTTTTCAGATTTAATAAAAATTTTCTATTAAACGAAAATATACCCTGCAATTTGTAAATATCTTTGAATTGATATGTAGTATTTTTTCTGAAAGCATCTACAATATTATTATCTTTAGAAAGAACACATTTTACAACATTTTCATCATAAATATCTTTTTTTTTCTTTAATTTTGTAACGTAATTAAAACTTTTTATTTTTGGATTATTAATTATTGTTTTTTTGAATTTGTTTAATATTTTTTTTGAAACTAAAGGCTCATCTCCCTGAACAATTAAAACATTTTTATAATTAAGATTTTTGATCGCCTCAATTACTCTAGAGGTTCCATCTTTATGTTTTTTTTTAGATTTTATTGTATTTCCACCATATTTATTATTAATTTTTTCAATTTCTTTATCACCTGTTGCAATAAAAATATCTTCACTTAAAAAAGATTGCATTACCTTTCTTCTAACAAACTCTAATAAAGGTACATCATTAATTTTTTTTAGGAGTTTTCTATCAAATCTTGATGAATTTAATCTCGCTGGAATAACACAGCAAATATTAGCCATCTTTAATTAAAACCTTCAAAATATTATGTAAATGACACAAACCTATAAGTTCTTTATTTTTTTTTACAACAGGCACATCCCATATTTTTCTTTTACCCATAATATCTATAATTTTTTTTAATCTCATATTTTCAGAAATAACAAAAGGTTTTTTATTCATATATTTTGCAATATTATTATTCAAAAATGATGGTAATGGTTCACTCAATGACATCAAAATTCTTCTTAAATCTCCATCAGTTATAATTCCTTTCAATTTTTTATTCTTATCTATTATACATACAATTCCAATTCCCGTATTATTCATTTGCAAAATTGATTGATAGACTGTCTCATTTGGCAAAACACTTGGTGTATTTTTAAATTGAATAATTAAGTCTTTTATTTTTTTTTCACTGTATTTTGTCATATATTTTTTTATTTTTTTTAAATTTTTTTCTTAACTTATCAAAAGAAATAGACTCTTTTAAAATAGTTTCTAAATATTTTATATCTAAAACAGTTCCCGGATCTGATTTAGCATTTTTTGGATTATCATGAACTTCCATAAAAAGTGCATTTATTCCAAAAGCTAAAGAAGCTCTTACAAGGTAGGGAATAAATTCTCTTTGTCCTGCAGATATTTCCCCCATAGATGTAGGCATTTGAATTGAATGTGTAGCATCATAGCAAACTGGTTGATCCATTTCTTTCATAATTTTTAAAGATCTAAAATCATTAACTAACATATTGTATCCGAAAAAAGTTCCTCTATCAGTTAAAATAACTTTTGAATTTCCAAATGATTTAATTTTGTTAAGTGAATTTCTAATATTCCAAGGACTCATAAATTGACCTTTTTTTAGAAGTATAGGTCTTTTAGTTAATGCTGCAGCTCTAAGTATAGAGGTCTGTCTGCATAAATATGCTGGTATTTGTATTATGTCACAGACTTCAGCAGTTTGCTTTGCAAGATGTGCTTCTGAAAAATCAGAAATTACCGGTATTTTAAATTTTTCTCTTATTTCAGATAAAATTTCTAATCCCTCTTCTATGCCTAC
>MDSZ01117072.1_pt1 | contig 19306 bp, 22 predicted proteins | sample 811201 | NCBI WGS metagenome assembly MDSZ01 (sample SAMN05326647, study PRJNA326480) | marine metagenome | isolation source: seawater | place: Indian Ocean: North | collected 2010 | reverse complement strand
GTATCGTGCATAGCACGGGCCGGATGGTGCGATGGAATATTCAGCGCTTCGAAATTGTGGAATTCGTCTTCGATTTCCGGGCCTTCCATCAACTGGAAGCCAGCACCGGCAAAAAAGGATTCGATACGCTCAATGGTGCGTGTTACAGGGTGCAGACTGCCTTCCTGTACGCCGCGCCCGGGCAGGGTCACATCAATGGTTTCCGCCGCCAGTTTGGCATTCAGCGCAGCACTTTCCAGCGCCAGCTTACGGTCATTGATTGCATTCTGTACCTGGTCTTTGGCTTCGTTGATTACCGCGCCGATTTTCGGACGATCTTCCGGCGCCACAGAGCCGAGGTTTTTCATCAGGGAAGTGATTTCCCCTTTTTTACCCAGAAACTGAACCCGTACCTGATCCAGCGCCGCAACATCCTGCGCTTCATTAACTGCGGCCAGGGCTTGCTGAGTCAGGGCCTCAAGGTTTTCCATCGTTGGTATCCATCGTTAACTGCTGAGAGCCGCCCGTTGCAGCCCTCTGAAATTTGGTCAAAAAAATAGGGGAATCGCCCAGCATTACCTAAGCTCATCCCCTATTTCGCGGATCTGTCACCGGAGTGTCAGATCCATTTCCGGCAATGCGGTGAAATTACAGGCTGGACTTGGCTTTTTCAACCAGAGCCGCAAACGCTGCTTTTTCATTCACGGCCAGGTCAGCCAGTACCTTACGGTCGATTTCAACCATGGCTTTTTTCAGGCCATTGATGAATTTGCTGTAAGACAGACCATTCTGACGCGCACCAGCATTAATACGTGCGATCCACAGCTGACGGAACTGACGCTTACGCTGACGACGGTCGCGGTAAGCATACTGACCAGCTTTGATCACAGCCTGCTTAGCTACACGGAACACACGACTACGTGCGCCATAGTAACCTTTAGCCTGCTTCAGAATTTTTTTGTGACGACGACGAGCGATCACACCACGTTTTACACGAGCCATAGTTTATCTCCTGAGCGATTAAAGGTTAGGCAACATACGAATAACCAGCTTTTTGTCTGAAGCAGACAGCTGGGACATACCACGCAGGTGGCGTTTACGTTTGGTGCTCTTCTTAGTCAGGATGTGACTACGGTACGCGTTACGGAATTTGAAACCGTTCGCAGTCTTTTTGAAGCGCTTCGCAGCGCCGCTCTTAGTTTTGATTTTAGGCATTTTAGTACTCCAAAAGTGATTGGCGCGTACAGAAACTAAGACCCTGTACAACACCTGCCGTAGTAACAGAAGCTAATGCTTCTGCAGCGTCTGGCAGAACGTAGAAACCCCGGCTGATACTTTTCAGGACCGGCCAGGGTTCAATGTCCGTTTGAAAACCAGACTACTTCTTTTTGCTCGGGGCAATAACCATAATCATCTGGCGTCCTTCAAGCTTTGGACGCTGTTCAACCGAGCCCAGATCCTCAAGATCTTTCTCAACACGGTTCATCACTTCCATACCCAGATTCTGGTGGGCCATTTCACGGCCACGGAAGCGGATGGAGATTTTGGCTTTATCACCACCTTCGAGGAAACGACGCAGATTACGCAGTTTGATCTGGTAGTCGCCCTCTTCAGTGCCCGGACGGAATTTAATTTCCTTAATCTGGACCTGATGCTGTCGTTTTTTGGCCTCAGCTTTCTGCTTTTTCTCTTCGTAAAGCTTCTTGCCGAAGTCCATTACCTTACAGACAATCGGGTCGCCGTCTGAGATCTGAACCAGATCCAGTTCGGCTTCCTCTGCGATGCGCAGCGCCTCGTCTATACCAACAATGCCAACCTGGCCCCCATCTGCTCCGATCAGGCGTACTTCGGTTGCACGGATCTGATCGTTGATGGCGGCACGGTTGTCTTGGCGGCCGCCTCTTCTGTTATCGCGTCTGATATTCAGTTCTCCATTCCAAACCGACCGAGCTGTGCAATGCCGCCTTCCAGCAGTTCTGTAAAGGCTTCAATGCTCATAGTACCCAGGTCTTCACCGGTACGGGTACGCACAGCGACGGTGTTTGTTTCAACTTCTTTATCCCCTACCACGAGCAGGTAAGGGACCTTGTGTAATGTGTGCTCGCGGATTTTAAAGCCGATCTTCTCGTTTCTCAAGTCCGCTTGTGCTCTAAACCCTTTTGAATTCAGGGTTTTGGCCAATTTTTCGCAATATTCTGCCTGATTGTCAGTAATATTCAGGATGGAAGCCTGTTTTGGCGCCAGCCATGGCGGCATTGCACCAGCGTAGTGCTCGATCAGAATACCAACAAAACGTTCAAACGACCCCAGAATAGCACGGTGCAGCATCACTGGTGTTTTACGTTCGCCATCTTCATCGACGAACTGTGCACCAAGACGTCCTGGCAGCATAAAGTCGAGCTGCAGGGTACCGCACTGCCATACACGGCCGATACAGTCGCGCAGGGAGAATTCGATCTTAGGACCGTAGAAGGCACCTTCGCCTGGCTGCAGTTCCCACTCCAGACCCGCTTCATTCAGCGCATCTTCCAGTGCCGCTTCGGCCAGATCCCATTGGGCATCATCACCGATACGGCCTTCCGGACGGGTAGACAGCTTCATTTCCACCGCGTCAAAACCGAAGTCTTTGTACACATCCAGCGTCAGCTTGATGAAATCAGAGGCTTCCTGACGGATCTGCTTCTCAGTAGCGAAGATGTGCGCGTCATCCTGGGTGAAGCCACGCACACGCATAATGCCGTGCAGCGCACCGGATGGCTCGTTACGGTGACAGGAGCCAAACTCCGCCAGACGCATTGGCAGTTCACGGTAGCTCTTCAGCCCCTGGTTAAACACCTGGATATGACATGGGCAGTTCATCGGCTTCACGGCGTAGTGGCGTTTTTCCGATTCGGTGGTGAACATGGCGTCCTGGTAATGTTCCCAGTGGCCGGATTTCTCCCACAGTGTACGGTCAACAACCTGAGGCGTTTTGATCTCAAGGTAACCGGCATCACGCTGTACTTTACGCATGTACTGCTCAAGCACCTGATACATGGTCCAGCCATTCGGGTGCCAGAACACCATACCTGGCGCTTCTTCCTGCAGGTGGAACAGGTCCAGCTGCTTTGCCAGCTTACGGTGATCGCGTTTTTCCGCTTCTTCGATGCGGGTAATATAGTCCTTCAGATCCTTCTTATCGTTCCATGCAGTACCGTAAATACGCTGCAACTGTTTGTTCTGCGAATCACCGCGCCAGTAGGCACCGGATACACGCTGCAGTTTGAATATGCGCATAACACGGGTATTCGGAACGTGAGGACCACGACACATGTCGATGTATTCTTCGTGGTGGTACAGGCCCACCGCCTCTTCGCCCTTCTCGATCAGATCATCGATCAGTTCGACTTTGTAATCTTCACCACGGTCTACGAAGACACGACGCGCGTCTTTAATCGGCGTCATTTCTTTTACAACGTCGTAGTCTTTCTTGATCAGCTCTTTTACGCGTTTTTCAATCGCGGCGACATCTTCCGGTGTAAATGGACGTTCAAAATCGATGTCGTAATAAAAGCCGTCGTCGATCACCGGGCCAATAGCCATCTTAGCGGTTGGGTACAGCTGCTTAACAGCATGACCAACCAGGTGAGCGAAAGAGTGACGGATAACTTCCAGACCTTCCTGATCACGACCGGTGATCAGGGTAATTTCGGAGTCTTCCGTGATCAGTTCACAGGCATCAACCAGCTTGCCGTTGATACGGCCACATACCGTCGCTTTCGCCAGACCAGGGCCGATGTCTTCGGCAACCTGCATCAGGGTTACGGGTTGAGCAAATTCGCGTTTGGAACCATCAGGAAGGGTAATAACAGGCATATCATATCCTTGTCAGTGGTGGCCCCCACGACAGGCCACATGAATGAAAAGAGGCACGTACTGTACAGAGCGAAATGGCCCGTGTAAACCGCCGTAACCAAAGGAAAGATAAAGGATATCAGCCGCGCTGACCTTTCACCCAGACACCAGGTGGTAATTCTGTGTTCTGTTTAAAGGCACGGTTAAAAGCGCTTTGTTCGGAGTACCCTAAGAGCAGTGCAATTTCGCTTTGCGTCAGCCGCCCTTCCAGCAGATATTCCTTCGCCAGTTGCATGCGTGCCTGGGTCATAATATCGCTGAATACCAGCCCCGCCGCTTTCAGCCGCCGGAACAGCGTGCGCTCAGAAAGATGCAGCGTACGGGCTACACACCCGACATCCGGCTGCCCCTGACGGATAGCGATCAGTAGTGCATGCTTAAGATTCAGCGTAAACGGATCTTCCGCCGGCAGAATGCCCATCAGCGCCTGTGCCTGCTGATCGAGCAAAGCGTGCGTGCCCGGATTACTCTGCTGAACCGGCAACAGCATATCCGCCGGTTTAAAGTACAGTGCTGTGGTTTTCTGACTGAAGCGCACGTTGCAGCCACAGGCATCCGCAAGCTCTGCTGATTCCGCAGGCTCTGCAAAGGTGAAATCCACCATGGCCGGCGCCAGAGCATCATCGGCCGTCAGGGTACGGATAAAATGAATCACGCCCACCACCAGCACTTCATCTGATAAGCGTGATGATGCGCCATAATCTGTCGTCCAGCTCATACAGATCCATCCATCTTTCGCGCTTATCTGTGCCCGATCACCATCGTGTAACAGGCGCTGGTAACGCTGAAAGCCCTGCAATGCGTCGTTCAGATGCTCACTGGACAGCAACAGATGGCCGAGCACGCCGACATAGTCGGCACGAATCCGCTTGCCCAATGCAATACCAACCGGCTCATCCGTACACAACGCCTGCAACTCATCCAGCACCCGCCACCACTGCCTGAACGCCATACGATCATTGGCCGAAAGCCCGGAAAGATAACGGTATAAATCAGAATCAGTCAGCTGTCGGCCAAGCATATATTCCTTAACCAGCCCGGCCAGATCCCCGCTGACCTGCAGATTTGCCAACAACCCCATGATCGCTCCCATTTAATCTCAACTGACTCAGGCCTCTGGACTCGGCCCTCTGACCGCCCTCTGACTGTCCGGCAGCCAGACGCACCCTGCGTCGCTTCTGGCAGAGATTGTCAAAATGATGGCATGAAATGTCAATCGAAGTTAATACAGGCAGGCTAAGCTGTTTGCAGATAACAGGAGCTCAACCAGCAACCTTTAAAACAAGGCCCAAAAAACAACAGAAGCACAACCGAAACACCACAAAAATAACAACTATCTGACGAGGTCAGCATGCAGGATATCTGGCACGCCCTGCTGTTTATTGCAGCATTCGGCATCATTTTCAGCAGCGTTATGGTGGCTGAGCACCTGTACGCTCAGTACAAACAGCGCGGGCAGATTTATTACTTCAAAGAAACCGCCGCCAATCTGATTGTCGGCGCGTCCTATAAAGTCGTGGACGGTATTGCCATCGCCCTTTTTATTCAGGCGTTTTATCTTTGGGTGTATGACTTCGGCCTGCAGTGGAACCCAGAGCTCTCGGTGTGGAGTGTTCTGGCACTAGTGGTTTTTATCGATCTGTGTTTTTACATCAACCATGTGTTGATGCACAAAGTGCGCTGGTTCTGGAACGTACACGTCACCCATCACTCTTCTGAGCACATGAATTTCTCCACGGCATTGCGCCAGAATTTTACTTTCGCTTTATCCGGCGCCTGGTTTTTCTGGTGGATTCCGGCGGCACTGGTCGGTTTCGATAAAGACTGGGTACTGATCGCGATCGAAGCCAATCTGGTGTATCAGTTCTTCCTGCATACCGAACAGGTTGGTCGTCTGGGCTGGCTGGAAAAAATATTGAATACACCGTTGCACCACCGCGTGCATCACGGCAGCAACCCTGAACAGATCGACCGTAATTTCGGTGGCATTTTTATTATCTGGGATCACCTGTTCGGCACTTTCCGCGATGAACGCGACGCCGGTGAAATAAAATACGGTGTTACGCGCATGCCGGCTCAGCCCTACAATGCCTGGCATCTGCAGATTCACGACTGGGTTGCCATGTTCCGCGATGTCAGGCGCTACCGCGATCTGCGTATTCTGTATAAACACCCGGACTGGGTCACTGAGGTATACGGCGACAGGGAGAAATCCGGTAACAGTTCATCACACTAAGATGAAAAGGCGAAGATTAAAAAACGAAGATTAAAAGACACCAACAAAAAAGCCGGAGCAATCTCCGGCTTTCCTGTGTCTCGTCTTTCCTGTGCTTGCTAATGCTGCCAATGATCAGGCGTAAGCCAGCATCCCCTGACCCACTTCGCGGGATTTTTCCGGACCGCAAAGCTTACCGACCAATACTAAAGCAAACATAACCGCTGTTGCCGGGCCACGACTGGTGACGATGTTTTCATCAACAACAACGCCTTCCGTTAATGCCATGGTGGCAGACTCCAGCAGCAGCTCTTCAAAGCCCGGATAACAGGTGGCTTTCTTGCCATTCAGCATACCGTGTTTTGCCATGACAACCGCCGGTGAGGCACAGATAGCCGCTGCCACTTTGCCTGCAGCCAGCTGCTTATTCATCAGCGCAATAAAGGTTTCATCCGCTGACAGATGTTCAGCACCCGGCATACCGCCCGGCGCAATCACCGCATCCCACTCAGTATCTGTGCAATCTGCGATCATCGCATCGGCGGTAATTTTTGTGCCGTTGGCAAAGGTAATGGTCAGATTATCCATAACCGACGCCACCGTGACGTCAACACCACCACGACGCAAAGTATCAATAATGCTTACTGCTTCAATATCTTCGCTGCCGTCGGCAATCCCTACTAACGCTTTAACCATATCCGTTCTCCTGAAAGTTATCTGTTTACTGCAGACGCCGCTAATCTGGCACTAATGATGCGCAAAAACTGTGAAGTTATTCTGCAGAATTTAAACGGAATAACGCCGGCAGCAGGTTTTGTGAAGTACCGGCGTACTATAAGGGATCAGATTCTCAAACCTAACACATAATCCTGTTTTTAAAGGTAATCTACCTCGCTTTCATTAATAAAGCTCAAGTGCCGGACTGAGGTCAAAAAGTAAACGAAACCCGCGGTTCACATTTATTCTTCCGCCGGCAGCTGACAATAAGATGCATCCGGCACTTTGCGCATGACCAGCAGCACCTGCCCCACTTCTATACCGAATTTGGTCATTGTGGTTTCGTTGACCACCAGATCTTCCGCCACCATATACATACGGTCATCCATGGACAGATCAATGGTATCCCCCGGCTCACCGTATCTGAGGGTGTAGCCCATTGAAATGGTATTGCCGGCATAGCGCATCAGCGTTGGCTCAGGCACATCCGTAGCACTGGCCAGATAACCATCATCGGCTGGGTTCAGTGTCCATACCCGGGTTTCGCGCACCGGCGCTTTGCCTGGTTCATCGTAAAAATAGAAAACCTCGTCCAGTGTGCCTGTACCCGTGGCGGACCAGGACGCTTCAATAACCGCATTAAACTGGCGCAGCTGCTCACCGCTGAAACCGTTCACCACACCATCAGCGCAGAGGGTCCCATCAAAAAACTCCTGTGGTGTCAGCAGTGGCTGACGCCAGCCCTGCTGCTCAATAGCGGGAGTGGAACAGCCGGACAGTGTTATCAGCAGCAGAAACGCCACACCGCCCTGTAAAGATTTATTCGCCATCGTGCTGTCTCCTTCTTATTAGCCTGTGCCTGCACACAAGCATGCATGCATCTGTACCCGTTTGCAGTGTGGCTATGTAGTGCTGCTATGAGTGCCACCACCTAGTCTATAGGGCAACTGTGTACTGCAGGGACCCGCTCATAAAGTTATACAATACCTATTCAAAGCTATACAAAGCAAGTCATGCCTGCTGTCACTTTGCCGCAACAGAAATCCGGCAACATGCATCTGCCCTGGACGATGTCCCGAAATAGTCTTCCGCAACTGAGGCGCAGCCACACCGATGCCGCCCGGATAATACAATGCCGGGAATGCGCCTATTGATGGCCGATAAAAACCGGGTACACTGGCACCTTTCTGATTTAACAGGATTTTTTGTTATGCCCCGCCTGGAAGTGTTTGAACAGGATCATCTGCAAATGGCCTACGGCATTTATATGCTGACGGCGAAAAGTCCGGTAGTCAGAAAGCTGAAGCGTATTGCCCAACCCAATATTCACGGCCACAAGACCTGGTCCTCCAGCTTCCTGATCATGGACTATCTGCAGGATAACAAGCTGAAGAAAAATACCCGTCTGCTGGAATTAGGATGCGGCTGGGGCCCGGCCTCTGTTTACTGCGCCAGTCAGCAGAAAGCCAAAGTTACCGGACTGGATCTGGACGAGAACGTATTCCCTTACCTTGAAGTCATGGCTGCCGCCAACGACTGCAAAGTAAAACCTCTGCAGGCGTCGTTCAGTGATATGAAAGGCAAAGACCTGGCGGAATTCGACGTCGTGATCGGCGCAGATATCTGTTTCTGGGACGCCCTGGTGGACGATCTGTTTAAATTATTCAAACGGGCAAAACGTGCCGGCGTGAAGAAAATCATCCTCGCCGATCCGGGCCGTTCCACCTTTGATGAATTATGTGAAAAATGTGAGAAAGCCTGGCCAGGTTCCTATACCCATGAATTCTGGTACGCTCTGGAACCAAAACGCTTTGAAGGCCGCTTGTTGATTCTGGATTTTGACTGAGCGTCTGCAACGCAGTAAAGCAGATACAAAGAAACCGGCAGATGCCGGTTTTTTTATATCCAAAGACCTGGAAAACAATCTGCCCCGTCTGATATATGAAGGCTTATCCTGAAAGCTTACTCTGCGGCTTCACTTTCAGGATATTGCGGCAGATCGTCACCGATCACCAGCCACGGCACTTTGCTGCTTACCCAGATATGAAACTGTGGCTCAACTGCCGCAATATCATCCAGCGTGGCGATGGTCACATCCAGCTGATCCGGTGTGTCACTGAAACGAAATACCAGTTGTGCACCACAGTCAGCACAATATTCACGCTGCGCTTTATCACTGGAATAAAAATGTGCAGCTGTCCCCTGCCCGTAGCTGAACGCCTTTGCCGGAAATGTGGCCCACGCCGTCACCGGCGAGCCACTCACTTTGCGGCACATACTGCAATGGCAGTAACTGGCATCAATCAGCTCACCGTCAATGCGATAACGCACGGCACCGCACTGACAGCCTCCGGTGAGTATCATCAGCAAATCAGCCCGGTTGCTTATCAAAGGTTTTCACGCCTTCCGGCAAGGTAAACCAGTCCTGCTTTTCGCTGACCCAGGCATGAGCGGTCGGCTGAATAAAGCTGATATCAGAAAAATAAGAAGGCTTCAGTTTCAGCATCTCAGGCTGGGCCGGGTTGTAATGGTAAATGCGGTTACCACACTGCGGGCAGAATTTTGCTGCCGCGACATTGCCGCTCTCCGCCATACGTTGCCAGTCTTTTAATTCACCTTCAATTTCAAGATCGGACGCTTTCACCATGGCCGTCAGACTGAAAGCACTGGTCGACAGCTTCTGACACTCGCGGCAATGACAGGCAACAACCATTTGAGGTGCCGCCAATAAACGCAGCTTAACGCTGCCGCACTGGCAGCTTCCTTCTACCGGGTAGTTCATACTGCTTCTCCTTTTTTAAAGGCGATTAATATTGAAGCCCTGTTAATATAGAGGCCCTGTTAACCTTTAAACCCAATATCATCAGGCGCCATACAGATTCATAATCCAGCCAATAAACAGTACCTGAGGCACGGTAATCAGAGGCAGGAAAAGTGAAATTTTCCAGCTTGCTGTGGTCTCTTTCAATGCCATGATCTCGGTATAGTCCGTTGCTGCACCGGCCATTAAAAAGGTAAAGGCATTACCTGGTGCCCCGGCGCGGTTAAACAAATCCGCAGCAATCGGGCTGGAACCTTCGGAACAGACTTCAATAATGGTCGTGGCGATTAACGTCATCACCAGTCCGCCGAAGCTGGCACCAAACCAGACACCAAATTCTTCCGCCGGCACAAATGCTCGGATCAAAGCTACCAGCACCACGCCAAACACCACCCAGCGCAGCACCATTTTCGATTCTTTTAACCCCTGCCAGAACATTTTTGCCAACGCTGCCGGCGACCAGTCGTGATCACCCCAGGTTTGTTTTAACGTCGGCCACATGGCGACCTCGGTGTAGCTTTCCTGATATGGGTTGGCTGGTAAGGTGCCGTTGGCGACCAGACGATCGAAAATCCAGCCACTGACCCAGGCGACCAACATCGAAAAAACAATAAACAGCAGGGTCCATTTCAGGCCGATCAAGCCAATCAGAATTAATGTCAGTGTCAGTGAATTCCACGGACTGGCAATCAGAAACGCCATCACCTGACCGATACTGGCGCCACGCTCGTAAAGCTTCATTCCCACCATAAGAATGCCGTGATTACACAGATCGAGCATCAGTCCCGCCAGCGTGGCACGGAAAATCCCCCGTTTAGTACCACCGCGCCCCAGCACCGACATCACCAGCTCACGCGGAATACGACCGAGAATTCCAACGAAAAATGCGGCCGTTAAAATACCCCACCACATGGCATTTACCATTTCATAGGAGGTGTGTGCCATGACACTCAGCCAGGATGGCTCACTGGCTAACTCATCTCCTGCCCCATGCCCCATAATCAGCGACAGCGCGTAACCAACTGCCACCAGCGGCAGACAGATCCACATAATCCAGTCGATACGTTTTTTACCATCGGATGGCCCGCAGCAACCGCCACCACTGTCTTCTTCACCGCCACCACAGCAGGACGACACAGTCGCGGCTGCATGCTTAGTACTGCTTGAGCAGCAGCTGTCAGCAGCATTGACCTCAGTGCCACAGCAGCTACCGGCCGCCGCTGTTTTTATCTCTGCCTTACTGGAGGAACAGCAGCTGCTCTTTTCTGCAACAGAGGAAGCACAGCAGCTTTCTTTTACAGCTTCTTTTGGTTCCGGCGACGCTGCTTTTACGTCACCTGCGCAACAGCTTTCACTTCCGCTGTCAGCGCCGCCTGACTGACAGCAACCGCTGTCCGCAGCAACGCTTTCTGTACCAACGCTTCCCGAACCGGCATTTTTCAGCGACGCAGATCCGCAGCAGCCAGTATCCTGTTTATTCATAATGATGTTCCTCCGCAGAGTGGTCGTCCCCTGCATGACCTTCAATCAGATGGCAGATATGTTCACCGCATGGCTGACAATCCGGCTGCTGTTGCCAGCTCGCCACAGCACTTTCCATTCGTTCAACCAGCGCCTGCATAGCCTGCAACCGCTCACGCGCGTCTTTTAATCTGGGCTCGATCAGCTGGCGCACCGTGGGGCAAGGCGATTGCCCTTTTCCGGATTCCCGCAGCATGATCTGAATGTCATCCAGCGTGAAGCCAAGATCCCGCGCCTGGCGGATAAACCTCAGCCGCTGTTGTTCACGACGGCCATAACGATGGTAACCATTGTCACCTTTGGGGGGTGTCAGCAGACCGATGCGAACGTAATGGCGAATGGTATTGGCACTGATCTGTTCAGCACTGGCGAGTTCATGAACCTTCATAAAGTCTCCTCACTGCTTCATTTGCCAGCAGAATAAACCTGTGAGTGACTCACAGGTCAAATAATATCGTGGATCCGCGCACAATATCAGTATCCGCCCGCTGCACTGCTTATTTTCATCTATTCTTAAACTGGTTATGTCATCCAATCATGCGGGCGTTCAATGTTTTCTATCCGGCAGCTCTACATCCTGGTTGCGCTGGGCTATACGGCCCTGCTGTTCATCGCCATGCTGATGCTCAGAGCCTTCTGGTTTTACCCACAGGAAGTGGAACAGGCGCTCTATATTCAGCAGAACGAAGTACACAGTTTTCTGGCTGCACTGGAGCTCAGGGATCAGCAACTTTCTTCCCTTTCTGATGATTACGCCATCTGGAATCAAAGTGTCGATTTCACCGATACTTCCGATCCTGAATATCTGTCCGACAACTTCGGGCCGGAGACCTTTGATACTCAGAGTCTGGCTGCTGCAGCCATTCTCGACCGCTGGGGTAAACCCTTATTTTATGCAGGCTTCGCTGCAGAGGAACTGATACCGGAACCCGATTATCTGGCTGACTGGCTGAGCAGTGATTCCGTTAACTTTATGCCTGATACCCAGATCAGTTCCATCGAACTGATTAACCAATTACCTCATCTGGTGTCATCCAGCGCTATCCGCCTGAGCGAAGAAAGTACTGATATTCACGGCTGGATGATTCTTATACGCCGTATTGATCCGGAATTTATCCGGATTCTGGCTGATGTGTCCCGCCTGCAGATAACACTGACAGAGCCGCCTTATGCCGCAGCATTCACTAATTTGAGGATGCCCATCCAGGATGTCCAGGCAGCCCGCAGCGGCTGCATAACAAACAATGCCGGAGCAGCCTCCCTGTGCGTCACCATGCAGCATGGTAACGGTGCCGGCCCCAGCCTGATAAACACCCCGGTGCTGCTGGTTTTTCTGCTGATCAGCATTATCCCGGCGATCATTTTTATTATGCTGCTGAAGGTCATCATTGATCCGATTGAATACGCGCTGAAATTTCTTAACCAGAACAACAGCTCCGGCCAGGTGCGCCCGCTGATATTCAGTAAAAGTCCACACGTCAAAGAGCTGGTCGAACTGAAAAAAGCCTTTAATCAGCTGGTGATGACCAGCAAACGTCAGCAGATAAAACTGGAGCGGATTTCCAACACCGACCGCCTCACGGATATCAGTAACCGCCGCGCCTTCGACGAAGCACTGGATAAATCCTGGCGGCGTATTCAGCGTCATCCACAATCCATCGCCCTGATTCTGGTGGATATCGACTATTTCAAAAACTTTAATGATCACTATGGCCATCAGGCCGGTGACAGCGCTCTGCAACAGGTGGCCAAGGCCCTGGCTGGCTGCACCCGCCGCACCGATGAGATTGCCGCGCGTTTTGGCGGAGAAGAGTTTGCGCTGATTATGGAGGCTGAGGACGCCACCGCGTTAAACCGCATACGCCAGCGCATGGACGATGCCATTCACAGCCTGCATATACGTCATGATTACTCTCCGGCATCAAAAGAGCTGACCGTCAGCTATGGGATTGCCTGGATACGGGATTCCGGCCCATGGCTGGAAGAGTATGAAATGAAGGTCTGGCTGAGAGCAGCGGACGCTGCTCTCTATGAAGCCAAAGCCGCAGGCAGAGATTGCAATATGTTGCAGATCCTGAGCCGCGACGTACCGCTTACAGAGTCACCTGTATTGCAGCAATTGCCCGGTTAGCTTTTGCCCGGGCAGCCTCTTCCGACTCATCGCGGGCCAGTGCCACACCGAGACGACGCTTGCCGGACACTTCCGGCTTACCGAACAGGCGCAGCTGGGTATTCACCTCAGCCAGCGCCAGCTCCAGATTACCGAACTGCATGGATGAAGACTCACCGGCTACCAGCAGTACAGAAGATGCCGATGGACCATGCTGCACAATATTCGGAATCGGCAGACCGAGAATCGCCCGTGCATGCAGGGCAAACTCAGACAGATCCTGAGAAATCAGAGTGACCAGGCCGGTGTCATGGGGGCGCGGTGAGACTTCGCTGAAGATCACATCATCACCTTTGACAAACAGCTCCACACCAAACAGACCCAGACCACCGAGATCTCCAGTCACTTTGCGCGCGATATCCTGCGCTGCAGCCAAAGCAGCTTCGGTCATGGTCTGTGGCTGCCAGGATTCCTGATAGTCACCATTTTCCTGACGGTGGCCGATCGGATCACAGAAGCTGGTAACAATCTCACCGGCAACGTTCTTATGGCGAATGGTCAGCAGAGTAATTTCAAAATCAAAGTCTACGAACCCTTCGACGATCACTTTACCCTTACCGGCGCGGCCACCTTCCTGGGCGTACTGCCAGGCAGCATCCAGCTCAGAGGCTTCACGCACAAAGCTCTGACCTTTACCGGATGAACTCATGATCGGCTTCACCAGACACGGCAGGCCGATTTCTTCCACCGCAGCATCAAAAGCTTCACGGGTATCAGCAAAACGATAGGTCGAGGTTGGAACTCCCAGCGTTTCTGCCGCCAGACGACGGATGCCTTCGCGGTTCATGGTCAGCTGTGTGGCACGGGCAGTCGGAATGATGTTCACGCCTTCTTTTTCCAGCGCCGCTAGTGTATCGGTGGCGATGGCTTCGATTTCCGGTACCACCAGATGGGGTTGTTCCTGTTCAATCACGGCCCGCAGCGCATCACCGTCGAGCATACTGATCACATGGCTGCGATCTGCGACCTGCATAGCCGGCGCATTGGCGTAGCGATCCACCGCGATGACTTCACAGCCCAGACGCTGCAGTTCGATAACAACTTCTTTACCCAGCTCACCCGCGCCGCAAAGCATGACACGTGTAGCCACCGGGGAAAATGGTGTTCCCAATGTGGTCATAAAAAAATCCGGTATTTAAGATTCAGGGGTGCCGGTAACCGGCATAAAGTTCATGGCAGCCTGTTCCCGCACGGCGACCTTCTTCATAACTTCGCGTTTTTCGTCGTCACTGTAGCTGCCCCAGCGCGAAATTTCTTCGCCCGTACGCTGACAGCCCATACAGATATTATCGTCGTCCAGCGCACACACGCAGACGCAGGGTGATTTAACACCACTCATCAGAGTTCAACCTCCTGCAGGGATTCGAGATAACGGCGGCCATTATGCACATAGTGAGCGGCGCTGGCTTCCAGCATTTTCTTTTGCTGATCGCTCAAGGTGCGCTTAATCACTGCCGGCGATCCGACCACCAGCGAGCCATCGGGAATTTCCATGCCCTCTGGTACCAGCGCATTTGCTCCGATGATGCAGTGTTTACCGATTTTTGCACCATTGAGAACGACAGCCTGAATGCCGATCAGCGAATAGTCGCCCACCTCACAGCCATGCAGCATAGCCTGGTGCCCGACGGTTACGCCTTTGCCTAAGATCAGGGGAATTCCGGCGTCGGTGTGCAATACCGAGTTGTCCTGCACATTCGTCTGCTCACCGATAGTGATACGGTGGTTATCACCGCGGATCACCACACCAAACCAGATACTGGTATTGTCCTGCAGCTCAACGTTGCCGATGACGGTGGCGTTTTCCGCAACAAAAACGCCCTCTCCTTTTTGCGGGCAAAGATCGCCCAGTCGATAAAACATAAAAACTCCGCTGTCGCTCACATACGCAAAGCGATATTGCCGTCCCAGAGATTGTTCATCATTTCCGCGATGACCATGGCGGTCAGACCCCAGATATGAAAATTTTCATAGTCGTAGCTGGGCACAGAAATATTATCCCGTTCAAAATAGCCGGATGGCGGCTGACGGAAAAGATCCAGAGGTGCCATAAAGATGGCATCGAGTTCATCCGGATTCGGCTGATAATCCAGACCGGGCGGCACAACGGCCAGCACCGGAGTGATCAGATAACCAAAGCGGGACACCACCTGATCGAGTTCACCCAGCACCTGAACATCACGGGCAGCAAGAGCAACCTCTTCTTCCGCCTCACGCAGTGCGGTGGCGATGATATCAACGTCTTCCGGATCACGCTTACCACCAGGAAAGGCCACTTCCCCCTTGTGCGATGACAGGTTGGACGAGCGCAGGGTAAGCAACAGCTGAGGATTCTCTTCATCCGTCAGCGCGACCAGCACACCGGCTTCGGCGAGTTGCGGCTGGCGGATACGACGGGGTCTGTGCTGCTGCAGGCGCCCGGTCAGATAGTCAGTTAATGGCAGGTTCATGGTTTCATTGTACTGCCGGGTCAGGATGTGGGCCAGCCTATTACCTGACGACATGGTCCCTGCGTGTTTATATTATTTTGTTATAAAACGTAACCAACGCTGAGATAACCGACAAAATTTTGTTATCCGCCTCGTCAAAACGTTTACTTAACAGCTTGTTTTTAAACCACTTTTCGATTTTTTGACGACTTTGCGATACAGATTTTTTCTTATTATTCAGTGAGTTGCAGAACCTGACATTGCTGACCGTGGAAGTTTTGACGGTCATGTTTTTTGGGTAGACTAGATCCCACAAAAAGCAAACTTTTACTTTTGGGGGCTGACAATGCAGTTACCTTCTTTCGAAGAATTACGAAAGCTGGCTGAGACAAATCCAGACAAACTGGAATCATTACGCCAGACTCTGATTGAAGACACCATCGCCAGTGCACCGGATGATATTCAGCGCCGTCTGCGTGGCCTGCAGTTCCGTATCGATGCCGAACGTCAGCTGGCCAGCAATCCGATGTCTGCCTGCATCCGTATTTCAGCCATGATGAATGAGCGTCTGCATTCATTAATGGAAGCCCTGAATACCCCGACCGGTGAGCTGCCTGCCGGGCGTCAGCAGGCGTCGGCGTCAATTCTCAGCTTCCCTTTGATAGCCAACTCCTGAGATACTGAGCGCATTGATCTTCAGTAAGGCCCTGCCATGAAATACTGCAGCCAATGCGCCTCCGAGCTGGTTATCACCATACCTGACGGTGATAACCGCGAACGCCATGTCTGCCCTGCCTGCCAAACCATTTTTTATCAGAATCCACGCATTGTTGCCGGAACCATTCCTGTTTATCAGGGCAAAGTTCTGCTCTGCCGCCGCGCCATCGAGCCGCGCCGTGGGCTGTGGACCCTGCCCGCCGGATTTATGGAAAATGGTGAAAGCACAGAAGAAGCAGCTCTGCGTGAAACCCTGGAAGAAGCCCAGGCCAGCGTGGACATCCGCTCATTGTTCAGCGTGATCACGGTACCGCACATTGATCAGGTGCATATTTTCTTCCTGGCAGAGATGCGCACGCCGGAGTTTGGCGCCGGTGAAGAAAGTCTGGACGTTCAGCTGTTCAGCCCCGAAGACATCCCATGGGATGAAATGGCCTTCCCGACAGTCAATAAAACGCTCAACCTGTGGCTGAAAGACGACTCCCCGACACAGCCAACCCATGTGTTTGATATCCGCACGCCGTACAAAAAGCCAGAGTAAGAAGTCGCTGAGCAGCGCTTAAAAGTCTGGCTGGCCAATCTTCACAGGTCAGCCAGCTGCACCACATCATAAGCGGGTTCTTCATAAGGGTGTGCTTTCTTCAGCGCCGCGACTGCGGCCCTGACCAGCTCATCCTCACACACCAGCTCCACCCGGTATTCTGCCACTTTTTCCAGCTCGCCGACGGCACCGACAAACGGGTCCGCACCTTCCACAGGCCGGAACTGGCCTTGCCCGGCAACCTGCCAGCAGCAATGTTCATAATCACCGATGCGTCCGGCACCGGTGGCAAACACAGCCTCTTTTACCTCTTCCAATTGTGCTTCTGGCACAAAAAAAACGATCTTATACATACTTATATCAACTCCCCGGAAAGCAAAGTCCCACCATTGTTCTAGGCTTAAGTAACTTTAGTGAGATAACAAACTGCAATAAAGGGTCATGCATGAAGCTCAGTAACCTCTCCATTCAACACAAAGTCTACCTCGCGCTGGGCAGTATCTTTCTGCTGGTGCTGATTATCGTAGTCAGTGTTGCGGTTTCGTCTGAACGTCAGATGAGTGCAGAGATGGCGCACTCTCAGCTCAGAGACAAAGCTTCAGGTTATCTCGATACCATGAACATGCTGATGATATCCGGTGCCATTGGCAACCGGGAAATGGTCCGCACCAAGCTGTTATCAGACAGCAATATCGTTGAAGCACGCATGATCCGTGCGCCCAAAATCGACCAGTTCTACGGCAAAGGCCTTGATCACGAATACGCACAGGATGACCTCGAACGTCGTGCCCTGCAGGGTGAAGAAACTCTGGTCACCACCGATGATGCCAATGGCCATATAATGACGCTGGTGACCCCTGTCTACGCCCATGAAAATTACCGTGGCACCAACTGTCTGGGCTGCCATCAGGCTCAGGACGGCGAAGTGCTCGGTGCCATCCGTATCAGCTATTCGCTGGAAGAACTGGACGGGCATATCTTCAGCAATATGCTGCGTATGGGGATTATTCAGGCAAGTATGTTTATCGCTGCTCTGGTGGTGCTGTCTCTGCTGCTGCGCAAAGTCGTTATCACACCGGTTAAACGCATGCACCAGACACTGACGACCATGGACGAAGATTCGGATCTCACTCATACCGTCGAAGTCACCAGTAGCGATGAAATCGGCAGCACCGGCCGGGCTCTTAACCATATGATTGAGAAGCTGTCGGACTCACTGAAACGTGTGGTGCAGACCTCTTCCGAGCTCGAACTGGCAGCGCAGAATATTGATCAGTCATCGGCAGAATCACTGCGCGCGGCACAATCACAGAAGCAGGAAACCAACGATATCCGCCAGGCCATTGAAGCACTGCATGAAAGCATCAGTCTGGTGATGGGCAATGCTGAACAAAGCAGTGATGCCTCTTCCGAAGCGAAAGTTGTGGCGCACAACGGCGTAAACAAAACCGACGAAGCCGCTGACAACATCCGCAAGATGAACGACGCCATCAAAACCACCACAGGTGTTATCACCAGCCTCGACGAACAAAGCAACAATGTGGGCGGTGTTCTGGAAGTGATTAAAGGCATCGCCGAACAAACCAACCTGCTGGCGTTAAACGCCGCCATTGAAGCAGCCCGTGCCGGTGAATCAGGACGGGGCTTCGCCGTGGTTGCCGATGAAGTGCGCTCACTGTCACAGCGTACGCATGAATCGACTCAGGAAATTGAAGCCATGGTGGAAGCGCTGCAGTCACAGGCGCGCAATGCCGTAAGCTCGATGGAAAACGCCCAGCACATTGCCGAAGAAGGCTCGGAACGGGTACGGGAAGCTGCCGAGGCTCTGCATCAGATGACCCAGCACGTGGACCGCATGAGCGAACTGAACCGTGAAACCCTGCAACGCATGCAGGCACAGGTGTCACTGGGTCAGGACGTTTCCCGCGGCATTGAATCCATTGCCAGCCACTCTCTGAACACCGAATCCTGTGCAGAAAAAACCGCCGGTATTTCACGCAATCTGGTGGGCATGGCCAATCATCTCAATACCATGGTGCGTAAATTCAAGCTCTGATTTATATCCTGCAGGCACCCTGAAATAAAAAGTGCGCACTGACGCACTGCTGTCCCACAGTTTAAAACGGATCTTTTTATAAACGGCTTTTAATGCCGTAAAGCCTTATGCCTCCTGGGGGAACTTACCGAGCGTCGGACCGCCCCCAGGCCGGCAAGGCGCTCCCCAGCTTTTCGCTTTTTGGAGCGTCACCCTCATTCTCTCGATTTTTACTGGCCGCGCGCCCGTGCGACATCCCTGTCGCTG